>Ga0056128_1009872_pt1 | contig 11938 bp, 7 predicted proteins | sample WorMetLIZISLAND2_FD_71113 | JGI IMG/M metagenome (GOLD analysis project Ga0056128, IMG submission 71113) | Marine gutless worms symbiont microbial communities from Max Planck institute for Marine Microbiology, Germany - Olavius geniculatus... ... | reverse complement strand
CCAATGACCACAACCTAAGAATCTTCAATCTTTCATCATATTCCCTGGATCTCAAGTCCTTGAACAACCTGGTAAATCGTCTTTGCACCTTTTCTAAAAGTACTTTGTCCTTCTCGTAATACGGATTCCATATGGATGTAGAGTATTCAAGATGTGGGCGTACAAGACTTTTGTAGAGACGAACCATGATGTCAACGTTCCTGAATTTGACTGTCCGCGAAAGAAGACCCAACATATTCTGTTTGCAGTGGCGTATGCATGACGACAGTGATCTGCAACCTTGAGATTACTCGAAATAATGACTCCAAGTGTCCTGACCGGGCCTGCAGAGCCAGGCTTGGCGGGTAGCGGTGGGCCGGGAGATATTTCCTGGCCGGCCGACTGCCGGCTGGGCAGGGCTTGTGGGCCAGGTTCTCTGCCCGTAGCCTAGTTCGTGGATATAAAAGGACTGTCCGCTACGGTAGTGGGGGCGAGTTGGCTGAGTAAATGGCGAAAGCGGCGTGTAGGTGTAGGCGGTAGCATTGAGTGGTGTACAGAGACTTTTTTGTGTTCGTTTGCCTGTTAATATCGCCTGTAAATACGTTATTTCTTTTCCTTAGAAAAAAAGTGTCCGTTAACACTGAAGAAACTGTCGTGTTGTTGTCGTAAAACAACATTAAAAGTTGATTCTCCTTGTGAGAATTACCCAGGCCGTGCGATAGGACACAAGATCCTTCTCTGAATTGACTTCTTCTAATTGTTTCCCCTTCATATGATAAGTAAACTGCCTGTTGTGTGAATCAAAGTGCATAACCTTGTGCATAACCTGCGCGATAAAGGAATAATTTTTACGATAAGATATTGGTGAACGGCGATGTGCATTACTGCATTTTGCATAACGCCATCTTGGCCGCCATTTTCGGTTTCAGTTCGGTTAATAGAAAATCGGTTAACCGAAATTTTTTCGGTTAACCGGTTAACCGAGAACATCCCTAGTTCTTGGTCTTCATTTTCTCGTTTATTTATGTTATTGAGTCAAATGAATAATCAGTGGCATCAGCTCGTCATATTATTTAGTTAGCCTAAATTAATTTATGTGCACTATAGCAGCAACAGGTGCTTTAATACTGTTGTTTGGGCAACAAACGGCCTATCAATTTGTGAGATTATGTTTATTTTTTTATCAAAGGGTAACAAAATTACAAACGTTTTAGATTCCTAACAAATTTAATGCTAGTAGGAAGTACAAACCAAGTGTTCTTCAAAGCGTACACTCTATGTGTCTTGGAGAACAAAAATCCCAGCTGTTGCTGCGATGGGCTGACCGTACCACCTATATTTGAAGGCCAGTGCCCGACTTCCGGTTGCGGAAATATGGTGATTTTCCTGAGTGACTGCACTCCCACACACAATCTGGTGACGTTGCTATAGGCTGGACGCTAAAATCAGTGCTAGGATAAGATACGGTAATTTAGATGTGACGGATCAGTGGCAGCAATAGTGAATGAGGGATCAGCCTCGTAACCCTCCGTTTCGCTCGGAGTTCGACATATACCGTCGACAAACACTCAAAGCCACTCTTCAACCCAGCAGTAGTGGCATCAGAAGCAGCCGTCAAGCTACGGATCCCATGGTAGCACCGGCAACAACAGCGGTATGTCAATTAATGCCCCGGCATAGTCACCCGTCAGTCTCGTCAGCTATTCGAAAATAGTACGGATCAGAATGCAGTCCCCGTACGGATCAAGAGAGCCACTTTACGTTACACAACACATTTTTGCGTCTATATGTAGGTTTATTAGGCTTACAGATCAGGTGATACTTTTGATCATAGAAATCGCTAGGATAGCTGACCGTACTGGTTGTCAATGATCTTCAGGGTCATCTAAGGTCGATGACTTTCATTTCATCTAAAAGGGGGTATGCCACTTTTTATTAGTGATTAATAGTATATAACCTTGGCCGTATCTTTCACCGTTTCCGAGATATGGCTAGTTTTCCGTCGGAAAACGCACATTTTTCATACCCTCCCATCCAATCAACCCCGAATTTGCACTAGATCAGTGGCGTAGCAATAGCTTGTGCAGGTTGTGCAGTGCACAAGGGCCCTCCGCCGGCCCCGGCATTCAGGGGCCCCCAACCGCCGGGGCCTTAATTTTTTACGTCTCTGCAAAAAACACAAAACTGCTAAAAATCATAAAATAATAAAATACACACATCAGATGTGACGTATTTTTGTAGGCTACTCTGTAGCGCGGCGTATGTTCATTTTGTCATACGCCTAATTAGTCCGCCCGGAACCCGGCGGGCTTATGTTTTACCGCAAATGTTTTTTGTTCAAAGCGAGATCAGGCCCGTCGAGAGTCACAGCAGGGCCCGGAAAAACATTCTGGCGGGGCCTCCAAACATTTTCACGGGGCTGCTATGGAGAAAAAAATTTTGAGTTTTTACAAAATGATACACTCTGGCGTACTTTATATTTCTGGCCGATGGCGGGCCCCCAAACGTCGTGGGGCCCGGGATAGCTAACCCTCTACCCCACCCTTTCGACGGGCCTGAGCGAGATCTCCGAGTTCCATCGGCCGATCGCCGTAAAATTTTGCCACATGATCGTAATTTGATTAGGCTTTATAAAGGTCCAAAAAATTAGAGACCCCCCCAAAAGGCCCAAAAACATGCAAAATTTGACGCGATCTCGGACATCTTCAAACTTTGACCGCAAATATCTTCGGAATGAATAAAGACATCAAAAATCAGAAATCTAAGTTTTTCATAGCAATTCCTTCCGCGTTTAGCTCGCATACCAACTCACATACCAAAAAAGTTTGGTAGCCTATGTGAGTTGGGACACGCCCAAATCGACTTTTTTTTAAAAAAACCATATTTTGGCTCCTGCTGCGCTCTGAAATTTTTACACGCGCTACAGACTGAATGACCAAGTTTTGCTAGCACACACCACACCGCGAATGGGGGTCCCCAACAATTTTTTACGAAGGCGGGTCAAAAATTGGCTCAATAGTTGACGTATTCGCGCCTACAACTTTGGCAGTAGAATGCGCAACCCCACGAAACTTTGCCACTTGACGTGCCGCCAGACGGGACTAACAACGCGGGTACAATTTTTTAAAAGGGATGGGGCAAACACTTCAAAAATTTGAGAGGGCAAGAACGTTTAAATTTGGCACGATTTCGGACAACTTTCAACTATGACCGGAAATATCCATAGAACTAATGGAGATATCGACAACCGGTAAACGGCATTATCATCTACGATCCCTCTCGCGTCGGACAAAAATTAGTGATCTTTGATCCACTAACAACGACGGTTAGGGTGTAGATGCTGACCCACGCAATGTCAACACTGCACGGTATGTTAACGCATTTGAGTTCGGGCCACGTTGGTTTGCTACCAGTGGAATTTCAATCCCCTAAATTTTTTCCTCAATCGGACTTACGGCACCAGGCAGACTCACGTTAGGCTTTGCCCCAAATTTCTAGTTTTTTTTGTTTCAGTTGGGGGCCCACCAATTATGCTTTGCACAAGGCCCCCCAAAACCTAGCTACGCCACTGAACAAAACTTAACCTATTTTCATAATTTTTGGCATGAGTTGTCCTGTATATGCACCTTATTAAACTGTTGAGATATCTTCTCTTTATTTTGACAGGTCACTACATAGGGCTGACGTAATTATGACGTCATCGAAAATGCTGTTTTTAAGTATCCGAGGTGTAAAAAACAAGCAGTATTTTGATTAATAACTTTAACAAATTTAAACATATGTTCAAATTTTTTGTAGGCAAAATTAAAAAAGCAACGTGCAACTGACAGTATACTGATAGTCCACTTCGCCCGAAAAATGATGCCACTTTACCGTGTAAAATACGTGTAAAACACTCTTCGCATTCTTAGTTTACTCCACACCAAAGTAAACAGAAATGCAGAAAACAGGCTTTTTAGCCTGTAGCTGCCTTAATTGTCATCACCAGTGACAAAACTTGCTAATTAACCAACTTCTGAGTCAACAACTTTGTTACAAATGTACACTATCGTGACGCTATTACATGCTGCAGAAATAACGCTGCTTGCTGATAACGGCTGCTGCAAAACGACGTTCCCGTACTGCACGCGACGGCCACGCGTTAATATGGCGAAAAGCAAGGCTAGGTTAAAAATTTTGACAAAAAGTATTTTATTTCTATGTCAACAATCTCTGAAGTTTTTTTACTGCAATTTTTTTTTGTAATCGGTTTTCCCGTTTTCGTATTGCCGAGGATCATTTGAACGTTATCTTTCAGCAAAAATGGCATTTTCGATGACGTCACGATTACATTAGCTATACTTAGTCAGTAGTCAATTTTTAAGATAAGTTTTAGACGTTTTTAGTAAAGCATATCATTGTGATAATGTCTGCCAAAAATTATAAAGTTAAATTTAAATTTGTTGAAGTTATTCAGGAAAAAGTATAGACTCTTTCTTCCGGACACGGTGTGGAAATTAAAGGGATCGAGTTTATATCGCATCATGTTCCTGCTGGTCCAGCTGCTGTTGTTGTTGTTGGTGACTGTGATGAAGATGGTAATCGGAAAAGTTCGAATGATGATTGTATAAATGAACGTGATGTTGATGACCGCAACGTACACAAGTCAGACCGCCGTTGTTCCCTTCCGGGGCTTCGGCCGAGGTCGCCCTGTCCCCTGGAGGGTCGGGCCCAGCGCCCGGGGTCGAAAGGACGCAGTAGGCACAGCCGGAAGTGAGCGTTCCTGCGTCGGAGAGAGTTCGAGCCTCGCTCGGTGACACACGGGACGGACTGCTGTCATGATTGTAACCAGGCTTGCCGGACAACTGCAGGTAAGCTGCCGCTGCTAGTTGATGATGATGATGATGATGATGGGTCAACGAGCAGTCGTCGTCGTCTTCTATAATCACCGGCTCACGTCGCCTGCAGCGAAAAATGAAACTAAACTGTCAAGCCTCACGCAAGGTTAAGGCTGTCCGTGGTAGCCGCCGGGACATGCTGCGATGGGCCTATATAGTGGGCGCTGAAAATGCAGCACCGGAAAATGCAAGACTGGAAAATGACGGACTTAAAAATGGTTTATATTTTACCCACGTGTAAATTATAATGATAAATACTAGCGTATATTTTGGCTGCTTGAATTGTTACTTTGTGCTAGACTCTGTAGACAAATGTGAAATGTACATGAATTAAAGTTCGTAAATGCGTGATGTAATTTTACTGTGCATCCGTGAATTATGACATTGTTTTAATTCTACATGTGCGGGGTTGTGTAAGCTGTGGTATTAAACGTGTGTGTAGTGTCTAGTTTTTAATGTAATAAACATGTTTAAATTGAAAAGCTAAGTTGCAACATGCAGTATTAAATTAAAACCTTGTGACAGCTACTTTCATTCATCCGTGTCTGTCAAACTCCAACACACATTGCTAGTTCGTCAAATTTTAGCCTTGCAATTTTGTCCGACATTATTTTGTCAGTCTTGCATTTTCCACCCCCGTGATTTCTTCGGTCCGCCATTTTCCAGTCCTGCATTTTCAGGCGACCACCTATTTATAGCAATGACATCAGCGTCAGCCAATAGCTATCGGCCTAGCTCAGCTCTGCCTAGCAACAACTAGTAGCAGCAAGGCCCTATGTTGCAATGGTAAAGTATCCGAAAATCGGGTCCTGTGACCTTGACCTTTGTCGTATGTCCTTGAGATTCAATAGGTTTCTTGCGGTTGCCAATTTACATGTTCCTGCAAAATTATATCAAGCTAAGTACAGCAGTTTGTGAATTATCGTGTTAACAGCGAAGGCAACAAACAAACTTAGCGACGATGCTAAAAACAATATTGCCGTCGCTACCGCGGACAGTAATAATTTATGCGGCGCCTATTATTACACCACTTGCGATAATCGCGTCCAGGATATTATACAAGAGCCCAACTGTCGTTAGAAAAAGCACGGCGGTCGCTACATTTACTTTTCTTATTTATTTATTTATTTATTTTATGTCGAGTTCGTTTTACTTCCGGTTCAGCAAATGTTTCCTTGATCAGATGGAAACAGCTGGCAACTTTGCGTTGCAAATTGCGGCCAAACAACTGCACATAGCGACTGGTCACTATTGGCAGCCAATATAGCAAACTGTGATCGCCCTATCCAACCGACCCCCCCATGACGTACAATTTAGTCACAATACATAACGTTACAGACGGACAACACATCGTACCATAAGCGTCCGTCAGTACGGTCGGTTAAATTTTGATCTCAAGACGACATCCTTGGATGCTAAGATTTGCATTGCAAGTTTGGCGCTTATTACGGCCGGCGACTTTTGATGATAACGTGCGGATGGCCGCATATAATGTCAGCACTCGGCGTCGACATCCTCCTGTTGTAATATCGCGCTTAATCAGATTTACTGCAATTCTATGCACAGGGTCTGAGTGGCGTATTGTTCCCCAGGGCCTTAGACCAATATTGTGATGAAACACGACTATAGCCGGACAGCATGCAGGCCTACATCTATTGACGCAACTATTTCGCGAAGATTAATCGTCTTATAACAGCACGCTGGAGAACTGTTAATCATTGTGAACTATCATTCGTATGAAATAAATCAGCGTTCTCTACAATGATACTGATATTATTAATGTATGTTCCTAATACTGTCATGCTTGTAAACCGTAAAGCGCGTAGCCTATGGCCTCCCATTCTAGCGACGGAGTTTTGCCGTCTTATAAGACAAAATTCTACTTGCGTCAATTTGACGCGGGTTTGCCGTAGAATAAAATTATGTGCAGCAAGTTGCACAACTAGAAATAATGTCGGCCTAGTTCCGACGTATTATGCGGCCGTCCGAATGGAGCTGTGCTAACCATAGCCTAACCCTAGCCAGGGGCGTCTATCTTGATCTGAAAAAACACAAATTTAAACAGTTCGATGAAAAATTAATCTCATAATAATAATAATTTTATTACCTCTTGACATGACGGGCGGCACAGACTAATAAGACTCCGCCCACGAACACGCCCATGGCCACGCCTACTGCTACCACCAACAGTATACCTGCAGCAAAATGATTAGCACTACTTTCACTTTCGATTTCACACTTCGTTCTACAACAGCGGTTTCAGCTCATTATGCCCAATTCACACCTACGACGAGGACGCGACTCAACTCGACTCAACTGTCGCCGACAGTTGGAGTTGCGTGAGTTAAGCCAAACGCCTGCCGGCGACTGCTGGAAAGTCACGGCGTGCTCCAAGCCTAGGCCTACCGCATGCTGAGATTTTGGTGCGTGCGATTTAGATCGCGATTTGTATTCGGAAATTTCTCAAAAAATACATGATTTTTATTTACTGTTGCAACTTTCATATACACAATCTTCAGCAAAAGTTTGAGCGTTTTCTGGTTATTCTCTAGGCCTAATTTAGAGATCGACCGAATATAGCATAAGCATTTTAAACTAGGCCTACCATCGACCAAAACCGAATATTAGCCTACGTCTATAAAGTAAAGCGAAGTTTGTAGCCACAACTGAAACCGAAATTCGATCAAGTTATATGGGGAGCCTAGTAATCACTATTCACTACTATGACAGTCGAAACGTTTTTTACTGAGAGGAAAGGCTTCGTGCGCGAAAAAGTGGGTCAGATCCCATGCGGCTATTCCGTCCAATGGGAATGCAGCAGCAGACGACGACGACGACGCTGATTGGCTGCAGTTGACCCTGGTTTGACCTCTCCACTCTGACCCGCGGCACGTGATTCGCCACGTTTCACGGGAGCTGTTACAGCGCAATATGGCAGTGTCCGTGTCGCGTTGAAGCCAAACGCCTGTCGGTAAACCGGTCGGATTCGCACAGCCCAGCGCTATACAACATAAATCAGTAAGATAGTAAGTAATACCCGTTCTTACGACGAAGCTGGCTTGATAAGCATTCATCAACCACTCATCAAGCCAGCGTGATGAATGCTTGATGACTGATGAATGTTGTCGAGCCAGTTTGACGAGCTGGGGTGTGGCACTAAGACAGTTAGAAAGCTATTGTTTGCGGAAAAGTTTTAAGTTGTCAACGAAAACAGCATAGGAAAGCACATTTGCAAACATTCAAAAAGAGTGTATATCCATCTTTTTAAAAATATTTTTAAAGTTACAATGTGTCACTGCACAGAACAATAGCAGAATATTATGAAAGTCGATAGGCCTACTAAAGTAGAGTTTAAAAAAATTTCACAGTAGCCTATACATATCAGTAAAACAGCGTACCTTGGAAATGCAGGAGGAAGTGAACGTTTAGTATTTTCGTCACGATGACGTCGACGTAGATGGAGTTAGACGTCGAAGTGTGAACGTGGCTTAAACGTTCCGCTCCCTCGCAAACCGTTAACGTCTTAACGGTCTCGCCGCCAGTGATTTTTCGCTCTCGAATATCGGCCAGTTGATAGCAGACTTTGGGCCGAACTGCCGCCTGACCAACACTGCTGCCCGGTACCGTCCAGTCTGTAGGCAGACCGACCCTCGCAAAATTGATCAGCGTTAAGTTGATCGTTTGACCAATGGGAACCTGAAAATATTACAACATTAACAAGAAAAGCCTAGCTAACGCATACGGGAACGCGCAACAGCGGTGCATGTTTGAAAGTCCAATTATCTGTAGCTTTACTCGTACACACCAGAGGGCGTGACCTATCTCGCTCAGCCAACGCCGTATCGGCCGGAAATCGCAAATTTTGCCTACCCCCTCTCATTTTGCGCCCTCGCTTGGGGTGATCCCCCTCGAATTTATGGAAAAGCTTTACGGTTCCTGAAACTAGAGTCTTCCGGGAAGCCGACGGTGAAGATTTGGTAATCCTAGCTTGCACCGTTTTTGACTGATCTACCGTGTGACGAACGGACAGACAGACAGGCAGACGGACAGACAGAATTGCGATGGCAAGACGCGCTGAAAGCTGTAGTTGCTTTCGCGCGTAAAAACCAGAGGTGTCGCGACAGGGATGGAGCAATTCTCCCTAAATTTTGGGCTGCTAAAAAAGTCTCGTATAGCTTTCCTCTCGTAGGAAAATTATTGTCCAAAAATGCAAAATTTGGGTCCGGTACCCCCATTTCGTGGAAATTAGTTAACTGTCTGACATTCTGAGCACCATAATCTTGTCTGTCGGAAAATTACAACTTTCTGCTCCGCCTCCTTTTTTAACCCACGACGCCATTCAAAGCATTCGCATAGTGAAAACATGCACAAGTCCATGAAAACATTCTCAGATAATTGGACCCGGTACGTTAATTTTTGTCCCGATCCGAATGTCTGAGAATAAATGGTTTCTGAAATACGATGGCTTATTAGTTGAAACTCGCCAAATTCCCTTACTTATTTCAGACAGACCGGCAGCAGCTACGGAGACAGATGCTTTGCTGCTGCAGGTCCTAAGCTGTGAAACAGTCTGCCAGCTCATTTGAGACAAACTGACATTAACTTTGAACAGTTTAGACAGCAGTTGAAGACATTTTTGTTCGAGCGTTGACAGCGCGGCGCATTGTGGCTATTGTTAAATTGCATCTTCTAAATAATTTTACTTGCTTACTTACTTACAAACGGACGCATGTTAAAACGGTTAAATTCATCACTGATATTTAATGTCTTACCTGTATATGCCACGGACAGCTGGGCCCGCCGCGCCCCGTCTCCATGGTAACGCTGCTGGCCAAGTAGCCGTTAGTACGCGTGATAACGTTGACTGAATTGCGCGGCGATATGACGTCATGACCACTAGTCGTTTCCATGGAACCGCAGCGCTGACGTGGCTCTGTAACCACTGCAACGAATAATATACGATCATTTAATCATCAACTGCACCGTGCCTCAAAAACATGCCGACACACGCGCCACCCAGCATGAATTCATTGTTGTAAACGGCCAAACTACGACTTTCACATTCCGCAAGGTAGTGTGGCAGCAGTATAAAAGTGCAGTGAACACAACTGTAATCATATACGTCATGTTTCGTTGTCATGCTGCATGCCAAATTATTACAAGTAATTTGAGAAAAGCTCATGAGACGCGCGACAGCCCAGCAGTTCCTGTTCGCAGGTTGTCTTGGTCTATCTCCATCCATTTCATCGCAATTCACTCTTGAAATCTGCACCGCAGCCACAAATTGCAAAAAAACACTTAAACCACCTAATTTGGGGTATCGATGTTTACACCACCAAAAAGCTTGTCAGTATTGCTTGTTATGATAAGCCGCATGTCTGCAACCGTTTTAACGCTACACCAGCCAATAGTGGTAAAATAACCACTTTTAAGGGTAGATGTCTTTGACGCCCACCTGCGCACGCCTCCTTGAACCTAGGGGGTCGGAACTTGAACTGCTAAAATCTACGTTTACTGCTGAGAATTTCCTACACAAGTTGTCTTGGTCTACCTTCAGTCATTTCGTCGCAATTCTGCCAATTCACTTATGAAGTGTGCGTTGCAGTTAAAAATTGCGAAAAATATCAGCAAAACTTCTTTTTGTGGGTTCAATGTCGTTCAAGATTATCGATGTTAACAAATCTAATAAGCCCGTTACCAGTGCTTGTTATGATATGCAGCAAGTCTGTACCTATCTGCAACCGTTTTACACTATATAAGAGCCAATAGCGGCCAAATGATGTCTTTTTAAAGGGGGTACCCCTCTTTGACGCCCTCGTTCGAAGGGAACCCCCTCACCCACGGGCACGAAATTTTGTCACGATAGACTAAAGTCCTTGTGGCAGCCAACAGTAAAGATTTCGTGATCCTAGCTTGCGTCGTTTTGACACAATACCGCAGTGTGACGGACGGACGGGCGCGCTCGACGATGGCTAAGACGCGCTTAGCACTGCGTGATGTCGTGCGTAAAAACCGAAAAATGCTTCACGGACAGTGGCGGATCTAGGCTTTAGCCAAAGGGGGACGGAATATCCCCCATTGTCCTTTCCCCTTTACCCTCTCCTTCTCTTTTCTCCTCCCCTTTCCCCTTTCTCTTCTCTCCCTTATCCCCCTTTTCTTTTCCCTTCTTTCTTCACAGCGCTCCCCCAGACCCTCCATAGCTGGATTCAAGGGTTCCTACTTCTAAAAGAGGGACGAACTAACCGTAAACTCACTTTTGAAATTTTACTTACTTCCGCGGGCAATGAAACATTAATTTAGTCAGTCAATAAACAATTCAAGTGAGTATACCTGGTAGACATTCGTAGGCGGCCTCTAGGTATGGCGTGAGGTCGTTGGGACAGGGCTGACTGCCGTGTAACTCGGCTACAGGGAAGTCACAGACACGACGCCCTGAACACAGTCTGTCCACGTGCGCCAGGACATCGGCGGCACATCCGACGTAGCCGTAGTCGCGCTTGACACAGCGGCCGTCCTGCCTCATGCGACCGTAGCGAGCCGATGTCATTGAAATGACCTTGAGCGGCTCGTCGGAGCCGAGGCTTCCGCTGCACGCGGCGTAAAACGTCTCCAGCTGACAGTAGTCACGCGACTCTATGCACAGACACACACAAATTCAGCATACCCGTCTCAGCCAGAGAGCCACGTACAGTACGATATACACGTGTCCCAAAAAAGCATCCCGAACATTTTTACGCGCGAAAGCAGAATGCTTCGCGCGTCTTTGCCATCGTCTGGGCGTCCGTCTGTCTGTCTGTCTGTCTGTCTGTCACACTCGTAATCTGTATCAAAACGGTGCAAGCTAGGATCACGAAATCTTCACTGTGTGCTGCCCCAAGGTCTCTAGTTTATCGTGACAAAATTTCGTGCCATTGGGTGCACGGGTTCTCCTCGAACGAGGGCGTCGAAGAGGGGTACCCCCTAAAAAGACGTCATTTTGCCGTTATTGGCTCGAATAATGTGAAAACGTTTGCAGATAGGTACATACATGCTGCTTATCATAACAAGCACTGGTGACAGGCTTTTTGGATTTATCAACATCG
>Ga0056128_1009870_pt1 | contig 11939 bp, 9 predicted proteins | sample WorMetLIZISLAND2_FD_71113 | JGI IMG/M metagenome (GOLD analysis project Ga0056128, IMG submission 71113) | Marine gutless worms symbiont microbial communities from Max Planck institute for Marine Microbiology, Germany - Olavius geniculatus... ... | reverse complement strand
CAAAGTCGCCTTTTATTATTATTTTGCATTTTTCATAATATTTACGATATCTTGCAACCAGAAGAGTTCCGTGACGCTTAGAATGCATCAAATTCAAATGCAACAAATCTTCGTATTTGTTGGCCATATTAACTCATTAATATTCTTCCCAAAGATGTCTCCGCCCCTTTCATCGCGCCGCAACGCGCCATGCAGCGCGTTGCGGCGCGTTGCGACGCGTTTAAACGCCTTTAAACGCAACGCAACGCAACGCAACGCAACGCCGTAGTGGAAATAGACCTTTGCACGTAACATGTTACTACGCTGTACTTGTTATAGCCGGTGGCACTGGTTTCAGGCTAGAGATACTGCAACGGAGCCGACACGCCAACGGCAACTTGTACCTGGTGCATCGTGATCTCGTACGCAGTCTGTGCGTCAACCCTAAACTGCTGCAGCTCGTCAGCCACCACGGTAACTTGCATCACATTTTTACCACGCCAGACATAGTGCTTCAGCGCCTCCGCCGCCAAGGTAACATACCGGCTGGGCCAGAAAAGTAAAACTCTTCTTAACATCGACAATGTAATGTCATATAAACTGAACAACACCCAATATTTATACTGTTTGAATGATCTAAACATAATTTTGCTATTAATTAGTCATATCGCAGTTTAAATGTGCTCATTTATTTGAAAACATTTTTATAATTATTCGCAACACCATGCAGCGTTTACTTTTTGGGTTTACCCGGTATTTTTATATAACATGTGGAATATGTCTGTATGTTAATGCCTGAAAATTGCAATGAACTCTGTTTAAATTTAAACATCCGTGTATCCGACAGCAGGTACTGCTGTAGAGCGTCTTAGCCATCGCAATTCTGTCTGTCTGTCTGTCCGTCTGTCCGTTACACGGGTTGATCAGTCAAAAACAATGCAAACTAGGATTACCAAATCTTCGCTGTCGGCTGCCTGGAAGACTCTATAGTTTCAGGATCAGTAAAGCTCTTCCATAAAGTTAAAGTAATGTTGAAATTATCCAACGTTGCTGAAGCCTAATATGGTTATGTTTACTGAGTACTGACAGTTTTACTGACGGTTTCGTTGTTATTATTATTAATTTAAGTTTAGTTAAGATTTACTTTTTTGTTTAACTGTGCTACCATTGTACTATGGTGAATAAAGTTGTATATATAAATTCGAGTCACCCCGATCGAGGGCGCTAAATGAGAAGGGGTAGAAAAAATTTACGATTTTCAGCCAATATTGGAATTCATGCATTGGATATGGCGCTAGGCGTCATCCGCCGTCGAGTCTAAATGAAACATCGTTGTGAACTTAGATTTCGTTCGCACCGGGTCTTTACACATGCATCGCTGTTGCGCGTTCCACTTTGCGTTAGCTGGGCTTTTCTTGTAGTTTGCAAGTAAAGTTACGACGTTGTTGTTATGCCATTGGTTTGCATCCAACGCAACGCATAAAACGCAGTGACTGGCGTACTTTTTTTCTCACGCAACTGACGATTTTTACAAAAAAAAAATCATGCAAACAAGTACGCCACGAACGCAACGGCCAAAACGCGCACGGATAGAAGCTGGGCTGTGTCTGTTCTTGCGTTGCGTGTGTTGCGTCCGCTGCGTTGAATGAAAACTTGCTTACATTTACGCGCATAGGTTTACGTGTCGTGTGTAGTTGATTGTAAAGAGAGTCAAGAATGTGAGCTGAACTCCGTTTCTTCTGCTACGCCGTTTCAAGTCGACAAGGTTGAATAACGTTTCACTCACCGTAGACTTTGTATTTCTAAATCTAAATTTAAATTTAAAATTCATTTGTATAGCGCATCAACGCAAGTCTTTAAGGCCTAAAAATTCGAGTGCTTACAGTTGCAGTATGGCAAAAATTAGGGACGGAGGAATACTTGCTTTCAGGTCGCCGGTACCAGTAACGGGAGGTTTTATATTTTGCCGCTATTAACTCGGAGCTGCCTCGGCCGATAACCGTGAAATTTTCACACATAATTGGAAGTGTGCGCATTTAGACGTTGTGAATTCCATAAAGCCCTAAAAATTTCCGGTTGCCGTCCGTCTTAATAATCACGTATTTGTGTGTGTTATTTTGTTCGCAGTTCTTGGGTGATTGGCGAGTGCTGGCTAGGCGCGGAGGCAGTTATTTTGACACCGTTCAACGGCTGCGCATAACTTCAATCGACACAAGTGACCTTTTGGCCGCCTGCATGTCACGAGTTACACGGTAACGTCTACTCAGTTTGTACTCGCACTGTTCAGCAAGTAATTAAGTAAGCGAGTAAGTAAACAAATAAACGTATAAGTAAGTAGGTAAGTAACAGAACTTAAGAGCCGCCGATTTAACAGTAAATTCCAATGTGCCGCGATTTCAACACCTGAACAAAATGTTCTTAGCAGTCACTTGAACTGTTGAAGTTTGATGTTGGTTTGTCTCAATTTTTGGACATTGAAAGACAAAACATTAGCTTAAGCCTACTGCGAATTCATAGCATATGCAGTTTTGTTATTATTAACTGATTTAATAAGCGGCTTTTGAATTTGGAAGCTAGCTTATATAGGCCAGACAATGTCATGCTGCGCCAAGTGAACTTTTAAATGTCGCGTCATGCCATAAAAATGCTTTGACAGGCCGAAAAATGTAGCGCGACTGTGTGACATTCATTGGCACGTGAACGCTTTTTATGTGGGGCCTCTGTTTGGCAGAACATGCTTAAAATAATCCGCCTTGGTGTATGGATTTGATAAAAATGTTTATGCGAATTATAAGTGTGTGTAACGTATGAAAGTAGCAGCAGTGGTGAAAGCGGCGTGCAGTGTCGTGATACGCAGTGCACAATTTTACGAACGTCTCCATCGTCGGACGCTGATTTTCATGCTTCAAGCTTCATTGAAAAAACAGGTAAAGCGAGCTAACTATACTTAGTGCGTCGTGGATTCGTGGCAGGATGCAATTAGAAAAGGGAACAATTGCACCTCCGCCCATGGAATTCTAGCCTGTTCTTTTTGGGTACAAATGGGACGTACTTACTTACAAAGTTTTTAGGCGAAATAGCGTCTTGCAGCGCAAGCGATTTTTGCCTATTTTTGTACATTTTTGTAGCGTGGTGTGCCTGGATTTAGATGCCATTTGGCAAGTGCACTTGCGAGGTTCAGTGACACATTGTGTTAGATGAGGTCTCTGACTCCCCGAAGAAAAAAAAATTTTTTTTTTGGGGGGGGGCTAAACCTTAGTCAAAACATGGAATAGAAGCCAAATAGAAGCTAAATCTTTAGTCCTATGCTGCCACCCGACGAATAAAACAAAGAATAGGGTAGACTTGCCGAAGCGATTCCGCTTTTTGTCAAATAAGTTTGTTCGTTGTTTTGTGCTGCGTTGACAGAGTTGTGGCGCGTCGTTCAGACGGACTACCACTATGCAGTGGTCTACATCTGCAGCCGGGCAACAGCTGCTGCTGCTGCTGCTGCAGCTGATAATGATGACTATTATAACGAGTGTAGTTACGAGACTCTGTTAGTTCTCGCCCGGCCCGCAGCTTTGACACTCAACTCGGAAGAACTGAGCGAGTACTTTAAACTGACGCTGCCAACGTTCTGTCTGCCACTGGCCAATCAGCTGGACCTTCTTACCGATACCGGTAACTACTACTACTACCCGATACTACTACTGCTACTGCTGCTGCTGCTATTGCTGCTGTGCTGGAGAATTTAAAATTACAGCTCTTGGCTCGTTTTTCTGCTCCTTCCCTAGAAAATTGTCGCACATACAGCTTTATTCATTTAAGAATGGTGGCAGTTACAACCTTTTGCCCCTTTCCTCTTAAATCTGCCTTGGAGATTGAGAGAGAAAACTTTATTAATTTACGTTTAATTTAATATAGTCTAGCATGGAATAAATTCAGTGCACTCTGTGGCGGGCTGGTAGAAAATGCAGTGTCAGTGGCGTAGCTGGCTAGGAAAGTCTGGGGTCTGGACCCCCCCCCCCTTAGCTAGGACCAAAATGACGCATGTGATTTTTTAGAAATCCGTCGCGAAATATATTGGGGTCACCCCCTGTCCAGGCTGTCCTTCACCCCCATCTCGCTATTTCACGCCGACGTTAGCAATAATAGTTTCTGGATCTGATTAAAACGTATAAAATGTGGCAAATTTATTTACCACTTCTTTGGACATCTAGGAGCCAAATCACTTTTAGCTTTAGGGGGCTTCGCTCTTTAACCTTCCACTAATGTCTGTGCCCCTGGACCTTGCTGGACCCTGCTGCAGATAACTGATGAGCAGGAACGGTCTGCTGACTTTTTACACGAGTGTGTTATGCTGTTTTTCGTTGGCGTGTTATTATACAAAAGTTGGTATTAAACTGATTATCCGGCACATGTGCAGATGAAATTAATTCGTTTAGTTTGTCTGCATTGTATATTTGCTATACATCTGTAGCCTGTGTGTTTTATGTTCTATGAGTACGAATAGAATAATATAATAGCAATAATTGTTTGTGGAAGTTGTCGACTGTCAAGTAGAAACGCCTCCGTACACTCAGCTTATCGATTCGATGCCCGAAGTTACTCAGCTGGATCTATCGCGAGTAAGTTATTATCTAGTCTTACGTTGACACCAAATGGTTGAAATGTAAGTTTTTTTGTCTCGTTCCTGTAACATTTCTTATCGCTCAGAGCCAGTACCCTGTGCTGTGTGTATGTGTATGTAGGCCTACTGGCGACTCAGTTTATTTTAGTTTAGTTCATTTTGTTTGTTTTGTACACGTCTTTAAGAGTCCGCTTCGAGCCACTGCGACCTGCGTGTATAGTTTATGGCCGTCTGGTACCGTACTAAAGATGCCGAGCCTCAGAAGCTGTACAGAGTTGGACATGGGTCCAACTTTCTGAACCTAATTTAATCCATCACCTTTAGGACCTAATCCAATCCAATCCATAATGATGACGTAAATGCTGACTCACATGCAATTCAATCCAACTCCGGAGTCTCCAATTGTCGGAGACTAACAAGGTTATGCCTCTGTAACGTGGTCCATCAGTCTGTCTGTCGTCTGTGCTCGGTGTTATGTATGTGTGGATATACGAGTATACTGCCTGTATAGGTTCTAGGAGTGTGGTACCGCACTGAAGTGACAGGTACTGAGACTGATGAAGTCATGCGAGTGCTTTTGTCGCTTGATCATGATGACAAATTAGAGATTATCGTCTCAGCCAGCCGGTCAGTGCTCTCAGTACTAGCTACAGCACTGCTGAAGTGGCAGGCGAGTACGCAGTACGAGCCTATACCACTCCAGACAGTGCTGTAACATAGTTGAACCACGCTCGGTCGCACGTTGTAAAAACGGCACCAGCGCTAGTTGAGTTTGCTTTAAGAATAATTGTCAACTATGCCAACGACGGTTATGTATTTATCCAATTGTGTTAGATGGGGTTCGTGACTTGGACTAAATGGACTCGACTGGACTACACCAGCGAAATCTAAATTTCAGAAAAGCTTCTGCTGAACTGAACGGAACTATTGTTCATTTGTATACTACATTTACGTGTTCCAGGGATGGATTTAAGGCCGACTTTTTCAAAGCCAAGGTCAGTGATTCTCCAGACCAAGGTTAAAGCCACTAAGCAAGTAAGTAAATAAGTAAATAGAGTAAGTATGACAGTTTTATACTGCAAATCAAAAGCCAACTTAATTTTATTCAGTCAGTAGTAAACCTTAAAAGTGCTTAAACGTATTTTAGTGTTTCATTGGATATATCATACAAATATCAAGAACACATTGCGCAGTGCACATTCATTTCAAGTGACTAGAAGCCGAAGCGTTAAGGCCAAAGGCAAGGCCAATGGTTTTTAAAGCCAAGACCGAGGCCACAATTTTTGTTTTCTAGTTGTTTTTCAAGGTCGAGGACAGTCCTCGAGGGCCGTATTGTCTACATGTTATAGCGTTGGTGGTTGGTTGTATAGTAACGGAAGCTGTCTACCTACAAAGAGATACATCGCTAGTTCGGTAGCGGGCGACACCAGCAACTGGCAACTACTAACGGCCAACAGAAACTTAGGTTTGTCTCAAACTTATTGCCGTCATTGGCGTTTATTTTGAGGACGAAGATAAAAGAAAATTTCTTCTTGTGGAAAAATTTTTGTCAAAAAATCTGTACAATTACTACAACTAATATTACTACAACAATTAAGCTGCAACAACAACAGCAACAACAGCAACAACAACAACAACAACTACTACTACTACTACTACTACTACAAGGTACTACAACTGCTACTACAGTACTACTGATTGTGTCGTTGTAGCTCACATTCGTCTGCTATACACGGACTACCAGGATGTGGCAGTAGTTTACGTTTGCCCTCGTCTCTCTTCCGGCTCAATCTGTTCTGCGCATGCGTCGACAGGCCGTGTCGATGTTTACAGTCGTGCTCCTAGCCTGCCCGACGAGCGTCGAGCCAGCGTCAACGACCATCTGCGTTACCATGGCTACGACGACGGCGTTGCTAGCGTCGTTGCTAGAGCCGGCTTTAAGGCGGCCACGCTGACTACCGTCCTTCATCGAGGTACATGCCGGCTGCGCTAAAACGGGGTTACCGATGGCATCGTGACAGAGTTATAGGGCAGATGCCCGCTTACATTTTGGGCTTTCCAAAAATTGTTGAAGAATCATCTTTCTGTCGAAAGATTTTCGTCCACAACAAAATTTTGGGGCTAAAACCATTTTCCGATTACTTAGGGGCAAATTTAACTTTTGAGCATCCACAATCTTCACAGTCGGAAATTTGCAGCTGTCTGCAGCAATTATGTCAGAAATTTGTGACTATTAGTTGTATGAGAAATATCCGTACCAAATTTATTGAAATCTGATGATCCTTTTCTTCTTTAAAATACATGTCAGGAATCCCTTTTTTAGACAGAATGTAATTGAATTAGGTCTTTCACTCTATGTTACACGTGCATCCATTGAAAATAAATCTTGTTGAAAATAATTGAAAATAACTTGTTGTTTATTAACATAAATTATGAACATAAATTGTGGTCTAGCAACAACTTAGCTATTAGGAATCTTCTTGCTGTTAGTTTAGTACGTTGAACATTAACTATAAGTCAGCTAATAGGTCTATATGTTTGCATGCATGTGTGTTTTTTATTTCTTTCTTTCTGTTCTATATATCTGTCATTCTGTCTGTGGTTTCTAACTTTCTATCGTGTTTCTCGATAATAAAAATTGTTATATTCAATAGCACCCAGCATAATGTATTATTTCGTGATTTTTTATTGTTGCGCAGTGGCATGTCCTCTGCACGTGAGTGACAGTGTACTGTGTTTGGTAAACAGTCTGCCATTACTTCGTCGCATCCACATCAGAAAGGTTAGTCAGCCGATACATGTATTCTTAATTCTGCGGAACATTGCTAATTACTACGTCGTATAGCCTATGCATCTTATATGCACTATGTGCACGTGTTTTGCAGTTTTTCACATGTACTTTATTGCAAAACAAAAAAAAATGACATTGATTGATAGATTGATTTACTCGTTTGAGAATCAGGTTTATTTTATATGTTTCATCACTTTTCGGAGCACATCTATATATTTTAGTCACATGTCAGCTTACTTTTTATTTGCTCAATAATTACTTCGGTTGAGACCTGTAGTCTACAGTTGGGTGGATTTGGGGAGTGGCTTGTGGGTCACCCTAGGCAGGTTATCAACTTCAAAGATTATCTGTAGTCCCTAATGTTTCTTTTAAGTTCTGCGGTCGGTTTTTGTGGTTTATGCTAAATAGATAATTTAATATTTGCAGCTTAAATTACTCTTTTCTACTTGTAAGTGTATTGTATTCTACTTGCAAAAATGTTCACATGTGTGCATTTATGTTCGGTTTGGGTCCGTCATTCCGAAATGCCGCCAAAAACTTGTTTGGACAACAAAACCGTATTTATCGCTAATCATTATTCACTAGCAAAACCGTATTTATAAAACGTTAAATTAACTTTGACACTGATCTTGACTTTAACCTTAATTCTTACTTTATTTCTAACCCTGTCTCTAACTTTATTTCTAACCTCGGCGGCCTTTCTGGATGGCGGCCCTTCGAAATGGCGAGTCGTGACCGTTTGCTTGATATGTACATTAAACTAGAACTTACTTACTTACTTACTTACTTACTTATACGGTACTTGGCTACCACTACTACTACTGCTGCTGCTGCTGCTGCTGCTGTTGTTGTTGTAGTTTCTGGGCACGTGGTACTTGGTGGGTCGTTTGCGCAATTCCCCCAGTCCGGAGGCTGCAATGCTGCGCCTGTCAGCCAAAGAAGACGGCTCAGTATCTGTCGTCTACTTCGCTACAAAGTATGTACGATTCTGTCTTTCTTTAAAGGTGCGTACACAGCGAACGAAATGAACAAAAATGCAACAAACTGAAGTTGTGTTGCACGAACTGTATAAATTATTTTAGTTGTCAAATTCACATCGATATACTTAAATTACTATTTTGTAAAAAAATCGTTTGGCGGAGATATTTAATCTCACGAACGCATTCTGGTTTGATCACGTACATAAATTTTTATTTGCCAAGAAGGCAGTACATATGTAGTAGGTGATGATTTGTGCACACTATAAAAGTACATAGTTGCAAGATGTTTGATCGGGCGATACGCCTGTGCTGATTACCCTCAGTTAGTGATGGTCACTACAAAAAAAAACAACAACAACAACTACTACTACTACTAATATTGTGACGGTTTGACGTAGGAACAAGACGTGTGGGCGGCCGATACGACTGAGATGGCTGCGCTCAGCAACCCATGGTGGACAGGAGGCTGAGTTTGAGATACATCCACATGGTGGCGCCACAAGTAGTGCCAGTAGTGGAGGGCGAGCACGTGTGGTCTACACGGACTACAGGAGCGCGCTGGTCTACCAATGTCTACAGCTCATGTCTGACGGAGCTTGCCTACCAAGCCATGTCAGTGTCGAGGTTTGGAGCCGTCGACCCACCATGCCCGAAGTCAGGTGCGACTACTACAACGATCATAACCATCAATATTACTTTTGACGTTTTTTGTGACGCTGAGTTGCACACATATTACTAGGAAGTATGCTTGAAAGTATTTCAGCGAAAGAACAGACGTTTAACCATCATAACAAATCACACGTTCTATGAACACCATTCTTTTTTGTTATCAGTATATGTGCGTCGTAAAGCTTTTTAGCAGTGACCTTGTGGCAGGAAAATGCAGGGCGGAGCAATTCTTCACCTTAAAAATAGGGTGGCTAATTTTCTTTCTTTTTTCTTTCCTCTCTACCACGACGCCACTGTTGTGTACGATGCTCTGGTGAAGACCGCGCTTTACTGGATGGCACCAAATTCCGATATCCGTTTCTGAAACTTAGTCGCTTGTGAGGACGGCTTTAATGTATTTGTGCTTGCGTGTGTTCGGATGTGCATTTAGACTGAAGGCTCAGCTGATGCACAGAACACAAGATTTGTGCGTCGACGCCAGCGATATGATTGAGACGAAATACAACAGTACGTACAGGCCATACTTGCGTATGACAATCTAAAGCAGCGTTCACACTGCGCATGTACAGGGACGTAGCTTTAACGCATAAAGCTGGGGTATCAAATTTTCTCCTCAGGCCAAAATGTTAGAAAACTGCGAAACTGGACTTTGCGGTACAAAAGTGCACACAGATGCAGAAATGATAAAAACTTTCCCGTCCTGTATTTTCCCATCTAAAAACCACCCCAAGACTCACCGAGTCACCGCAAAGTTAATCCAGTTTTACGCTCTTGTTTCGTCAATGGTGAAGAATTATTTTATTAGGTTTATTTTTTAAATTTTTAAACTCACGAATGAGCAAATTATCCGATATTCTGTACTGTTGAAAGCTTATACTGTAGGCCCTAGGCTTAAGTACTTGACCTGGACTGTGTCTAACATTACTCATTCTAATAGCCCAACGTATAAACCATCAAGCTGGGTTTTTTAAGGGTTTGATCCAGAAAAGCCAAAATACAATAAAATTCACCGGGTTTGACTTTAAAAACCGGATTTTTAACCATGCAACACAACGTACGCAACGGACGCAACGACCGTTTCTATTTTTGTGTTTTGGCCGTTGCGTTCGCTGCGTTTGTTGCATACGTTGCGTACATTGCGTTGGATGAAGTGGTGGACACTCCGCTAGTTGTAACGCTGTTATTGTGCAGTGGAGTGCAGTCTGTCGGCCGGATCAACGTGCTACATTGACGACTTCAACCAAGCAGTAAACATGCCTCCAGTCGACGTAATTATCTCACTTTCTAATAGTACGTTCTCCATCACTGTCATAGCCATAGAGGGCATCGAAGGAACGTGATTTTCCCTACACTCTATACATGCACAGGAGACCATGGGCGGCGCCAGAGGGGCAACAAGGGAGGCAGCTGTCTCCCCGTTTACTTGCCCCCAGCTGTCTCCTCCCAGGAATTGATGGCGATAAAGTACCCTCTGGTAACCATACACATGCCAAGAAGAGACTTATTAAACGTGATTTTTGCAAGATAACACAGATATCTGTAATTTGTGCGTTTTCAAATATTAAAAACAGTCAAATTTGCCGCTTCCATTGCATGTCCAAAACCTAAAAGTGTTTTAGCTCCAGGGGAGCTTCGCTTTCCTGACCCCCCTAAGCAGGGGCTTTGCTCCTGGACCCCGCTACATATTTTTATGCACACAACAACAAAAATAAAGTCGACATTTGGCCCATTCACAAAAAATGTTATTGTTCGCTTTGCCCCCTTTCCCTGTTGCCCCCTTCTTAGCTTCAGATTCCTAGCGCTGCTCATGCAGAAAACACGTTTAAGACAATTGTTCTCAAAACAAGTTTCGAGGGTGCATATAAACACGCCATTTTTAGGTAAAAATAATCGAAAAATTTTCCGGGGAGGAGGCACAGCTTTTTTGTCAGATCTTTTTTCCCGGTGGAGACTGGAGACCTCTCCCCACACCCCATCGCATGAGTGCATTCCCGCTTTGCCTGCGGTGGATCTTGGCTGCGCTAGTGCGCTCCATAGAGATCATGTTCAGTTGTCTTGATTTTCTTGTCGTTTTGTTTGTCACTAAGAGCACTCTACCACTCACAATTTGTGATGATGGTGACGATACTGTTGTTATGGTCCTCCGGTATATAACTGTGAATGTGAGACATGATTGTTGATGCACTGTGCACTGCAGCATATCGTCGGCCACTGGTATCCGTTGTATTCCGCCATAGACCAGCGACACAGCATCGTCACTTCGTTTGAAATCCAGCAAGCGTCGCCGACAAGCTTCGACGTTACTTCACACTACGGGTAGGCGGCCTAAATATATACACTGTCTCTCACAAAACGGACTCCTGTTAAGTTTTGAGATAATTCTACCAGTTCTGATTCACTATCAACAAATTTCGGTACAAACAAGTCGTGGGAGGTTTGTTCGGAAAGAAGACATCATTTTCGTTTGGCTACCAAACCACATCTCGACAACATTACGTCATCGTCGTCGTCATCATCCATGACTGTGCAGACGCTGCGTCGTCGTTGTTGCAGGCGTCCTGCATCGCAGACCTCACGTCCTAGTCGATAGTTACGTTGCTCCGACAGACGTCATTCATCGTAGTTGACTGTAGTGACAGACGGTTTAGTAACTAATACTGTACGTCTGGGACATCAACACCGACTTCAACGACTCAGGTGTTCAGAACTCTTATTGGCGACGATGTCAATTATGTCGTTGTCCGCCTCGTCTAAGTCTCGTTTTGGAATTTCCGCTAACGTTTGTGCTGCATTATCACAGGCGTGCGGTAGCACAGCCCTGTGTTAATGGCGACCGGCTAAGTAAAGGGAGAATGGCAAAATTCGACCCCGCGCAGATCCGAAACCCCTCAACCGATCGACACAAAAT
>Ga0056128_1009868_pt1 | contig 11940 bp, 8 predicted proteins | sample WorMetLIZISLAND2_FD_71113 | JGI IMG/M metagenome (GOLD analysis project Ga0056128, IMG submission 71113) | Marine gutless worms symbiont microbial communities from Max Planck institute for Marine Microbiology, Germany - Olavius geniculatus... ... | reverse complement strand
AAACATTTTGTCAATGAAAAAACTCTGCTTGCTAAGTTGCTGATGCTATGTACACGCACTATTTCATAGTGTATTGATTTACTAGCGTATAATACAGAGCAGCAAATAAGTTTGACATGTAATTTGCACATAAACTAGTTCAGGATTGTCTATGCTACACGTGTGCCAAATATTATCCAAGTGTGTTGATATTTGACAAAGTTATTACAAAAATAAAACGGTTCCACTTTTTATGGTTCACAGTGTATATATACCGTTTTTTATCAATTTGGTAGGCTAGGCTTTGAGACTAGTTTTTGCTGCCTACTTTGCTTGTTGCATCACATCCGGTCAAGCTGTGTAAGGTAAATAGTCGGGGTGACAGGGGTCCCCATGCACCCCCTCTGGGATTAAAACCCATGCATATTTTATTGTACTCCAGCGGCTGAACTTTAGAAAAAATCATGTCAACAGAAAAAAAAAATTGGGATACAGGGTGCTTACCAGCCGTTTGTTGCTATGACAACCAAAAGCCCTTAGCAACAAGCTTAGTGTACATATAACAAAGATAATAAATGTCTACATGTGTTAAATACCATGGCTATAATAAGATGTCCATACTTTATTAATAAGTACAAGAAATTTAATGGTAATTATCACATAGCAACAGTTGCTAAGGAGGAAAATTCTGCATAGCAACAGCTTATTCAGCAGAGATATAAGCATGAAACCTCAACCAAACCTTAGTTACCATAATGCAGTTAGATTATTAGTTATAGTTTTGCTTAGTAACCGTTACTAGGGACATCGTGGTAACGTAGTAACAAAGTTTGCATGGCATGATGTCACTCGTTACTAACTTTAATGAGCTAAAACGTTGCAAAATACAAGAAATTTAATGGTGTAATTATCACAGCAGAGTGTCCTGAAAATAATGTCTCAGATAACTTCATGTCAAAATGACTTAATTTTATTTACATTCTTTTTATACGATCTAGTGTCATGACGTGTTCAGACCACAGCCGTTTGTTGCTAGGTCGATCTGTGGGATTCAAAGAACTAGAGACGTCGCCCAGGGCGTCCACGTTCCACCTAGCTATGGACTCTGGAACGCGCAGAATCACTGTGCATGCTGCAGCAGCTGCACGCAGTGACGATGCACGTCGAGCGAGTCGCTCATTTTAACTGCAAATCTTGTGATTAACCTTGACTTGTACGCGCCATATAAATTTACGTTTTACTTACTTACTTGACCGTGATTTATCCCACATCTAACTGGACACATTGGGCTATTGCACAGACCTGTCCGCCAGGCTACAGTGTGATGGAGCTGTACCTCACAGCACCAACTACTGACGACATCAGTCAACCACAGAGGTATGGCTGTGTTCTACAAGTCTGCGCTGAAGGTCAGTGTGTTCCGTCTGCCCAGCTTTACAGCAATTAAAGCTCTGGCGCTACTCATAACTGGCAGCGGCCACACCGTACTGTTAACAACTGTGTATCGACCCGGCTCTGCAACTGTATCTGATACATTCTTTGATAAATTTGATAAACTAATATCAATCGTTACTGTAACGAACTACAGCTGTGTGATGTTAAGGGATTTCAACATACATGTTGACGACACAACGGACGCTCATGCAGAACGGCTGTCCCAGTCATTGGGAGCTTACGGCTTAATCAGCCGACACAGAAACGTGGACATACACTCGACCTCGAAGGATTACGCTATACAGAGGCTGTCTGTCAGTGATCCTGCACTCTCTGATCATTGCTGTATCGACTTCCAGTTACCATTTAGAACACCGAAGCCGATACTACAAGAAGCAGTTCAAACCACACGATGGTCCGAATTTGACGTGGACGCGTTTGAAGCTGAGCTGATGGAGTGTGAACTGGTGCTCCCTGACTCTAACGACACCGAGTACTTGTTCAGTCTGTACCGGCAGACACTGACTGACCTGCTCGATCAGCATAGTATGCCAGGAATACTAGTCAAACTGGTCAACTCTTCAATAGATATGAACATTTTTTTCCGTTTGAAAAGCACGCGATTGTTACGCCAGTTATCAAGTAAACATGTCTCTTAGCCCAAAAAAACTCCATGTAAATTTTGTCGCAATCGCCCAAAAAACGACTGCGACAGGATCCGTATAGCTTCGCGCCCATAGACGAATTTTTGGGGCCCCATGCAAAAAAATCGACAAAAATATCGAGCGAGAACCCAATTTTTTTAAAGCCCACCACCTACACTCAAATACAGAAATGAGAAATGCTCTGTAGGCCAACATACAACTCATACCCAGCCTCTAAAGTGTCAAAATCTTTACTGTCGATTTTTTGGAGGCATCCGTTAAATTTGTTCAGAAAGTCGATAAGGTTTATCTCGGTCGAAAGCATTAAATGAAAATGGGAGCAAAAAAACTAACGACTTATGGCAAGCAAGTCGACGCATCACAGAAACGATGCGAGACAAAACGACGGTTACTACTGATTACTAATAGAAAGTTGAATACGAGCTTTCGTTTGGTACTATAATGATCAATGACTTTGGAAGCTTTGTATTATCATTAAGACTGACCTCATGATACAAGACTATAGGCCTACTTCGAAGACATTCGTATGGTCTACAGGTATGCCAATGCCCATTTTGGTCCCCAAACAAACAGACCAGACGAAATGAAAAACAACATAAAACAAAAACACATAACTTCCTGAAAACAATCATTCAATGTACGACTATAAATCACTAGATTAATAGAAAGGATCATGACACTAAACTAACTAGAAACGCACTCAAAAAGCGCAAACCTCCGCCAACGATAATATGTAATTTTGTTTGCCATTGTGTTCGCCAGGTGGCAGCACGGCGGCAACTTAGCAAAAGGTAAAATAAATCTTATCTTGGATCTAGATGCTGATCCGGATCACTACGAAATTCTAACCCAATTTCACTTTGGCACAGTCTGATCAAACCTTTCCTGAAAATTTCAGCTAAATCCGCCACCAATTTCGTGTGTAATCCTGTTAACAAAGCAAAAACGGACAAATAAACAAATAAACGCCGAGTTATCACATAACCTCTTTAGCGAAGGTAATTCAATGCTTTTTTCGGCCAGTCGTTGGGGCAATATTTCTGCAAAATGGCACACAAACTGTGAAAACGATTAAGGGCACATCACAAGACATGTAACGGATAGGCTGTTATAATGCTTACCGCGACGTGCGTCTTCAGAGCACAGGTACTGGTTTCCTTCTAAACGTTCTAGCTCTGACAGATAGTTTTCATCGGTGTCACTGCATTCTAAGTGCTCAAGGCAATCGATTGCCGTCGTCACAACTCTGCAAATTCAGCAACGCAAGTAAACGTGCAGCATCCAGGTCTGTAATAGTGCAAACACGACATAAGGTGCAGAACGGGAATCTACGACACAAATGTTTGACACAAATGACTGTAAAACGAAGTTTTAGCATTCCTAACAGTGACTTAACACACTATTATTCCACTCTCGTCGACGGTCGGTCATAAAGCTAAAGCTATATATATGATATGATGCTCCAGACCCAGTGTTAAAAAACACATTGCTAGAGAGAGGCAGTGCAAGCAAAACTATAGAATAAAAGTAAATTTAACACACAAAAACTACGCGATACAGTCGTTATTTTCATTTCCAAGCAACAATTCATTGTTTTGAGTCTTTGCTGTAAAGCAGCCGACATTCAGCAATGACATTGTGCAGCATAATTATATTAAGTGTGTTGTGCTTACTTACTGGCAGTGACTGTTGAAATCAGCCTGACTAGTTGGCGGGTCACCAACGTCTGTGACGCACGCAGCGATGGTATCCTCGTTGCAAACCGATGCATCCCCTGCTGCACACAAAGCCAAGTAGACTTAAGTTCATCTTTCATTTAGACACTATATAGTAGCAAACACGAAGCCACTTTTATTTTTTTTTTGAATAACTCCGTGAAACATTGGCTGATTTTGATATTTTTGGCATGCAGCATTTGCAGCAAGAAACGTGACGCACGAGCTACCGGTATGAATTCAATGTTGTAAAAAGCCACACGAACGGACAACTTATGCATTTCACAAGGTAGTGTAGCAACAGTATTAAGTTAAGGTGAGCTAAACTACAGTCGTTTACGTCAAGTTTTTTTTATGATTTGCGTGCCAAAAAATAATTGGCCCCAATGTTTCACGGAGTTATTTAAAAAAATATAAAAGTGGCTCCGTTTCTGAGACACGCTGGAGTAACAAATTTTACTGCAGCAAGTAAAATAAATCTGTTTAAGCATAACGCACTTGTCAACTAAGGTTTAACCTGCACGTTTAACCTTTGGAATTACCAAGTGTCATAATTCCTAAACGTGCTCAAAAATTTATACGCAAATTTGAATGACGAGATTCGATATTTCTACGTCATTATTTTGTATCCATTGACTTTATTGTGTTTATATTATTACAGTAAGCTTAGGTAGTTAAAATTCTGTTGCCTATCAATGGTCATGTGACTGACTTTGTCGTACTATTATATACGTTTATTTTTATTTTTTTTTTCTTTAATTATTTTGTTGTGCTACCAGCGATGGTGAATAAAGATTTTCATTACTAAGCCTATGTTTTGAATGCGGCAAATAGCTGTCAAGCTGCGTTCGTTGAATTAATCTAGTAACGTTTTTCATGAACTTTTCGACGTATTTATTATAATGTAAATTTTTTTCACACTAGCGGCATATTAGCCTAGTAAGCCTATATTGCTGTGCGCTAACTACGCCGAACGGCAGTAAGAAAGCGAATAAAAAACGTAAACTTAGGCCTACATAACGCATAACGTTGAAAAATAACCTCTAACGCGCAGCTGTATAACCATCAGCTAGGCCTACTTCCATTTTATTGTAAGTGAAACGTACACAGAAAAACGTTTGACGTTAACAGTTAATACATATTCCTACTCTAGACGAGAGTTTAATTCAATATGTAAAGTGAAGACTACACTACACGTAGGCCTACTGTACATGTACACTGTGTACTGTACAGTCGTACTCACCAAAGATACGCAGCGACAGAATAACGCCGATAGCACCGAGCATCCGCAGCATCGCGACCGTATTGTATTGTACGGACAAGCTTAATTACTAAACTCACTGGAACAAAGCATCGAAACACGCCAGCGGATACCAAGCGGCGCACAAAACTGCTGCATCCAGGCTTAGCGATGCATCGAGCTGCCCACGTGTCGTAATTTACGCTGGCAGGTGTTCAGCTTACCTTGTCTTTTTTATCGTCCAATGAAAGCTGCTCGCAGTGTAACACGCAAGCATTGCCGCCCGCCCATGCAGCAAGCTGCGTCTCTTCTGCATTCCTGGCCGCGAGTTCAGTCGGTCAGTAAGCACTGAACAAAACTAACAGCAGCAAAGGCATTCGCGTACGTGAAACAAAATAGAAAAACAACATAAAATTATGACAAAACAGCTTATTTTGTTGTATTGCAGTATGTGCTTACTCGTGCAAAACAAAGTTGTGCAAACTTGCACAAAACTGTATTCCAATTGTATAATACTGGTTCGTTGATGTGCAATAAATACAAATACAATGAGACAAAATAAAACAGTTAAAAGTGCAGATAATCGCTGTCGCCTTCGTTTGGTGTTTGTCACAAAGCCAAACATGGGATATGGTGCTACAGACATGCAAAAAAACTTACATTTCGTTGCAAGATTCGCAAATGTATTACAAACAATTAGCTATACAGCAAAAAGTTTTATTTTGTTTTGTTTGTAGTTTTGTTGTACATGTGCAAGTACCCTAAATAGTGCTGTAGAAAGACGAACTGGTCGTTCACACGGCAGCTGATTTGCACGTAGTCTACGTTCGCGCGAACACTCAGCTCTCCGACGAGCCGTTTTCAAAGTTGCCTTTGAGCTATTTTTATCAGTACATTAATAGCAGTGCATCGCCCTTCACTCGTTTACTGTACTGTCTTATTCCGGACTTAGGCCGAGAAAAAATTCGGTGCTTTCAGTTGCAGTCTGGAAAAGTTAGGAACGAAAAACTGTTCAGTTGCTACCAGTGATCAGCAGTAGGTCACCAATGTACCGGTCAAATAGTCACCGCGAACAAAATATGCATGCAGTATGTATGTTATTGTGCACAAAAATATGCAGATTCACTATTTCATAACAATGAAACACACCATAAACGAACATAATAAACTAACGAGACTAGTAACTAGAAACGCACTACAAACGAATAAGACGCATGCGTGCATAGGCCGATGTTCTTAATAGCTAATAAAGCTAACTGAAAATATGGCACAGAGCCCAGCGTGTGGCCGCCCGGACGTCCTATTTGGCCGCCCCACATGTTGAGTTTGAATGAGTTCAAACGCCAGTCCAATTCTTTGATGTTTGTAAACCAAATTTTGACAGATTACTCGTGATACGCTAAAGCGATTGTAGTTTGAGGGCAGACTGCCGATATTTGGTTCCGTTCCTGAAATATTCGCATCAAAGTCGAATTTTGGACGTTAAGACCCCAAAATGATAGAGAAATTTTCAGATTGATTTTAGGACTTAGTTTAGCGCGGTCCATTTCCGATTACTTGAAAAAATGTCGTTGAGATCTCGCGCTGTAAAAATGAGAAATAAACGTCAGCAGTAAAATATAATGGTCTGCGTTCAGGCTTACACATTATGTTAAGCGCGGATGTAATTTGCTCAAAATATTAGCAGGCTGATCGAAGAACACTGCAGTGGGCGGAGCGGACGTGTGACGACAGCGCTGGTACTATACAGTGTGCAGTCATATAGCGCGGCTTAATTGACAGCGTTGATGTTAGCGACCAATCAGCAGCAGCGATACGATGAACAACGTCACTAATGACGTCACTGACGACGTCTGTCTGCTGAAACCGTTATCCAGATAACTTGTATCTGTACACATCAATAGATATATTAACCACATTATGTCGGCAGTTTAGCTGTGTCTATGCCTTGAGCCAAAAAAAATAGACTATCACATTCTTGTTGTCCATATCGTCGCCAGCTATTTGCCGATTTTTAAAATGCTTTCACTGCTTAACGTCAATAGCATAATCAAATTATCACTCCAAAGTCAACATCAATGTAAATACAATTTAACTGGCTAAAACATTGGCAATAAACCATTCGCAGCACAAACAGCAGTCGTATGTGCTGACAGTAACAAATCAAACAAAAAAAATAAAACGTGCAAACTATTATGCAATGTATCGTGCAACAGAACACCTAACTGGATAAGCTTATACCGGTTTAATGTATAATAATGACTCCCATATAATAATGAATCCCCAGTCATTATTATATGTATAATTTACACTCCCCCAGTCATTATTTATACCTATTCAGCTATGAACATGTGCAGAATAAGCACAAACATATACTGAATAAGCAGCAACAGCAGAAAAAAAACTTTTATTGGTCACCGCAATATCACACAAAGACTAATTAATATAGGCCCACTAAGGGAGTGTAAACTTTACATATAATAATGACTGGGGAGTTATTTTTCGGGAAAGTCATTATTATACATTATACCGGTACTAAACTATGACATGACAGCTTCCAACTAACCGACAGTGCAGCTCGCAGGCCTAGCTGCCGTAGACCTGGCTTCCATCACAAAGGTGAATTTTGTATAAATACGAGCCATGTCCTCATTACAGTGGTTCTTCATCGCTTTGTAAATGCACTTCAAACGCGCATTATAACCCCTGCCAACAGACAGACACTCAGAACATATTTTGTACATGTATTGTACACGATTTTACAAACAACGATTCCAAGGCACCGATTGACCAAATAACGCTATTAAACGCTATTCAGTGGAAGCGATCAAGGATCTCAATCTTCCGTCGAAATGCGCTTAGCGTCTATGAAGTCACGACCTACTGTACAACGACGATATACCTGCCGCTGTTGTGTTAAACGCGCGTTAATTATAAAGGTTAACTGAAACATGTATTTTAACTTAATGTGTGTAATATTTTGCATAAACTGTGAACGTTATGAACGGTATCACTGTTTGCCTACCGGTAACTTGGTCTTTCAAACTCAAGCACTCTTTGCCATTCCATCAAATTCCAATCTGTCACTTTCCAGTCCTGGATTTTCAGGCAACCGTTATTACCAAGGGCTACGTATAGGTTTCAACACGATGCATAATACACAGTGGACTGTGTTGAAACGTATTGATTTCATGTCTGTGTTCGACGGTGAGTTTTGCCTGAGTATGGGTGTTGTACACAGACCGAGCCATGCTTTTGGTCGTCACGGTTGAGCAGACGTTCAGTTATAACACTCCAGACATTGCAGTAAAAGATAGGGGACAAAAGTGTGTCATAAAATGATGATTGATGAGAATGGACTGTTAGCGAGACTTATTTTGGTGGCGTTATTATTGCTCGTTAATGCCGACCTACCTGCATTGCTGTTGTACGTCGTCGCCTCTGAACCAAAGTTCGTCCCATTCGCTGTGACAGCGCTTGCTGTCTGCAGTGTCGATGGCACTAAGACCGCACTCCGCGTTCTCCAAGTATGCTGTAGACGGGACACACGCACGCACAAGGGCGACTGAAAATGCGAGAAAGGACAAGTAATTTGAGCAATGCTCGCGTGACGCGCGACAGCAACTCTGCTGCCACCTGGACAATCAGTGTAAAACGTGCAATAAAATAATGATGGGCGTTTTGAAGGGCCACCCAAATTTGACGTCCCGTATAGAGAGGATGCTTTGAACGTAGGGCGTCGAGTCTTAGACTGTAAAAATTTACGTCTTGTGCGAAGAAGAATAATTTCATATTAGGTTGCCGTGGTATATCTCCAGATCAAATATCTCCAACAATTCCGCTTTAATTTGCTGATAAAATATGCGTTGCAGCAATAGATTATGTTCATTAAAAACTTGACAAATGACATTAACCTGCTCTGACTGTAAAATAATTGATGATGGGTCAAATATCAGACAGGTTGGTTGGTAGGCCTATACGCACCTTGGCGTATGTCGTCAGAACACAGGTATTTGTGTGCTTCCATAAGTGATAGCTCTGTTAGGTAGTTATCATCGCTGTCACTGCACTTTAAATTCTGCAGGCAATCGATTGCTCTCGTCACATTTCTACAAAATAATCAGCTCGAAGTTATGTCCGCCCGGAAAAACGATAGTTTTCAAAGCGGACTTATGTTTTACCGCAGATGTTTTTTAGTTCACCAGGGTATCTCCGAGCTCTGCCGGCCGATCGCCGCGAAATTTTGCACCATGGTCGGAAGCCTCTTCCGTTCAATAAGAAAGGTACAAAAATTTCAGGGAACCCTCCCAAAAAAACTTTAGGGGCCAAAAACCAGTGCAAAATTTGGCTCGATTTCGGACAACTTCATACTTCGACGGCAAATATCTCCAGTACGAGTAAAGATATTCAAAATCAAAAAAGTATCTGATCTACCGCAATTCCTTTGGTGTTCGGCAGAAAAAGCTTGGTGAACTTTGGTCCACAAACTACGGAGGTCTAGAGGCCAAAATTTAATCATACCCACCCAAATCGACTTTTTCGAAAGACCATATTTCGGTCTCTAAAAGGTGCTGCGCCCCCGAATTTTACGCGCGCTAGAGAATGACCAAGTCTTGCAAGGCACACCCCACCGAGGACGGGGGTCACCCAACAATTTTTTTTTCACAGAAAGGGGTCAAAAATTGGATCTAAATTTAGCGTAGGACTAATAGCCCCAAGAACTTTGGCGCCAAGGAGATTATCTTCATAAAACTTTGACAAGTGACGTGCCGATAGGTAGCGGCAATAACGCGGGTACAACTTTTGCGGGCCACTGTCCTTTTAAAATTTGGGAAGGCAAAAACGTCAAAAAATTCGGCGCCAAGGGTTTTCGTTTTTACCGGTGAGGCGGTGTCCTTACGGCGGTACGACGAGCACCCTTTGTGTGCTCGTCTTACCGCCGCAGAGACATGCCCTTACGGCAGCCGGCTAATTGACGACCTCAACGCTAGCAGATAGGGTATTACGGATAGCGCCAGTCAGCAAGTGAATGCTTGTCTCTAGTAAATGGAAATTAATGACCAATGTTATAGCCTTTGTTAGAGTGTCCATCTATTGCTACATCATTCTGTGAAATATGCTAACCCCAACTCTAGACCTAAACCATACGCTAACCCTAATAGTAATCCTACTTCTACTAGGTTATGCATAACGCCAACGATAGGTAACGACACTGGTGCCGCCGCCTAACGAATTTAATTGAATCTATGACTGCCGTACGCAGACTATTTGTACAGCTATTGTAACAATAGTCAGTGCGAAAAATAAATTACCGCTCCGTTTCTATTTTTTTTCGTCAGGCTGCAACCGGAAGCACAAAAATTACAAAGGAATTTTGGCAGATTTCAAGTTTCAACTTTCATCTACAGTTTACATACTGGCAGCGACTGTTGAAATCATCGTGTTCGGTTGGTAAGAACAGACCCAGTGCAGAGCCTCCGACTGTGATGCAGGCATTCACTGTGTCACTACTGCATTCCGATGCGTCACCTGCTGCAGACAAAAGTTGATTTGAGAATAAGCCTACGCTTAATACAGTCGCGTAGAGCATAGTTCTTTCCAATACGTAGGCTACGTTTATACACGGTGGGCCATAAAAACGTGCCATTTTACTTTTGTCCATATCTTCGCCAGTTATTGACCGATTTTCAAAATTTTTACTGGCACACTCAGCAGACAATTTGCAATAAACTGATTATTATATATCCCACCACATGGTAAATGCGTTTCTACACTACCTTGTGAAATATAAATGTAAGCAAAAACTAACAATAATAACAAAAATTTAGGTAAATGAAAAAAAAAACGCTTCAGACCAACATTGTGATAAATAATTTGTATGACACTAAACTGTGTTATACCCACACAGTCTAGTGTCATACAGACCACATTTGCTGCATTGTTAGTCTGAAGTGTTTTTTTACCAAAATGTTTGTTATTATCGTTCTGTATGCATATTTCATTGATATTTCACAAGGTAGTGTAGAGACTCATTTACGGTGTAGTGGGACCTATAATAATCGCATTATCGCAAATTGCCAATTATTGACCGATTTTCGAAATTCTTTCACTGGCACACTTTGCGAACAAAGATATGAACAAAAGTAAAGTGACACGTTTTTTGGCCCACCATGTACTTGTGTGCGATACGATTCCATTATCTATGCGTCAAACGTGAAGCAGAAGACAAACTAGGCCCTGTGCATTTTTACTCACACGTTTTAAAATGTACGTAAATACTGACGTTCGTTTTTCATCAACTTTTTTCCATTCCCCGTGTACACATTTAACTTAAACTTATTAGGCACATCACCGACCTCGTCCTTTCGTCTGTCTGTTCCGTGTGGGTTCTTAATGTTCTTAAACTGCATTGTGCGACCGTTCCCCCAGAGTAAGCCATTTCAAAATGCCAGAAAGTCATCAAGTTAGGGTCAGGGTTGCCTAACCATCTCCAGGTGGACGACCGCATAATAAATCGGCACTGGGCGGACATATTTTTCTAGTTTACGCGTAGGCCTCTTCAGTATAAATGCTCAACTGCGGTAAGTCTATTTAAACTGACACGCGAGGTCGACTGTATTCCTGAATTTTAGCATACCGAATGATTTTATAAGCTTACCATACATTCTAGATGATGCTGTAACCTGCATTAGCCTAGTTTATTCACAATATTCAGACTACGGTTCGTACTCACCAGCAAGGCCTTCCATCCCCCCCTGAAGGATGGAGATGTGGCAGACCAGCTGCTACGATAAATCCTCAATTTTTATTCTGTCTGTCATTCAAATAAATAATTAATAATAAACCAAAATTCTCTCTTTCATAATATTTATAATTAGGCTATATTAGGAATTTAATTGCAGAGCCA
>Ga0056128_1009866_pt1 | contig 11940 bp, 6 predicted proteins | sample WorMetLIZISLAND2_FD_71113 | JGI IMG/M metagenome (GOLD analysis project Ga0056128, IMG submission 71113) | Marine gutless worms symbiont microbial communities from Max Planck institute for Marine Microbiology, Germany - Olavius geniculatus... ... | reverse complement strand
ACGTGAGATCTCCGAGATGCGTGGGCCGACCGGCGTGAAATTTTGCACGATGGTCAGTACTAGGCCCAATTTTATAATGCCGGTCCAAAATTTTGGGGAGCACACCCCAAAAAAATTTCGGGCAAAAAAACACGCAAAATTCAGCCCGATTTCGGACGACTTTGAAGTTCGGCGGCGAATATCTCCGAAATGGATGAAGATATTCAAATTCGGATTTTTATTCCATCTACCGCGATTCCTCCTGCGTTAGGCGAAACAAGTTCGGTGAAGTTTGGTCCAATAGCCTTGGAGATCTCGATGTGAAATCATGCCCACCTAAAGCGCATATTTTGGAAGAACATATTTCGGCCCCTAGGGAGTGCTGCGCCCCCAAATTTTTACACGCACTAGAGAATCACCAAGTCTTACTAGCGCACCCCCCACCGGGGATGGGGGCCCTCCTTACAATTTATTTCAAGTGGGAGTCAAAAATTGGCTTAAAACGTAATAAAGGAGCGCTTATAACTTTGGAGTTAGGGGGTGTAGCCTGACGAAACTTTGGCACTTGACTGGGGTGTTAACGCAAGTACAACTTTTGGGAGCACCGCTCCCTTAAAATTTGGGAGGGCAAAAACGTTCAAAAATCGGTGCGATTTATGACAACTTTCAAATCTGAGAGCAAATATCTCTGGAACCGATAAAGATAGCGACAAAATCTAAACTGCATTGACGAGAACTATCCTTTCGGCGTTGAACAAAAATTTTTTTGTGAAATTCCGTTAACTACAAACGAAGTTATAAGCGCTCATGTTACCTACCCTAAGTCGACAATGTGCGTTCGGCGTATGCCAATGCATTTGAGTTCGGGCCACGTGACTTTGGTGCCAAGGAAATTTTACCCCCACCCCTAATTCCTAATTCCCCCCCAATCAGACTTAGGGCGCCGGGCGGACTCACGTTGGGCTTTGCCCCAAATTTCTAGTTATTAATATTATTATCCCAGAGCTATGGATTTTAGACTAGACACAAGTTCATGGCACCAACCATGAACACATTAAAGCTGTCAAACAAACAAGATAGCATCACAAAATATCATAGTGCAAAATGTACATAATTTCAGTAGATATACAAATTACCAAATATGCTGCACTAATATAAATAAATAATCCATATGACGAGAAATAAGCAACAGAAACAATGATGACAACAATTAATGAAGAAATCACACAACCGACCAGAGTAAAGAGATAAATACAACAATGACCAGAAAACAACTAACAGCTGACAATAAATTACACTCATGATATGCACAACAGAATAACATTTCATTTCTCTGCACACAGCATACTCGGAAAACAAAATAATGTGCACCATATAACCAGTGCTGTATTTGCATTTGCCGGAGATGGGGCACAATAACTGCAATAAATGGTTTACTGCCATCATAAGTCCCAACAGTATTGGGGGTCAACACCAACTCTACACACATTTTTATTTCGCATAATTATAACAAGGCATTTTCTTGTCAATGAACTGAGAAACTGAGAATTGCCTAACCCCGGGGCCCCAACCGCTATGCAATATGAAAAAACAGCCTTGCATTATACTGCACAAAATAGCTTAAGTAGAAAGTGCAGAAATACCATGCAAATGTAAAGCAAATAATAACAACAGTACTCTCAGTATATAGTTCACAATTAGTATACCAACAAATACACGAATTACTTATTATGTACAGACAATCAAATGCAACATATATATGAGTAGTATACTCAATGTCTATATTGACTTTTACTTCTGCATAATCTTCAGATCTTTTTACATAAAAATTTACTCAAGCTGTCATGATATTGCAAAATTTAAACCAATCCACCATTACTTGCTACTTTCAGTAACTTAACCTAGAATTAAAACAAAAATTTGTTAATTTTGGCTACGTTCAAAACATCCTTCAAAACAAAATTAAACAGCACTGAGCTTGGCCTGGCTCACGATTCTGTAACTGATTAACCAGAATAAATAAAATGATCAACCACCAGTGCACACGTAACCAACTTACAATAAGTTTTTTTGCACTAACAGGAAACACTGGGTGACAACAGTAGCAGCCTATGGGTGAACCAGAGGCTGAGGCAGACATTTGGCACTGTTCTACAGTAATCAAATATTTCATGTCCGGCTGAGGGTAGGAGCCTGAGTTGACCTGAGCACACAGTAGGAACACAGTGGACAATGTCAGTTCAGAGTGGAATGATGACATCCCCCATTCTGCGCTGCTGCTGCTGAATATTTACTACCACGACGACGACTGGACGACAGTCCGACAAGAAAATCAAAACAGTTTCTTGATGTTCTGTTTTCCTGCTGATTATTGCCGTCTTCCTGCCGAGACAGGGGATATTTAACCCCTCCCCCTTCTCCACCACTGTTTGAATGTTCTGCACATGTCTCAAGCATGTTGGTAAGGACGACGGAGCACAGCACTGTTGTCGGGGCATTTGTAGTAGTCGCACATCGTACTGGGTTTGCCATAGTAGTAGCTGCGGCAGTTCTTGGTGAGTACGTAGTAGTTGCAGTGGTGCATCGTGGGCTTGCAGTAGTATTAGTAGTGGTAGATGCATGGAATACTGACAGTATAGATTTGATAGGGGTCACTGAACAATGTGCATTTGTTGTAGCAGTAGACCTAGCTGTTGTTGTAGTAGTTCTCAGAGGAAATGTAGTAGTAGTTTTCCCAGTGCCCGGATGTAGACCGGTAGCAGTTGTAGTCGTCATAGGACACTCAGACTGTAACAGTGTAGCGTCGGAATCAGATGGTGTTATGTCACTGGAGACTGGGATAGTTGTAGTTAACACATTAGAACTTGGCTGCGTGGGTGTTATGGCAACACCTGTATTATTCGAACCATCTGCTGTACCAAAATTCTCACCACTTTCCATCTGACATCCAGACACTATGTTTCCTTGTGGAGAACTAGACAAACCGGATGCATTGGAAACACTGAAGCAGGAATACTTCTGCAGTGAAGCACGGTCCTCACTGGCAACATTGTTTGCTCTGTCACAACCTGAGTCCAGATGACTGTTCTCGTTACTTGTCTGTTTGCCGCTAGTTTCAGGAATATGATAGACGAATGAACGGTGGCGGTGGTGGTGACGTTTGGTACCGGATCTGGACAGCTTGCGACGTTTTTTTACTGCGTAAATCAACCCTGGCGTATGGACGGGTCGCTTTCTCGGCCCACTGCAAGCGTCCATTCTCTCAATCCTGTCAACCATCTCGTACAGATCACTCTCCGAGAACGTAACCTTGTCTGAAGAATCATCCACATTGATGGGCTGGTGGCTCAGAGGCACACTGTCAGATATGTCGTTGCAGTCACCGTCTGTCCCATTATCTACCGGATGTCTGCAATTTGGGTCATCACTGCGTTGCTCGCCATGCTTGGTAGCGTACTTAGTAACTATGTCAGCAATTTCTGACACAATCGACCCACTCCCGATTACTTTTGCAGTCATTTGATCAAAGCCACTAAGTTTAACTGTGACGTCAATACTACTGGGATTTTGTGCAAAAATTCCGTCACCATCCACATGATCATTGTTACTCGACTGCAGCGCAATATTTCCGCCGTACTGTTCAATGTTGGATGCAGTGGGGCAAACACGTTCAGTGTATGATTGGTCCGCAATGACAGACGAGTTATGCTGGTCGATAATGTTCCGTGGCATACTCTCGGTGGAATATGGCATATTCTCACTGGAAAATGCCTGCCAATGATCAGTTGCAGCATCATTTCCACATTTTGAAACCAGAGATTCCTGCACCTGATTCCTCTCAAACAGCAAACAGTTGTCATCTTCCTCCTCTGTCATAAGGCGCTCACCGTCACCAGGAGAAAACAGACCTTCGGTCGCCTTAGCAAGAATATCAATGTCTCCCTCATCGACTTTGGCCGACGAAGTTCCCTGGCTGTCAAAAGTGTCTAAAGAACTCCCAGAAAAATCCACAGAGGCACCAATCGTAACCAGTCTGTTAGCTGATGAGTTCAACTGATCATCGCGCGTCCACATTCCATTGTGTATGATGGCATTTCTGTTTTGAGTCATATGTCTGGCAATCGGGATTGTACCACTGATGGACTGAATCGACATGGAGGAACGTGGTACCAGCTGATAAGTTCTTGGAGAGACCGAATACGGAGGAGGATGTTCCAGCACTGCGGGAGGCAGGGCAGCAAATTCATGCACAGAGGGAGTAACTTGTTGCACTGGGCGCTGAATGTGTACACGTGATGGAATGTGGGCGGATGGTCCAATGACCTGCATCGTTTCCGTCCGGACCAACTGGTACCTGTAGGATACATCATCAGCAACAGTTGCTGTTCTGTACTCCGCCACTTTCTGCTCACTAACCGCCCCTTCCAGCGTCTGACCAACCACTTCTACCATCGGTGGAAGCTTCGGAGTGCGATACCGTGAAAGGCTGATTGTATGATCGTGCGAGGGTGACCATTGTGGTGCTGTCATGTCCTTACGGCGACCATACTGCACCGTGACATCCTGGTAATTACTGGGGCTCAGTGGCGGGTGCCAGCGGTAACGCACCACTGGATGTGATGCAGATGTAGCTTGACATGGCAGCTGCAGCTGCTGGCCAGCGTCATTCACTGGAGAGCGAATGATTTCTGCCTCACTGAACGCCACTTGGTGGGAATAGCCCGCTGTCATTGGATGGATGACATGACTATCATGGACTGTGATTGGACGAGAGACTTCATTAATGCCAGCTGTCATTGGACGGGCAACATAACTATCATGGCCACTGATTGGACAGGAGACACCACCACTGCGAGCAGTCACTGGACGGACGGCATAAGTATCACAGTCTGTGATTGGACGAAAGACGTCACCAACGCCGGCTGTCATTGGACGGAGATGGCGACTATCACAGCATGTGATTGGATGGGAAACATAACGTTGCACGTTGGATGGTGGGGGTCTATACGGGGCCGCTTGTTTCTGAAAGAGCACAGCAGACTTGAGACTAGGGGACGTGGCTGGCTTGTCTGGCTGGTAAGGCATTGAATGGTGGTAAACTCTGCAGTGCGGTTCAAGGCATGTATAACACAAACCGTTCGCTGGAAAGGCACGCTGAGATGACGGTGTTGACACTAATGACAGGTTTGTGTCTGGCTGCCATGCGGGTCGTAACCTGTCAGCAGTGGCAAATGGACCATGTCTCGGTGCAGTACTAGGCTGCCATTGGTCGATGTCAGACTGCAGTGCGTACCCTGCTCTAACCATGACACCTGTGGACGTGGCCGACAGCACAGGGTTAGGGTGAGGCTGTCGGCTGTGAAGATAAGGTGGAGTAGTAGGACTGGAATGCTGGCTAAGACGTGGTTTATCACAGACGCTGCTTGATGGGTATGGGTAAGAATGATGGACACGCAGTGATGATGTCGATGTTGTTAATAATGATCTGAGAGGCCGATCACTGTACTGCCAAGCATACCAGTCACCTGATGTAAATTACACAACAAAGTAATGTATGAATTATACGGCTGCAAAAATTAACTATTCATTAATCGATCAATCACTTTGATAAAATTGATTCCACAAAAAGTTTTTAACCAATAAAAATCCAATTAGGAGTTTGGACTTCTTAATCTTAGTTGTTGCAATTTTTTTTCACTACGAAAATTAATCGAAACTAATTGGTTAAGTAAGTAAGCAAGTAAGTGAATAAGTAAAAACATTTATAAAACGCACAATATCGGCGAGAAACTTGCTGAATATGAGGCGCTAAAAATCTAATTAGAATTTTGGACTTACGAAGCTTGTTAACCTTAGCGTCTCTCAATGGGGCGCAATGAGACAGTGCTGTTCTAACGGCGCTATACAAATGCTCTTACTGAACTGAACTAGGTTTTTGCAGCTATTGAACAACTACTGCAAATGTGAGGAGGGAGACAATTTCGATTAAGTTTTTGAAATTAGTTAATCAAATCAAATTAATCGGTTGCAGCCGTACAATAAATCAATTGACATCAATCAACTAACATGTCACTGAATCAATAAATTAATCAACAAATATATCTACAATCCAGTTCATCAAAGTATCAAAGGAATGAATGTCAGTCATTCAGCCAAATGATTAAAAATCAATGAAGTGGTGAATTATTCAATCAACCATCGAAGCAATAAATCAACTGATAAATGATTAATGAATAAACAGATCAACTAATAAATGAAAATGCTCACTAGAGACAGTACCAAACAACCGAGTTTTTCGAGCATAATAAATACTAACAAGAAATTTGAGCTAATGCTGACGAGATCTGTGAAAGCCTATAGCAGTTCCTGTTTGGAAACTGTCAGTCTATCTTCAGCCATTTCATTACAGTTCATTCTTGGAGTGTGTGCTGCAGCCGAAAATTGAAAAATCAATAAAAACCACTTATTTTGGAAGTTTAGGTTCTTTCAAAGTCATAGATGTTGATACGAATGAAAAGCTCATCGCTAATGCTTGTTGTGATAGGCAGCATGCCCATGCCTATCTGCAACCGTTTTCACAAAAAATTGGCCAACAGTGGTAAAATAACGACTTTTACAGGGGTACTGCTCTTTGATGATCTTGTGTGCGAGTTTCCTTGAACCTAGAAAATCGAGACTTAGATGGTCAAAATGTACGTTCAGTGCTGAAAATTTCACATGCAGCTTTTCCATGTCTATCTCAATTGGTTTCGGCACAATTTGCTCTTGAAATGTGTCTTGTAGCCCGAAATCGCCAAATAATCCACAAAAAACCCTATTTTAATGTTCAAGGTCATACAAGGTCATTGAATTCAGTGGCAATCGAGAGCCAATGTACGATTTCCTATCAGTGATTAATAGTAACCTAGGCACTATCTCACACCGTTATTGAGATACAGCGACTTATTGGCTACAAATCGCAACTTTTCCCTACCCCCTCTCATTTAGCGCCTTTGTTTGGGGTGAACCCCTTCGAATTTATGGAAAAGCTTTACGTTTCCTAAAACTAGAGTCTTCCAGGCAGCCAATGGTTCAGATTTGGTGATCCTAGCTTGCACCGTTTTTGACTGATCCACCCGTGTGATGGATGGATGGAGGAACAGGTGGACAGACAGACAGACAGACGGACAAAATTGCGATGGCCAAGACGCGCTGAAAGCAGTAGTTGCTTTCGCACGTAAAAACTCAGCAGAACTGGAGGTTCTTAATAAAACTGCTGATGATTGACATTTCAGTAGTTAAATATACAAAAAACTTAATCAGTATTTAATCATTAATTTTGATTAGAAGCAAATACTGGTAAATAATTGCCGATAAAACTGCATTTTCTTGTGTAGAAATTTTTTTGGTTATTTATAGAGCTGTCAAGGCATTAATTATTTTAACGCATTAATGCAGTGCATTAATTTTTTTAATGTATTAATTAACACGTAAATTAACGCACCCAGTCCCATCGAGATGGAGAGTAGGAGGTAAATTACCCCGGGCCCGAGACGTTTATAGGACCCGCCTGTAGAATATAGAAAGTAAGAAAAATGAAAAAAAAGTTTTAAAAACACATATAATTTTTATTTTTAAAACATATTTAGACTATTTAATATTTAACTATTACAGTATTTTATTTTAACAGTTAATTGCTTGAACAAAGAATTTCTCCTCTCCCGTCGCCTATTCTTCTGCTTACCTTTTTATTTCTCTGACTTCTAATACATGTACTTGTTGCCATTATGCCTTGACACAAAACGTGTGTAGCTGTTGAGCATAGTGTTCGGAATTTTTTACGTCCGCAGGTAACTTATGGGATGTTTACACCATCCAGCAAACGTCCAGCATTAGCACGTGTATTTTGAATACATTTTCTGGAAGTTTACTAGACGTTTGCTGGATCATGTAAACACCCTATACGCAAACGAAGATGTTGCGCAAATGTTTCAGTTTAAACGTGTAACGCCGTGGCTACACGCACCAATTTCCTCGTCCGAAATGTTGTCCGACGTGACCGGGCCTTCCGAGGTTACCTCGTCCAAGGAAATCGTCGCGTGTAGCCACGCTTTAGCGGGGCATTACTGCTGTAAATTTACGCATGTGCGTTAATTTTTTTAACGCGCGTTAATTTATTAAACATTAACGCATTAATTAACGCGTCAACTGTGACAGCTCTAGTTATTTAGCTATAAGTTATCAACAATGTGCTGAGAGACAATTTTGTTGTTTTACCCAGCCCTAAACTGATGTTGTGACTGTATCTATTCACAGTGTTTTATTGCCTAAATTGACTAATCAAAATTTCAGCAATCAAAATTTTATGAATTGTTGAAATTTTTAACAATTAATCATGTGACTGGTGGTTGATTTCTACAGCTCTAGATCTTAAGTATATTGGATATAATTGTGGACATAATGCCACTCAGTCTGTGATGAGCCAATCCAGTGAAGTCAGTGACTCACTGTTTTCAAATGCCCGCCGAAACCTCGCATTCTCCACGCGAAGACGTTCATTTTCACACTGCAGCACCTCACACTTCATAGCCACTACAAACACACACACACACAGAATGAGTTAATGAATCAATTAAAAAATTAATGACTTAGCTAATAAAGGAATTAGTAAATGAATAAATGAAGACTTCTAGTGACTTCATAGTCACTAGAAACACACACAAAGGCAACATAGGTCTCAATAAATACACTGTGTCTAAAATATTTACTGTCAGAGTTTTGTCAAATTTTCACCAAATGTGATAATTTTCAGTACAAAGACTCCAATTCGATACAATTATGTAAAATACACTCATTGGCCACCTCAACCAATTTATGTTAATGCACTACCATGCTAAATGCAGATGATGCTGCAAATTGCTGCATTATGCTGAGCTGTTCTCTGCAGCAAATGGTATAATTAATCGATAATTATTCAGCAATAATTCAGCAATCTGAACCATACCTGAAAAATTGATATTTTCAGATCGGGAAGAAAATGATATACTCTATGCTGTGACATATTCTGTGCAACTTCTGGTGTTTTGGGAGATTTGAACCAACGAGTGCACATTTTTTGTAGTCTAACACTTAATTTACTGTCTTAGCTGACAGTTTAAAGAGCAAAACGACCTAAAAGATAAAGTTTTGGATTCTATTAATGAAGCAAAAAAGTTCATCACAGAATTTTGCAGAAATGGCAACCATCCCATTCGCATAGAAAGCCAGGTCAGCGTAGCGCAGTGCAACAAAAAGACAAAAAATACCGATCGTCATATTACCAACATACTCGGAGATACAACATACTCAGTCTGAATTGTGTGTAAACACTTCGGAAGTCAGAATCAACCCAGAATCAAGGTACATGCTACTTTTTGATGCAATTATTTTGGTTCTGCCATCTTAATTGACTTAGTACTTTGATTGCATATCAGTTGTTAAAAGTTATGCATATTGCACTAGTTAGTCCGCCCAGAAACGATAGTTTTCAGAAGAACTTATGTTTTACCGCAGACGTTTTTTAAACTTTTTATTTCAATCGTATGATCTCCCAGATGTGTCAGCCAATCAGCGTGAAATTTTGCAGGGTGATCAGTACTAGGCCGAATTTTATAATGCCGGTCTAAAATTTTGGGGGCCCACCCCACAAAAAAATTTAAAGGCCATAAACATGCAACATTTGGCCCAATTTCGGACGACTTCAAACTTCGGAGGTGAATATCTTCAAAGCGAATGAAAATATTCAAAATCGGACAAGTACATTTTGTACCATGATTCCTCCTGCGTTGGGTGAAAGAAGTTCAGTGAACTTTGGTCCACTAATCACGGAGATTAAGCAGTGAAATCGTACCCACCCAAATTGACTGTTTCGGAAGACTATTTCGGCCCCTAAGAGGTGCTGCATCCCCAAATTTTTACACCCAGTAGAAAATGACCAAGTCTTACTAGTGCACCCCCACCAGGGATGGGGGTCCCCCTTACAATTTTTTTCAAAGGGGGTCCAAAATTGGCTCAAAATTTGATATATCCGTGCCTGTAGCTTTTGGGGCAGAGGGAGTACCCCTATGAAACTTTGCCACACGACAGGCCATAGGGTGGGCATGATCACTTATGTACAAATTTTGGGGGCTGCACCTGCAGAAATTTGGGAGGGTCAAAAAGTTGAAAATTCAGCTTGATTTTGGACAACTTTCGACTTTGACCGCAAATATCTTAAGAACCAATCGAGATATCAAAACTGGGGAACAAACTTGATAAATGACAATTTCAACGGGATTTAACAAAAAATGGTGAAGTTTGGTCCACTAACAAAAAAGTTACAGGCACGGATGTTGAGTCACCCTAAGTCGGCGCTGTGTGTTTTGCGTATACTAATGCGATCACTGCTCCAATGGTGAAAAGTCTGGTTCATTCATGACAAATTGTTAAAGTTTTACAGTTACAGTTACAAAAACATGCAAAGCAATGGCATTTACGTGTCTGTGGAAATAGTTGGACTTTTACGTGTTCGAGCAAGAGAGTGCACTAGCACATCGAGCTTGCAAAATGATTGCATTTTTGGATTGCAAGACGCCTGACTTCATGTCCCCATGTTGCTTCGTGCTGACACAATAAACATTTTTTCATTAGTGAACCAGATTAAGCTCACCATCAAAGCAGGGTAGCAACTGTCAGCACCAGTTGAGACTATACAGTTTGTACCCGTGACACATTATGACGTCAGCATTATGTCAGGACTAGCAAAGAACATTTAATCAACTGCCACATTTTGTTGCAATATTTTGAATTAGTGCTTCTTCAGCTATTTGAGTGAATTATGAAAAAACAAAAGGGGTCCTTTTTTATGAAACACCGTGTACATACTTCCACCTAGCTAGGCCTAATGTCAGTGCAAAAGACATAATAAATAAAAAAATACTAGGTTTAGTTTAATTTTTCCTTCTTAGGAAATTAATTGTTATTTGACATTGAAAGGAGCAACTACAGTATAGTAGAAAACGGGCAAATATTTAAACAGACGTCTCTTAAGAAATTGCAGCAATATATTTCAGAACAAATGTTGCATACAATATACACCGTGTCTGGAAAAAGAGTCTACGGTTTTTTCAACATATCTCTGACAAACCTTAACCTACTTTCATAATTTTTGGCTATAGTCGTCCTGAATATTCACTTTATTAAACTGTTGAGATATTTTTTCTTTACATTGCCATGTCACTAGCTAGAGCTGATGTAATTATGACATCATCAAAAATGCTGTTTTTATTGTATCCGATGTGAAAAAGCTAACAGGGTTTCGGTTAATAACTGTAACAAAATTAAACGTATGTTTATAATTTTTTGTATGCAACATTAAAAAAGCAATGTGCAACTGACAGTATACTGAGAGTCCACTTTGCACAAATACTGACGCCGCTTTACCGTGTAAAATAAAACACTCTTTGTATTCTTACATTACTCCACACCAAAATAAACAGAAATGCAGAAAAATAGGCTTTTAGTCTGTAGCTGCCTAAGTTGTCATCAACAGTAACAAAACTTGCTATTACCCAACTTTTGAGTCAACAACTTTTTACAAATGTACACTTCTGCGATGCTAATGCATGCTGCAGAAATGACGCTGCTCGTTGATAACAGCTGCTGCACAACGACGTTCCCGTACTGCACGCGATGGCCACACGTTAACATGGCCAACAGCAAGACTACATTAAAAATTCTGATAAGAAGTAATTTATTTCTGTGCCAGCAATCTCTAAAGTTCTTTACTGCAATTTTCTTCCATCAGTTTTCCTGTTTTCATATTGCAGAGGCTCATTTTTCATCTTTCCGCAAAAATGGAATTTTTGATGACGTCACGATTACATTAGCTATACGTAGCGAGAAGTAAATTTTGAAGACAAGTTTTAGATGTTTTTAGTAAAGCGTGTTATAATAATAATGTGT
>Ga0056128_1009865_pt1 | contig 11941 bp, 3 predicted proteins | sample WorMetLIZISLAND2_FD_71113 | JGI IMG/M metagenome (GOLD analysis project Ga0056128, IMG submission 71113) | Marine gutless worms symbiont microbial communities from Max Planck institute for Marine Microbiology, Germany - Olavius geniculatus... ... | reverse complement strand
CAGCGAAAACCTAGGGTTACTGCCCACGCTACAGTGCGAAGCGCCTAGAAACGCGCCTGGACCTAGGGTTCTGAGTCACCGCACAAGAGCACGAGCTAGGGTTTGAATTGCTGAGTAAGGAATTTGGAAAATGCGTGGGCGGGGCAGCTTCCCTAAGTTCTTGCTACTATAGTCGCATTTTGCTTGATATTTCGAGGCATTTTATGCATCACTCGAAAGCGTTTCAGAAAAAGACTATAAAGCTGTCTGCTATTGGCTTTTTAAATAAGTAAATAAGTAAGAAAATAAGTAAGTAAGTAAGACGTGAATTTGAATAGCGCACAACGTAAAAATTTATCGTTTTTTGTCTTTTTTAAAGTAAAAATATATTTCATTATTTTTATTTCCGAAACAGAAACACCATTCTGATAAACAACAAGTGAACACGAGAACTGAAATAAATGCCGTTAGTTATAAATTTTAGCAATGACAGCAATACCATCTAGCTAGTTTATATCCTATATGTCCCAAAATCTGAAAAACCTGACCAATCACGGGTAGAGTTGTGCGTAATATGTCAAAAAATGCCTTTGATGTATAGTGACAGATAAACAGTGACACAATACATTGGTGTTATTGGCGCAACACAAAAAAATATTTTTTAAAACCCGCAGCTCCTTAGGCATAAAAGGGTTAAAGTTGCACAGTGCATTGGGCGTGTACGTATAACTAAGCGGACTGCCGCATATTATGACGGTACTAGGCCGACATCTTCGCTTGTGTTACTGAACGAATCTCTTAGTATCTGCTATAGACAAATCAGAAAGCGCGTTGAGTCGCCAAGTGACTTTTGTATGCGTACCAATTGGCATTAAACACTTCAGTCGTTTCAGTATAACTTACACCGTTTATACGTGTGAACTACAATCATCGTTTTTTTGTGTTTTTGCGATATTGTTTAAATTTTTTAATCGTTGTTGATGCGGACAATCGTATACAATCAAGCCTTGTTCTTCGCATTTGGTTATATTAATATAATGATTTTAATTTCAATAGTTTCGTGTAAATTTGAATATTCGTGAACGTTATTAATGTATATTGATATATTGCTACCTGCAATAATGTATGTGCTGTATTTGCTGCAAATGTGTATATTTTTGTCAATTAAATTTGTGGTTGATACGTGTAGCCTATTTATTACCTCCGCCAAGGAGGTAATGTTTTTGCCGGACTTTGTTTGTTTGTCTGTGTGTGTACAAGATAACTCAAAAAGTTATGGACGGATCTTTCTGAAATTTTGATGATGTGTCAGGCATGGCACAAACTACCAGTGAAAACATTTTAGGAGTGATCTGAAAGGAATCCTGGATTCTAGATCACTTTGAAATTTTCGTTACCATTGCGTTAAAGTGGGCATAAGGGAACCGCTGGCAAAGTGAATATGGTGACGCCATTTGGCGAATAACATTGCCTTGGCGGAGGTAACTGCGGGCCATGACTGCTTTCTAGTTTTTATTGTGTTAACACGAGCATGTTTTTTTGCTTTTTCTTCGAGGCAACAACACCGATCTGACAAGTCAAATTTTTGAGAAAAAATTGCAACTTGTTTTACATATAATCATATTTTATATTTGAGCCACGAAAATTATACTATTGATGTTTTAGGCGTAAACGGTACTTGTCCGTTAATGGGGTGTTTACACGATCCAGCAAACGTCCAGCAAACTTCCAGCAACCGTACAGCTGGACGTTTGCTGGACGTTTGCTGGATCGTGTAAACACCCTATTAGTGTTAGCGTTAGCCTTAACAAGAATAATTCGAGTGCGGGTAAATTAACGGACAAGTACCGCGTTAACATTTCGGAAATGTTTTTGATTTGGGTTAAAACATTTTTGCATCAAATATACAATAAAATGAAACAAGTAACATGTTATTGTCGTGTAATAAAACATATAACAACAATGCACATTACACTGCAGGGTAGAATACATTATTTACAGTAATAATAATTATTATTAGTTTGTCTACGCTATCACACATTTATAAACATTATATGTACAGTCACATTGCGTTATTATTCGTTACCTCGAGTTTTTAAAATAAAATTTGGAACTGCGGTCAGTTTATTTACAGTGTTAAGTTAGCGGCATATATTTCGCGACAAAATAAAATGTAGCAAAATCATTGAAACTGATACTACGCAGGACATTTAGTCTCATGAGGATATAAACATGACGTTGTGCACAAATTATAGGCCAATACAGTTTGCGTAATCTATAATATTATTAGAGAGACTTCTGTGGATGGCAGGTTAAGGAAGCAGGAAAGACAGAAAGTAGCAAATTTCAATTTAGCACCCAAATTTTTCCAAAAAATAAACGATTGTCAGTTCCATTTTTGGTATTTCTGGAAAAAAAAACATTTTCCGACAAGAAAAAAATTCCCACAGGCTTAAATTTTGGGGAAGTCGAGGCAACTGACTGCTGTTTTTTTTGCCACGACGCCGTGCACTGGTAGCGTCGTGGTGTATCCAGTCCCAAAGCATTGTTGGACAAGTAATTTAAGCAGATCTCACGTGACGCGCGACAGCATCAATCTTGCCACCTGGGCAATCAGTGTACAGCGTGCAATAAAATAACGATGCGTCTTGAGGGAATATCCAATTTTAGGGCCTTTATACAGAAGACTTCTTAAACATTATTCAGATGGTTGAAAATGCACGTTTTATGGTAAAAAAATTTTATACACAGGTTTACCGTGTATAGGCTCTGTAGTAGGGTCTAATTTCGGCGCAATTCACTCTTGAAATGTGCGAAAATCGAAGGAGTGAGCCGAAGAAATGAATGTGCTTTGTGTTATACGTACCGAGCACCAAAGAAGTTTACACTATTTTAGCACAAATGACTATTCCTGATGCTATAGAGTGGCTGATTTAAATGCATAAAATTTGCTCATCAGGCATCAGTGTTTTCGGAGGATAAAATTGTCCTGCTTTAGCTAACATGCACATTCCGGTTATACAACATCGTCGTTCAATTCGCCAAACCACGTACAAATAACATCGCAATAATTACAGTGATACACCCAGCCGGTGACAGCATTTGCAGCTGCCCAGATAACAAGCAAAATGTAATTTACGAAATTAAGTACAAATAGACGAAAAAAACATGACACCGGATACGTTCAGCATACTGAGAAGAGAAAGAAAAAATACGCATAGTCACACAAAAATGACTAAAAACAAGTAATGCAAGCGAGGTTTTAAAATGCGAACTAAGTTTCGTATAAGCTTTGTATATCTGTTTGTCTGTCTGCCTGTTCATTGTCATTTTATGGCAAATAAACGGGTTCATATAAATATGCCTAAAGAGTAAAAAATTGCACATAAACCTATCATTGTTTTCAGCTAATAAATGAATGAATAAATGAGCAATTTCGTTATTTACACCACGTCAGATCTGGCGACCGATGTCCTTCGTTTTTACGCGTGAAAGCAGCTACTGCTTTCAGCGCGTCTTAGCCATCGCAATTCTGTCCGTCATGTCTGTCTGTCTGTCCGTCCGTCCGTTCGTCACACGGGTGGATCAGTCAAAAGCGGTGCAAGGTAGAATCACCAAATCTTCACCATCGGCTGCCGGGAAGACTGTAGTTTCAGGAACCGTAAAGCTTTTCCATAAATTCGAAGAGGGTCACCCCGAACGATAGCGCTAAATGAGAAGGGGGTGTCCAAAATTTGCGATTTTTGGCCAATTAGTCGCTGTATCTCAGTAACGGTGCGAGATAGTACCTAGATTACTATTAATCATTATTGGGAAGTCGGACACTGGCTTTCGATTGACGCCGAATTCAATGACCTTGAATGACCTTGAACGCCAAAATAGGGAGTTTTATAGATTTTTTGGCGATTTCAGGCTGCGATACAAGTCTATATCATTCACAAAGTGGCGCCGCGGAACTATCGTTATGCGATCCAGATAGAGAATTTGGTAATCGTATATTAACTTAGCGTGAACACCCCAATTTTCAGCTAAACTACTAAACCGAAACTGCTATAGGTTTTCGCGCGTCTCATGAGCATTATGTTAAAATTCTTGGTATATTGTTGTGATTCTTTATAATCTGAGTTATTGGATTACCTTTATAGGCCTATATTTTTAATGTACAAGGTGCGGCCAAAAAAGTAGCCCCCTAAACTTTTTCGCTGTTTTCTTAGCAAACTTTTGGAATTTTAATCCAAAATCTTACACATTTATTTATTTAAACCTTCTACATTTAACTACCAAGAAAATATCGTTCTGCACAAAAAACGACAAAGTTATAGAATTTTTAACATGACCGATTTTTCAGCATTAAAAATGTTCATGCTAAAAATGCTATTTAATTTTTAAAAACCGGTTACCACGTTACTGATGATGACGAATTTCGAATTAAAATTCCAAACGCTTTCTGAGAAAACCGCGAAAAACTTTAGGGGGTTACTGTTTGCCGCACCCTGTACATTGTCTGAATATGAAATTTTATGACAACATTAACAGCGGCTGTATTATGCATTGTTATTAGTAAGTTTTTTTTTATTAATGCATTAATGCGCTTCCAAGTATTCTGCTATCGCACAGTTGCATTTCCTTGGATGCCAATAATAATTCTTATACAGTTTTTCTTTCCACAGATGACTTAGTTTCGGTTTCTACGTAGTTTGTGTGACATCGTTAAGCCTAAGTTGTATTTTATAAACATTTTTATTGATCAAATGTGGTTTGACAAAACGTCGATAAAACTGAGCTACAATATGTAGATTTTTTCGACATTTGCTTTACGCTTTCGTTGTCGTTCTGATTTTTACAATAACATTATGTCTGGAAAGAGATCATTTCGCGAGAACGCGGAACAACAATGCGTCTGGCGGATGACAAGTTGATGAAGTCTCGTGAAACCTTAGAGCTATGCTGCGGATCGCCCGATATAATATGACACGCAAATAATGACTATATCACACAGCCGAAGTCGCGCTGATTTTAGCTGTGTTCGAAGCGAAAGAAATGAAACGGACTGAACTGAGATTAAAGCCGGCTTTCATCTCAGATTATTTTCATTTATTTCTGTCGTTTTGTCGGCTTTGAACTCATCTTTAAACCAAACTGTTTTACATGCTTTGATCTGTTCTGGATTCCTGTACAACGAGCTAGCAGTACAGCAAACAGTTCGGGTGTTGTACAGTACAGTAAACATGTGGCGGCGGCCATGTTAAATCGGACGCTCACATCCGGGTAGTTAGGACGCCGCTGACGGGTCTCGTTGTTATGGTAACCAGCTGCATTTGCTGGTTCGTCGCGTTGGATGGCGGTATCCGTCTAAGACGCGTGTCCTGCCCGCCAACTCTTGTCGTATCTTCCTGGCGATTATTTTTCTGTTGTGGTAAAATCGGTGCTCTTTAAATATCGTTTTTAGGTTACGGTGCCTCGTATGTGAGATATTCGTTATTATTCGCCCTCGTTATGCCGCATTTTCTAGTCTAATGTCTCGCATTGCTGTTTTTTCGAGTAAAATCGGTGTATTTAACATACACCGCATACGTCTTAGATTTTTTTTTACTTGTCGTATCTTCTTGTCCTTCGGCAACGTGCCCGCAAGACATGCACTGCTTTAGATAGCGTCTGAAATAGGCGCCAGATAGACTGTAGATGAAGAAGTTGTCTGCAACAAGAAACACTACTTACAACAACAACAACTACTACTACTATTACTACTACTACACGTTTTCTTGGAACGCTGTTCCGAACATTTTTAGATGCAGCACACACTGTCTACCTACTTTTAGACGTCATCTAAAACATTTTTACTTCTCGCTCTATTACCACATTCAGCGCGTTCGAGGTTATCACAGTTAACACGGTATGTTATTTACTTTCTTATTTACTACTACTATTACTACTACTACTGGTAATACAGACTGGTGTGTAGATGAAGAAATTGACGCAGTAATTACAGAAGAAGATGGTGCGAGTCACGTAAACCCAACCTCGCGCCCTGTCCGATTCCGTTGGGTTGTCCGGCAACTGCTGAAACAGCTGGGTCTCGCCTATGTGGGGGTTTTGCAGCAGCCGAACATAGTTTGAACCCCAGGCGACGAAGAACGGGACATTTAGTACAATGAACGTGGTAGATACAATAAGAAGGATGCCTGTGAACTCGAGTCTGAGTCGACTATCATCGGCGCAGACACGCTGCAGCCGCAAAGCCACGTTTCGGGCGTGACGCAGACGTCGCCCGATCAGAATGTTCAGCGTAATAACAACGACGATCGGTACAATCGTGATCAGACTGCCGTAGATGGTGTCCATGACAAAGTTCGGCAGTTCGTACTCTTCGCGACGGCTGCAGATCTGAAACAAAATGGCTTCAAGTATAGATAATTGATGCAATGCTGAATATACTTGTCACGGTTAGTATCGCATACTTCACTATGAAAATTTCAAATCACCGACTCGTCAGTCGCCACCCCGTGTTTTTCTTTTCTCAATATCTTAGTCAGATGTTATCCAATTTTTGCTAATTCTTGACAGAAAGGTTTAAAGCCCACTTTTGTACGTGTCGTTTTGTATGTTTGTACCCCAGCAAAATTAAAAAATAAAGAGGCGGTGTATTTTGCTCAAAAAGACAGGAAGGAGTCTTTCGTCGGTTGCTCGTGACCGCATAAGCTCAGCCGCTCTGATATAGTGCGCGTGTCGAAGTGTTAAGTCAACTGAAAAAGGTGGTAAATTTTAAACGACTTGACTCAACTACGCTTCTACACCGTGTCTCAAAAAAACAGTCAAAATTTTTTTTGTCATAACTTTGTCAAATTTTTACTAATTTTAACAATTTTTATCAAGTTGATGGCTAAGACGACAAAATTATGTAACGTGCACTCATTTTCCACCTCACCTAATTTATGTTTATGCACTACCTTGTGAAACATAGATGCTTCAAATTGTTGCACAATGCTAAGTTGTTGTCTCAAGTAAATACCGTAACGAGTTAATTAAGCACAAAGTACACTAAAATGTGAATTATTTGACAGAATTATAAGTTTCTATAACAACTCGCTTGCAAATTAAAATTTATGCCAAAGTGTGTCCCGCATACAAAGACGCAATGGCTTAGATGCAACGCCAATGGCTGATAGCAGAATCAACGATCGACTAATCAAATGCATTCACTCATCGATTAGACGTGTTTTAAGCTCATCAGCCAGCTATGGTGCTGTCTGCTGTTTTTAACATAAAGTATTTAATACCACAAGATTATTAAACCACGTTGCACCTTCTGTCGAATTGATGATGCAAAGGCGAGCCATCTGATACAAATAATTGCCTCGTAATGTAACAATATGAAGCATCTGTGTTTCACACGGTAGTGCGTTGACACAAATTAAGTGAGGTAGTAAATGAGTGCACCGTACACAATAATATCGTTTTGGTTATTTTTTGCCAAAAAATTGTCAAAGTTGGTAGAAATTTTACAAAGTTATGCCAAAACAATTTTGACTGTTTTTTTGAAACACGGTGTATAGGACTAGACCAAGGCTCTGTGAAGTTTTCTGTCTATGCAGACATCTCTCCGGTTAACCAGTGATGCAAGCCACCGATCAAGGTTACCCGCAAACTACCCCAAAGAGGGACCTTTCATTTTCCCGCTTTCGGTCGAGAGTCGCATCACTTAATACTTAATCAATTATTCGTACAGAACTAACGCCAGAAATTCGCCAACATTTAAAATAAACGTGCTACGTTTCGACACTATAGCTGCTTACTGTGCTTAGTGCTTACTGGTTTTATAATTCTAGTCGTAAGTAAGTAAATAATTAAGCAATTAAATCTGATAATACACAAAACAAACGTACTTGCAAAAGCACAAAAGAAAAACGTACAAAACCTGCACTTTTTAGTCTTGCATTTCGGTGGATACAAACTCAGAAACAAACCAGTAGCCTAACTAGAAACCAACGAACAATTTTTCGCGCTTTACTTGCTTACTTATTTTCTTACAGCAAATACGGTATGCGGTTTTGAACTTTTGATACTATACCGGTACGTTGTGTTCGAGATGCGGCTTCATGAAGAACGGTTTGTAGATGCTGATGGCAATCGCGAACGCGAGAACAACGCACAGTGACCTCACGGCAAACGACTTGCGATGATGACCCATTGCAAGCACGTGTTGGTCTGTATTATACGAATCTTGTGTCATGTCCCTGATAATCCCGTGTGACTCAACGCGGATTCGTTGACCTCATGACCCGATGACCTGACCTACTTGTACGGAAGGGGGTCAGGACTTAGCAGCACGTGTTGGTCAAGTGGTCTGCAGATGCCGATGTATCGTTCGATCGTAAAGACAACGATGATCCAAGCCGACGTAAAGCGAAACACGTACGATATCAGGCCGTACATTGAGCACGTCACTGCAATCATAAAACAAAAAGCTCAGCTGTTGCTAGAGAGGGCCGACCGTTTATGAGATACGGCGGCGACTAACAGCTAGCTTAAAACATTGAAAATTGCGACCAAACCGCTGCACATAAAGACATGATTACTATTGACATTTAATAGTCCATAGGAACTCGTCTTCATCTTGTCCAACGACACCATCGCATACTGTACACCGCTGACAGTTTAGCCACACTACCGCATGGTCGGCACAGCAGAGTGCGTAATGACCCTTAAAGATTATCTAAGGTCAATGATTTTTATGTCATCTGAAAAAACAATATGCGACTTTCTATTAGTGATCAATAGCAACCTAGGCCATATCTCGCACATTTTAGCCACAATACATCCGTTACACACAGACGGACAGACGGACGACAACTCATACCATATAGCCGAGTGGTCGACTTTTAAGCTTACAGCTGAACGGTTGGCCCAATTATAATATATTACACGTGACGACAGTCATTTACAGACCCACTTGTTCACAACATATTCGGAAAGAATCTACGATATTTTCGACATATCTTTGAAAAAATTAAATTTATATTTTCATAATTTTTACCACAAGTCGCCATAAGTCGTTTCATTAAAAAGTGAGTATTTTTTGCTAAGTTCTGCATTTTGAAATGTTTTCTATGTTTTGCTTTACTTTATTCGTTTTTTGGTTCGCTGTGTATTATGGCGACCTTGTGCTGAGGAACAGATAAAGTTCGCCCGGATGGGCTGTTTTACGACACGATATGACATGATATAGCCTAAAAACCGTACTGACTACTGGCTCGTAATTCTTTCACTCTAATTGCCAAAACTGTCTAAATCTGGAGACGAAACTAATCTTTCAATTCTTATTGTAACATATATTGCCAACAGTCATGGCTGTCCGCTGTCGTTAAAGCGCCTCTGTGGGTCATTCCGTGACTTATGGCACTGGATAAATTGGTTTAAGATTTCGATTAAGATTTGATTTAGAACGCAGTCGTTGGCACCAACAGACGGCCCATAAAACCTTGATGTTTAGGTTTTTCGTCGTTTTTATTTTAGCTCGTAATCTCCGAGCTTTCCGGCGGTCGAAGCTAAACTTTGCCACATGATTGGAAATGAGCATAACGTTAGTATCGTAGATCCCAAAATTCAGGAGTCGGCATTCCCCGTAAAATCTGCGAGCAGTCGATATCAATATTCAGTGGCAATATCTTCTCATCGACAGTCGTGAAACGGCGTCTCAAGTTACAATTTTTTATCTAAGTCGGCGAAATTCGGCGAGAAGCGTTGGGTTCAAGGTGCTAAATTGCTCTGCGGCAGCATCTTAACTTTTACGTAAGGTTAGAGCTTTAGAATTTGCAGAGTAGAGGCCTAGGCCTAGTGACTAATAAGTCACAATTATATATGTTAGCTGGACGAGCCAGCTCGTCGAGTTAGCTTTATCGTGTAAACGGGGTATAAGGCTTCCTGACTTTTGCGTGCAGACCTGTAGAAACACCCACCAATAGGTGGGTGTTTCTACAGGTCTGCACGCAAAAGTCAGGAAGCCTTATACCCCGTTTACACGATAAAGCTAACTCGACGAGCTGGCTCGTCCAGCTAACATATATAATTGTTCGATGTTTGCTCGATTGTGTAAACGGGGTATCAGTCACGCCCAGATAAGCTGTACGAGGGCAATTTGTCATTTTTTAAATCACTAAAATTCAATCAAAATGTTGCATTTCTTAACAGCCTTAAATGACTGATGATCAACGTTTTTAATATAATTTTATTTCGCATAGGACATATCATCAAACATTTTATTGTTTAGTGTCAGTTTAATTTTGTGAGTCTTGACTGCTAATTTGTGCAGGTTGGACCTACTACAACATTAACAACTTCTCTATGTTGCTTCAGTTTGCAAGAGTTAATAAAACACTAATTAACTTCGGCAGTTTTGTGGTCTTTTTTGACAGCAAAAATTAATCATTAATTCATTCATTCATTTTATTTTACTTGGGTAACATGGCCCATAGAACACAAGAACACATATACATACACAAAACACAGAAACGCTAAGCTAAAAAAAGAAAATAAAGAAAAGATGCATCTAACCAGCTACACAACAGAAAAGTCAGCCAACAATCAACGTGATTAATTAATTAATTTTGACTAATTTTTGGTAATTAATGGAATAAAAAATTTTAATTGGTTGCAGCGTTACTAATTATAGTTATACCAAAATCGACTGCCACGCAGTTATTTCAGCACATGTAAATATCGCACGCCGCAGAGCTGTGTAATGGTTACTACTTCGGTTACAAGTTGCTGGATATTGCGTGGACACACACACACACACCCACACAACCAGAGAGACATCGTGTAATCATCGTTACCTCCGCCAAGGAGGTTATGTTTTTGCCAGAGTTTGTTTGTCTGTCTGTCTGTCTGTCTGTCTGTCTGTAGTTAGCAAGATAACTCAAAAAGTTATGGAAGATCTTTTTGAAATTTTCAGAGAATGTCGGGAATTGCAAAAACTACCAGTGATTCCATTTTGGGGGTAATCCGGAAGGAATCCTGGATTCTGGATCACTTTAAAATTTTCTTTAATATTGCTTTAAATGGGGCAGTGTCGAATCAATATGCTTGGCTGAGGTCTGCGCTCTCCGAGTGCTTTTTTAGTCAACGTCTGCGACAACACGACTTGGAGTGTTCTTCTAGAGTGTCCACTAACGAGGCTCCACTTTAGGTGATGGTGGATAAGTTCGCTCGTTAGTCGCCAGCTCTGTGGAATTGCTCGCCAGTGTGTATGAAAATGTCAACAGCGTTGACATAGGTCTATATACTTGTTTGACAGCATACGTCGTGTAGGCTCCATGCCACTCATCACGACGACATCGACTTTTTCTGCGTGCAAAACTATTTTACCCCTATACCCTCCTTCTTTTTCCCCCAACCTTTCCTTTTTTCCCTTTCCTCTGTTTCTTACTTTTTCCCGTTTTTTTCCTGTACCTGCCAAATAACATCTAAATCAGTCCAACGGTTTAAGCAGTGTGCATGAATGTAACAGACAACAGAGAGTCAGACAGATCACGTTACTGAGAAATGTGCTGGAATAGGCGGAAGCGCTTCCCCTTCAAGAACGAAACCGCCACAAAAATGAACACGAGCGTTTTTTGACGTGGCTTATCTACATTTACTCGCAAATGCTGCATCTGTATGCTAAATGGCTTATCAGAGAATCCGATATCGAATGAAGTTCGCGGCATTTGCAATTTTGTAGGAACCTATATACCGTATACACCGGATCGGCCGTTCGAAACGTAGCCAATGCATTTATATGGCGGATGTTATACGGCAGCAAGTTCGCCATGCAGAGTTGCGGTAAAACTCTCTATGAAGACATTCATCATCATCATCATCGACAACCGTGGGCTCAATGCCCGTTGGTGTCTGACGCCATTCTTACTATCGCTGCCCACCGCTGCCTATCTAGGGCAACGTGGCTTAACTCCTGCAGGGTTGT
>Ga0056128_1009864_pt1 | contig 11941 bp, 7 predicted proteins | sample WorMetLIZISLAND2_FD_71113 | JGI IMG/M metagenome (GOLD analysis project Ga0056128, IMG submission 71113) | Marine gutless worms symbiont microbial communities from Max Planck institute for Marine Microbiology, Germany - Olavius geniculatus... ... | reverse complement strand
TGATGACGTTCAAGAACCAACGATCACGTTTCCTCTTGGTCGACAGTTGCGCCGATCAACCCGACAGCACCGTCAACGTGACTTTGGTCCATTCATCTGCTTCTGACGGAGAGGGGGGAATGTAGTGACTGTGTACGTTACGTCTGGTCACGTGATGTTGTGGACAAAAAACATGTGACTGATGGGATTGTTTTTGAAACGAAAAATGTATTGCTTTTATGTGAACAAACATAACAATAGGCATGGAAAAGCCGCATATAGAATTTTTAGCATTGAACTTAGATTTCGATTGTCTAAGTCTCGAATTTCTAGGTTTAAGGAAACCTGCGCACGGGGGCATCAAACAGCGGTACCCACGTAAAAATTGCTATTTTTCCGATGTTGGCCAGTCTTCGTGAAAACAGTTGCATAGGCATGGGCATGCTGCTTGTCACAACAAGCACTAGTGATGAGCTTTTCAGTTGTATCAACATCGATGACTTTGAAAGACCCTGAACTTCCAAAACAAGGGTTTTTTTATTGATTTCTGCGATCTTCGGCTGTGTGCAGCGCACACTCTAAGAATAAACTGCGACGAAGTGGCTGGAGATAGACTGACAGTTTGCGAACAGGAATTGATATAGGCTTTCGCTCGTCTCGTGAGCATTAGCTCAAATTTTTTGTTTTGTTACATTATATGATGTACGACAATGGTGATGACAATGTCAGGGCGAAGATCAAAGCAGCGTGAAAGTTGGCGGCGCCGTGGGCGCTTGTGTTTTGCTACTGATGGTCGCTCTACTCACACTGGCAGCCGCGCGCACCAGACGTATTTGGCTGCCACACGTCATTATGGTCAGTGGCAACTTACTGTTTTCCCTTTAACTTCCCAACAGTTCGTTTTATCAGTTTTGTTAAATTTTTGAGTATTGAAAACAAGAAAGCAGCGCTATCTCAATGAAACTATGCAACTCCGCAGTCATGTTAATGGCTAGTCTGTCTGAGAATGCGTACATAGAAACATCCAGGTTTCAGGAACTGTACATTTTTGCCGTTGAAAGTGTAGAATGTACACAGATACGTCTTTACTGGAATTTTTATTGTGGGCTCTGAAGGACGTGCGTTTTGTGCATTTGTACGTACTAATGGTCGTTCAAGATCATATGCAAGGTCGTTGATTCACTACCGTCAGTTAAGCTAAAAGCGCACCTTCTTATCAGTCAGCAATAGCAGCATTGGTCCCATATAACATTTCAGAATGAATATTAAATATAAAATTATTATTTATTTAATTTAAGACGTCATTGAAAATGAAATAAATTTATTAATGTGCACGTAGTAAAGCGCTATTGATATGCTGGACATACAATAAATATAATTTTAGTGTGTTTCATGTGACAGTGACTATTGGTAAAAACGTTATTTTTTAACTGTTTGGTGTTAGATCGTTCAAACTCAGTCCGTATTTTCATTCCATCGATTCAGCGACGACGACGACGTTGCAGTTCGAGACGATCGTTCAACGTACGATGTGGTTCGGTTCAACCCGCTAGCAGCGTCAGCAGCGTGCGACGACAGCGACCTATCAGACGACGTCGACTCCAGCGATCTGCAGCCTTCGCCTCATGCCGACAAACGCAGACTCGTGTAATCGCTGAGGGATAAACCGCAGACACAATAGAAACATTGCGTGCACAAATACACGATTAATGCCATTACAATCAGTGAACTAGGCTCACATAGCCAGAAAACTATTGTAAAAACGATTGCGCTCTTTCGAGTTTCTTTTGAAAATTTAACGCTGTAAGTTAGGTACATAAATCGATGAAACAAAGAGCTAAAGCTCATTTACGTTACGGCAGTCTGAGACATAAACTACACCTTAGTAGCTGTAGTATCAGATAACGCTAATAAGCAATTAGGCCTTAGTTTGGGCAAGTAACCATCGTTTCCAAAAACTTATTTTTTACACATTTGGAAGCTTTTAATAAAAGTTTAGGAAATTATTTGCTTCATAAATAGGCTATGCTTTTTTACTGGCTAGTTATGGACTAACCATAGCGTAATTAAGTTAAGCCATTGGTTATGTTTTGCTTGATTCCTGACCAACTTTTCTCCATTCTTTTAACGGAATTTTTCAAAGCTTTGCTCGTGACGTATAGCGTTCGCAATCAAAAGTATATTGTGATCATCTCTCGATTCATTCTATTGTCACCGGGCCGTATAGGAGTAGTTGAATTGTGCACGTTATTTGTAGAATTAAGAACTAATCAAACATTGTAGCAAAGTGCGTACCGGGTAATAGATGTTTAAGGCCATCGATCGAGCTCGATGATTTTTGCTTCAATCGAAAGCGCTTCTGCGACAAGTCCCCTATTTCTTGGTCTATATCTCTCACTGTTTCTGAAATGTGGCGACCTACTGGTTGAAAATCGTGATTTTTTTCCTACCGCATTTTTGTTCTACTCCGGATTTGTCGTAGTGTGAAAAGCTTGGAGCAGATGCTGATCGAAATAGGCCTATATACGACTTTTTAGCTACTTAATATACCGGTATATTTTCAATCGTGCATCCTATTTTTCGAGGTGGTGCAACTTACTTATGATGACTACAACGAAGTTACACCGGACGGTTAGACGAACGTAGGTCAGGATAGACAATGTACTCGTAATATTGTCATAACATGACCCGGCCGGGGGCCGGGGCCCAGCGCCAATGCTATGCATGGTGCAGGTAAAAATTCGGACCCCTGCTCACCGACACTCCCCTGACCAAAGACGTTAGATATTCTAGAATATCTAACGTCTTTGTTCCCGACAGTCACTGTCGTCGCGACTCACGAGTCATCGGTCCGCCAGTCGCCGAGTGAGAATTTTACGGTTTCTTATTGTGGTTCACTTTACTGGCGGAAGTAGTTATGTTTTGACGATAAATAATGATCGCTTTATTAATAATTGTATAATTTGATGCAAAACGAGTTACCTGTACAATCAAGTGGTAAAGTTGTTGTTAAACATTTATCGTTTTAAATGTGTGTACAATACTACATAAGTACTGTGATTTTAGCTGTCGTGTCAGCATTCTTTGTACTACTGGGACGATGGTAAAAGGCAGATGTGCAGATGTGCGGAGCTCCGGATGTTGCAACGGGTAAAAGACGGATGTCGATGCGGAGGAGATCCGCCTTTTACCCATCGTACTCAGACACACCTTTGGACCAATAAGCGGTGTATAACCGTGTATTAATTTGGGGCCTTTGGGCGCCGGACGTTTGGGCGCTATGCTTTTTTTGTGACTGGCACGTTATCAGGGGCGTCATTTATGGAGGCTAAAGGGGTCTATGGACCTCCAAGAATTTAAAATTTTATTTTTTTTCTTGTAAATCGTACCTTTGCAACAATGTTAATGCTGTGGTTGCTTGGACTGGCCACTGGCAGTTAGGATGGATATGACTGAAGTCTCCACCGACACTATCGACCCACTGACCAACCCTAACCACACCCTAATTGCAAATCTAACCTCAACCCTAACCATCAGTGGCAACTGCTAGTCGACTCCTGACAGTCAGTGGGGTCGGTGATGTCGGTTGGGACTGCAGTCAATACTGGTTCTGGTAGGTCTGCTTAATGTCGGGACATTAGTGATGTCTTTTGCATTCCAACTAAAAAGTAATATTTTATGTAGATAACAAGTTTCATGATGCAGGGAGTTATATTGTGAAAGTACAATTGTGTTGCTACTCAGTTATTATGTGCTGGTAATGATTTTAAAGAGTTGTAGATTGTTTTGCAGCATGCATTATGCATAGGAGTCCAGCAGTTGTTATAGTTCAGAAGGTTACTGAACAGTGCATGGTTTGTAACCTCTAGTTTTTCTATCTTTGAGAATTGAAACTTGAATATTATTATTAATTTTAGGTGCCATACATTGTATTATTTACTTTACTCATTTTATTGATCATTGAATTTCGATGCAGATGTTGCTATATTGTTTCATGTGTCATACAGAGACAGAGTATTATGGAAATTCTTGAAACTTAACTGTTAACGCTGATGCATACAATCTGCTGTCTTAATTGTGGCTGCAGTAGTATTATCGAATATTAACAGATATACAGCATTGCATTTTGTATTTTGTGTTACAGCTTGAATGTAGAACCATGGTAAATGTGAATAATAATGCAAGAAATATTATGTGCTTTTACTATTTTTGTTAAATATTCAGACTTGGTAGTTTATCTAGCAAAATTTACAGCAAATTTAATTATATTATTGGGATTTTGCTATTAAAATCAGTGTGTTAGGGTATAATATTTTATTAATTGTTCAGTTTGAGCTACTGTTCATTTGGCAAAAAGTGAAATGAATAATCATGCATAAAATTATGAACTGTCAGTTCTGATATGAACATGTGTAATATAATAAGCATATTTAAAATATGTTGACTGAGTGAGTGAGATATTTGTTAAACATATCAGCACACCATTTGTTTACTGCTAATTGTTGGCAGGAATAACAAGCAAACAAGTGTACAATTAAAGTTACTAAATTTGATTGAAGTATGCCAACAAATTGCTGTTTTTTTGCAGGAGTGTGGAGCAGCATGCCAGAGTTGTTCAAAGCAAACCAAGTAACATTTTTTTGTGTTTTGTTAATTCTTTATTTCAATTAGTGAATAAAAATTGACTGATTGAAAGAGGTTGTTCTATTCAATAATTTTTTTGCCCTGCTCAGCCTGGCCCATGCAGGGGTCTAATTATCAGATTGATAATTATGAACTGGAGAAAAGTGGATTTTGATTTCCTAATGATGTTTTTTCATAAATTTAGTGTTTCATGTGCTGCTAGCTGTTTTACAGGAGGGGTATCTGCTGTTTCTAAAGTCTAGCTGACAATCCCCATAAGTTCTTTTTCAGTGGGTCTGGTCAAAGTGGATAAAATGGACATTGGACAAAGTAGAATTTTTAGCACATAGTTGCTGTTGCTTTAGTTTATTATTACATGTAGGCTTAAGTCTCATCTTTGGACTAAGCTTTGATCTGAGACTTTGGTCTTAGGTCCGGTTTTTCCGTTGCCAATCAAATCAGTTTGATCGGCCATCAAATGTGCATGGAAAACAGGACCTTAGACTTTCATTATAATGAAACTTTATTTCACCTATTGTTTGCATTGGTTAATCAATGAGAAGATATTTGATTAGTTATTCAAATTTGTTGAAGTATTGATGATAATTTTTTTGCAGCTGATTGATTTTGTGTTGTTAGTTGAGTGACAGGAATGGCATCCAGCATCCTGCCTGTACAGTATGAATAACTGTGAAACACAGTGGCAGATCCAGGATTTGCCAAGGCAGGGTGCAGGCCATGGCGAGCATGGAGCATGAGTCTATAACAGGATCTTGGAGCAGTGCCCCAGGTAGAGTCCATTGACAGAGCCCCTGTTGGAGGTCATTGGTGAAGCTGCATGAAGCTGATAAGTCTTTTGACCATCTTTGTACAAAAGATGGGATAAAGTTGAGAATTTGAATGAAAATGACTATCTGCAATGTGTATACAGTAGCGATGACCAGCTTCTACTTTTGGTTAATACGGGTGGTTACCAACTCTACCCATACCTGGTCTGGATATGCCACTGGTGTAAAAGTTGTCAGTTAAAATTGTTCAATATGTGTGATGTTTCAGCTCAGAGTTGGTGCATGAGTTAGAGCAGGTGCGTGCTGAGCTGCAGGAAAGCAGTGCTCGCATCGATCGCATGGATGCCGACTTCACTACTGCACATCGTTCCCTCGAAGCTGACAACATTCGACTTCTGGATGAGCTGACAAATCTGAATGACAAATATGACAGGTAGACTAGACCTAGAATATGGTGGATGAATGCTATCACAATTTATGTATAAAACGATTTGTACATATTAATGTCTGTCTTATTTTTATCGGTTAGTTTATATAGTGAGACATTTGATTAAGAGCCATTTCAATTTTTTAATCATCAGTTGATTAATAAGTAATTAAAATCTATTTTCTATAACAATTACTTATTTGTGTGGAGTGATATAGTTGCTCATTGCTTACATTTTTACTTGATTATTTTTTTATTTTTCTGTGTTATAATGGATGTCTCAGTGGTTACTTTTGTGTGAAAAAAAATTAATTCTGATGGAATAGCAAGCTTTATATTTACTGTATTGTTGATTGCATTGATTTTAGGTTATATTCAAGTTATGTGAAGTTACAGAAGCTAAATCATGCACTTGAGACTAAGTTGTTAGCAACGGTCAGTTTGGTTGTGACATCATATCTTTTTATTCACGATAACTTGTTTTTATAGTACATTGAATTAAACACACTCTCTTTGTAATTAAATTTAAATTTGCCTAATGATGGTGCAGTTTATACTTTTAACTGTATTTTTTTAGTAATGTAGTCATTGAAGTCACATTGTTTTATTCTGATGTTGATCTATGCTGTGGTCCAGAAAAAATTAATTGCTGTAAATGGCTAATCTGTGACTTCTGCTTTTTACAAGGTAATGTCGCAACAGTATTAAGGTGAGGTATCCAAAACCAGTAATTTTTATCAAGTTTCTTCTTCATGTCGCATGCCAAAAATTATTAAAATCGGCCAGTGTTTTACAGAGCTATTCAAAAAATAAAAGTGGCATTTTTTTATGGCTCTCGGTTTATAAGTGCAGCAGATGAACAAACGATGCATAATTATCATTAAAATATGTTAGTGTGTACTCCTGTGCAGAATGGCAACGTATACATGCCTTATCTACTAATAATATGTGCACCAAAAATTTGATAAGATTTAGTATTCTGTTAAACTGAATAAAGTTCTGATGTCACTGTACATAAAAAGTTTTAAAACTTCCAACTTAATAAAATAAGATCAGTTTTGGACAGAAATTTGCAAAAGTAATTCATTTTTGCTCAGTGTTTTAGTTATTTGTCATTGTTGAGCTGCTGGCATTAAATGCTACTCATTATTATCAGCATTGTTAGTTGTTACAGTATCTGTTCAACTAAAAGTGCTTAACAGTGATGTTACATCATTTGTGTCATCTGTTTAGATGATTAGTTGATTAGACCTGCTGTGGATTGCAGTAAACAACCACAGTTTGGTGCCTAGTGAGCCACAAGATGCACTTTGTTCGAAACGTTGTTTTTTTTGCTTATGCCTGTATACTTTGTGGTAGTTTATTTAAAGTGTCAAGAGCTAAAGCCAATAGATGTGATGTATAGCGGCTGTGTAGTTAGAGATGAGTGAGAGTGAGTGATGTTTGCTATGGTTGTGAATTAGGTTGAGAATTACGAACTGGAGAAGAAGTTGCTCAGTGAGAACTCAACTTCTCTCAGTTCTCGGCTTCTTGATTCCCAGATCGTTATCTGCGACTTGCAAGATGATCTGGTTAGTTACACGATGTTTGTATGTATATAATAATAGGTCAGGTCACGTCAGATTGGGTCAGGTCTTTGTCGTCCAGTTGCTTTTGGCTACAGATGCTGCTACCAACTCCCTCCACTGTTCTTTGTCTTCTGCAATATCACTTGATATCATTCACTGTCTTTCTGCTATTTTTCTGAAATTTGATACACCAGCTCTTCTAAGGTCTTGTTCAAGACAGTCCGTTCATCTCTTCCATGGCCTTCCAGTTGATCTTTTGCCACTCGTTTGTTGCACTTTCTACGTACTCTCACTATTACATAGGCTATATGTATACATATATTTACATATCAGCTGATAAAAAGTATTTGGTGATGATTTGTATGCTGCCGTGTATGAATTAGTTGTTGAGAGCTCTGTGTATGTGCGTGTTGCAGGAACGATGTCGAAGTGACTGCAATGTCGCTGTTCAGTTACTTCACTGCAAGTCTTCACAGTTTGTTGAACCTCGGCTGCAAGCTGTATGTCATCCGCTTATGCAAACTGGGCATCTAAATTGAATGAATTTATACTTTTGTCTGTCCAATGCAATGCATAGCATTGGACAGAGTATAAAATCACCTGAGTGTCCGTGCATCCGTGCGTTTGTCCATCCATGTGTCCAACTTTTTTTGAGCTGTCTTCCACCTTCCCCTTCCCATTTCTTTTCCCTTCCCCTTTCTCTTCTCTTTCTCCTTCCCCTTTTCCTTCCCGTTTGCCATTTCCTTTCCCTTCCACTTTCTCTTTCCATTACCTTCCACTTTTCCTTTTCTTTCCCCTTCCCCTTTCCCTTTCCCCCTTTACCTTTCCCTTCTCCTTTTTCTTCCCTTTTTCTCTTTCCCTTTTTTCCTTCTTTCTCTTTTTCCCCTCATTCCTATTACCTTCCCTTCCCTTCCCCTTCCTTTCCCCTCACCTTCCCCTTTCCTTTCCTTTTATTCTTCCACTTTCCCTTTCCTTTCGCTTCATTCCTTTTTCTCTTTTCCTTCTTTCTTTAAGTGTCTACATTCGTGCGTCCAACATTTGAGGTGCCATATCTCCGTAACGGTGCCAGATGGACGTATGGTCACTATGGACCACCCATAGGAAGTCGACCATCGGCAGTTGAATGGTTACGTGAGCGATGACGTCACGTGACCCCAAAAGGTCAAACTCGTGACCCCATTATCTTTGAGGCGCCACATCTTCATAACAGTGCAAGATAGATGCATGGTGAGGTGACGATGGACTTTTTATAGTAAAGCACTGATGACGTATCGAATGGTCTCGTAACTGACAATGTTTATTGTTTAGTTAAAATAATACAGAAGGATGAAAGGATCATTGGTGCTGTACAGTTTGAAATTAAACTGTTTGATTTTTTTTCTACTGGTCTAAACAGCTCACTGATTATATTTATACGGACATACACTGTAAACTGTCGAAATGCATTGGACAGACTCTGTGTTCATATGAACATTATCTTGTTACAGCGTGTTTCTGTTTGGATATTTATTATGTTTGAGTAGGTAAAATTTATGATGTTGCTGTTAGAAGAGTCATTGAAAAAAATGTTTATGATGCATTTTTGTATAAAACTGTATAGCAGTAAATTATGGAGCACTATGTACCCCAGTCACTTAGTGGCTCAGCAGGCTGTGAAGGTAACATGTTTGTATTGACGGTTCGAGACATGAGCAGTGGCGACCAGAAAAGCTCGGTCACCAACAGTAGACAGACAGGTATGACTGGCAGTCAGTGATGAAGACAAGCTAGCACATAGCCACTGCTCAGCTTCGATACAGTAATATATGTTATACAGTAGTATGTGGAGTTGTGCATGTGCAGTTGCCGGAGGAGCTACAGCAAAGAGTGCGGTTAAGTCTGGAGTCATCAGTAGATCAGTCCAACAGCTTGCCAGCATCACAGTGTCCTGCATCAACCTGTCAGTCGTCACGTCCTCCGCGTGCTGCGATTGTCTACTCACCAGCCGATGGCACCCAGTCTCGACTGCTCAGTACCACTGAAGCATCCACTGTCATGACCAATGCCTTGGCGCGAGCTCTGAGTAAGCCTTCGGTGAAGCCTCGTCCTGGTCGACTTGTCATATGCAGCCAATGCCAGCAAGCAACCGGTGTCGTCGATCACTCCACGCAGGTGACATCGCCGGTCAATTGCCGGCATGCCAATTCACCACCAGCAAATGGTCTTACGTCAACATCTTCTTCTACAAAACTGTCTTCTGTAGTGAGGTCAGATCAGCTTGCTGTTGAGACTCGAATCTGAGAGGCATTTTTACATGCAATATTGCTGTTGATTCTTGCATGACTGTTCCAGTTTCTGTGTCCAAGCTGCTCCTTTGGTTTGCTTTTTGACTTCTGACCTGCCTTATCTATTTGACCTAATACTGTGCACGCAAGCCTTTTTTATGCCTCTGCCTGCTACAGCATCAGTTGTTTTTTCCACTACACTGATGATGCACCACTAGAGGCTTTATATTTTCATATCACCTGTCCGTGAATCATCCATGTTATCCTTTACATAATATCTATGGTATGCATTCATGGATATAATGTCAGTAGTGCATCTTGATATATAAGATAAACAAAACTGGTTAGGTTTTAGCATAGAAAGGTCAAAGGTCAAGGTCACAGTGTGAGCAGGTAGGCAGAGGCATACAAAGCTTGATATTGTGCATTGAATTCTAGTCTTAGAATTAGAACTAGTCTTAGTTGCTATACACACTTTTAATAATGTCTTCATTTTGAATTTCCCTTTGACTTGACCACTTTTGTCACGGTGCAGAAACTGATGATTGTGTAAGTGTAGGATTAGGACTTTTGTCCTAAAGCCTGCTCTAGTCAGATTTTAAGAATGAGTCTGGTACAGCTGTGTCACATACATTTTAAAATTTTGTCTCATTTATGGTTTGCTAGAGTATTAATTCTTTTGCCCAATGCAGTGTACATTTCATTGGTCCATTGTTTTCAATTTCTTATTTGTATACATAGTTTGATTAGTCCAATCTGACGTTCTGCCAACTCAAGGACATGTGTCGTCAGAAGGACCTGCAGCAGCTATGGAGACAGATGCTTTGCTGCTGCAAGTCCGAGGCTGTGGAACAATCTTCCAGCTTATCTGAGACAAACTGACATTAACTTTTAACAGTTTAAACGGCAGTTAAAGACATTTTTGTTCGGGCATTGAGAGCACGGCGCATTGTGGCTATTGTTAAATTGCGCCTTTTAAATAATCTTACTTACTTACTTACTTACTTATTCAAAGCAAGAATAAATGTTTTTGGTATTGCCACAACTGTATGTTATCAAATGTAGCTCATCAAATGTAATGTGTGATGTCTTACTGTTTATCTTCCCGTATTGGCTTAAGTAAACTCCATTTTCATTTTATAGTCATACCCTGTGCCATACTCTGAAGAATGGTCAAATGGACTAGTTAACAGTAGTCTATTTCTGTTTATTTCTGTCCTTTTTGCACGTTTTTATTGCATCTGTGTATAACTGTGTAGATAGTATTTTATTGTTATTTAGGTTTTTGTGTTGTTTGTTTGATATTTTCTTGTAGTTTGTTGTTGTTGTCACTACCAGTGCAAGCGATTGCTTAGAAAGACCCATCCCGAAGTGACCTGTAATATGTCGAGCAGGAGCTAAACTTTACTCATTACTGCCCTCCGTGCAATGGCACTTATTGTTCTCAGCGTTGAGGCTTTGTTAACAATAACTCATGAATTGCTACAACTAGCCTGATGAATTTTTGCATGTACCTGTAGCTTGACAACCTCTAGAAGCCTATTGAATATCAAGGTCATAGGTCAATTATCAGTGTTACATGGATTTCTTCTGTATGGGTAATGCGTCAGGCAATGAGGAACCGTATAACAAACACATTCCTGTTACGGCCTGGATTCATGAAATGTTGCACAAGCATGGCCTATGGGCAGTGCTTAGCCGTGAGGAAGGCCTGACGATCATGTTCATTGCGAATTAACAGAGTCTAACAAGAGTTGCTTTAGGTGAGGTGCAGTGTTGTATTTCTCTAGTTATGCATGTCCATACTTTTTACGGTATATAATTTATATTGTACATCGAGTTGCTAGCAGATTGCAGTTTTAGGCAGTTTACTCTGAAGGTTGTACGTGAAAGCTGTTGACAGTGATGTTCATTACTTTTTTGTACCTTATGAATTTATGAAAACTAGCAGTTGGGTTAAGCTTTTTTTACAAAAGCTGTTATAAAGTTAAACGCGATACCAAATGGCAAACAGTGTTATCCGTACATGATCTAGACTATTTCTAATATAGATTAGCTGTGATTTACATACAGGGTGCGGCAGAAAAAAGTGGACCCCTAGATTTTTTCGCCTTTTTCTCAGCAACCGTTTGGGATTTTAATACGAAATTTTACAGCTTTATTTACTGAAACCTTCTACATTTAACAGCCAAATAAAATGTGATTCTGTTGAAAAACGATGAAGTTATAGATTTTTTAACATGACCGCCTACCGATTTTTCGGCATTCAAAAATGATCATGCTACAACACCA
>Ga0056128_1009859_pt1 | contig 11944 bp, 12 predicted proteins | sample WorMetLIZISLAND2_FD_71113 | JGI IMG/M metagenome (GOLD analysis project Ga0056128, IMG submission 71113) | Marine gutless worms symbiont microbial communities from Max Planck institute for Marine Microbiology, Germany - Olavius geniculatus... ... | reverse complement strand
CGTAACGTAATGCCGCATTTCGTTTGAATTCGCGCATTAATTTCATATATTTATGAAGCTCAAATCGACATATTATATATGCGAGGTTAAATGTCTAATTTAAATCTACAGAAATTGCGCAAGTGAGTTTGACCGTGGCCATGGACCTTTAAGCCTATTGAATATTAAAGGTCAGGGTCACATGGGTTTTTTGTGCATTCGTTTGTGTGTGATACCCACGGGCAGTACTAAGCCTTGAGGAAGAGTTTTACCTGTTAATGTTACGTTCTCTTGATCTTGATATCTGATATGTGGCTGTAAAGTTTTCTTTTGTTGTAGCTGCAGAAATTTGGGCATTTTGTGTAAGCAATATCTCAAGTTTCACTTGTGATTTATTCCACGCAAGTTTAGAGTGTGAGTAGCTATTTGGTTTCTGTGTTCTGTTAGTTTTTCATCCGTTTCTCATTTCTCAGTTTTGAAATAGTTATATGCACTGTGTCCTAAAAAAGCATCCCCGACATTTTCGGCTGTAACTTGAAAATCAATTATCAGATTTTGATAATTTTTTGTACGAATATTTCCGACACAACTGGCCATCAAATGCCCGTTCAGTTTCCCACCTCACTCAATGTATGCTTCTGCACTACCTAGAGAAAGCAGTTCAAGCAACACATGTGTTGAAATAAACAGAAAACCTGAAAAACATTCGAGACATTATTGATCGTAAGTTCAATAAAGATTAGCAGATTTCAATAATTTTTGACAGAAATATTTCTGACATCACTGGCTATTAAACAAGTGTTTTAGTTTCCACCTCATCCAACGTATGCTTTTGCACTACCTGGGGAAAGCAGACCAAGCATAATACGTGTTAAAATGAATGAAAAAACGTCAATAAATTCCATCTATCCTAATCTGTGGGCCCCAACAGCAGATTTGTTACAAGGTTTGACTGTCATGCAGCAGTGTGTCTGCCAGATGAAGTTTAGGAATGTTTGTGAAGTCAAGAAGCAACTGGTAGGCCTACAGCCTGGATTGGTCTGGAGCAGAACATTATCGATACTGCTGTCAGTGAATGGAGAAAGCGTCTCCTTGCCTGTGTTCGCATAGTGGCCAACACTTCAAGCAATTTTACTGCAAACAGTTTAAAAATGGACAACTAGATAAAATGTCAGCCACAGTATCAGAAATGTGAACAATATGTGTTTTTACGCATTATGTTAATTAAGCAATCATATTGCATTGGATAAAAAGGTGATATTTCGCTGGTTGTGTTTTCCCCAGGTAGTGCAGAAACAAACGTTGGGTGAGGTGGGAAACTAAATGTTCATTTGATGGCGAGTTGTGTCAAGAATATTTGTACCAAAAATTATCAAAATCTATTAATTGATTTCCAATTTACAGTCGAAAATGTCAGGGATGCATTTTTGGGACACAGTGTAGTATTGCTGCATTTGTAACATATGTAGGTTGTAGGCCTATATATGACGAAAAGAAATACTGTTTGCCATTTTTTAGCCAGTCACTTAGAATTTTGACGTGAAATTTTGCACATTTGTTAACCCCTGTTCTCGAATATACAGCATTTTGAAATTAATGACTGTCTGGTGGATAACAGGGAAGATTATCAGAACTGCCAGTATGATTAATTACATATGCACACGTATAATGGAGTTCTTACAATGTTCGGTTTGGCTCGTTTTTGTCTGTTTCTGTAATGGTTGAACTTTCTGTTTTTTTATTGTAAAGGTCAAACTTACTGTTCGTTACTATGTATTTGTGTGCATTCTGCCTGAAAAGGCCGTCGCCAAAATGATTTATACTGTGTTGGGCGGGACGTTAAACCCTGCTTACTCACATTACTCTCTATTTACACATTTATTATTCAGTTATGCATGTGGCAGTAAATTTACAATTAAGTAATCTTTAAAGATCCCCGCGATGTAGTAAATGCACTACCTTGTGAATATGATATTCACTGGAATTCCAAAGTAGGCATTGCTAATTTCTAAGGTTTAAAGTTTGGTGGGATGACTGGGAACTCCAGTCATTGTCTTTTTTGGAAATTTGTGAGAACGAAAGTTTGAAATTTAGTGGTTTGTTTTAATGACCCATCCGGTGTGATGTTCAAACATGTTCTTGTAAATGTTTTGACTGTATAATATTAACCATCGTTTTGTGGAGACTGGTAAGGATAGAATTGCCTGTGAGCTGTTTAAGAACAGTGATAATGCTTGTGCTGGCGTTGCTTTGGCATGGCGACTATACAGCAGTGTGGTTCGCCAGCATTCACCGTCCTGAGTAACAAGTTCTGTCGTGAATAGACTCACAAGCTAGTAGCCTCGTGCCGAATAATTAATATCTTGATTGAATACACTAATGTAAGGGCGACAAAGTCGGACGTCAAAAACAGCAAGATTTTGTTATCGGGATATGTTGACGGAGAATTGACTACTCTTAGACACACATTATCACCCATGTCAAATGTTAAGTCGAGAACTTAAAGACTTAGGGAAGGCTACAGGTGCCCGAAATTTGCTGGTTCCCATTGATTTCGGTCGTCGCCCTGACAGCTAACACATGCGATGAAATTGTTGTTGAGTTTAGCATTTGTTAGCTGATTATGTCGTGTTAGCTTGAAATTGACGGCCTTGTCGTAGGTTTTTAGTCCGTTTGCTGTGTAGGGCCTTATCACCGAGTCTGCGTGCTTCGATGTTTTGTCGTTTTTTCATCTTTTGTATCGTACTTCTGTTATGTGATAGTAAACCGAACACACCTTGGGTCTGCGATCAGTCGTGCTGATAGAACACGCCAATGAGCCATTGACACCGGAGTCTCAGTCGGTTATCGTGAAGCTATTTTGCGTCTTTTTCTTTCATTCCCGTACAACTTAGGCTCTGGGGCGTCTGCATCCTTTGAGGACTATGCTGAAAGCGTATTGCATTTCTCAGTTGGGCAACTTTTAAGACTTCAGGGAGGGCAGTCATCGCTCCACCAGTAGTGCTTTGTGAGGCTGAAAATGCACCAAATTCATTTTCGACAGGGGCTCTGCCCCGGTCCCCGCTGGATAAGCTTACAACGCTCCCCAGACTCATTAATTGGTTGGGAGAGAGACACTCCTCTCCAATCTCCACTTTATTCGACAGCTGCGCGCTTAAAGTTAACCTGTTCTTGCTTGCAAAGTATTGTGCGGCCCCCCATGAGTCGTCGTCTGTCATTTAAGGGGAGTGAAGTGCTTGACTAAGTTTGCCGCAGGAAGGGTTCGACGTTGAGAGGGGGATTAATTTAAGGGGGTTGTGTTTGTGTTCAAGGGGTGACAGACGCCCCTGCTTAGGCTTAGTTTGAAACGTGAAATGCACATTGTACATGGCTCGCTGTGATGTTTGTCGTTTTCACGTTCAGAAAGATGGGTATTATTTTCCTCTTGGTCTGTTTGCTGGTTGATTTGCAGGATTGCTCAAGAAGTTAAGTGGCCGCTGATTATTCCCGGATTTTTTCAGATATTAGGAATAGGAACAGTAGGCCTATAAGCAGTTGGCTTTTAGTAAGATTTTGCGATCGAGATGGATCTGGATTCAGTTCCAGGCGTTTGTTTGTTTTCGCTTTCTTTAACATTGTGAAGGTGCTGTACGACGGTGTCCGTGCGTGTGTTGGAATAAACCTTTCAAGTATTATCGGTGTCTTCATTAATTGCGTTTAGAAAAGCCGCTGTCGGAAAAATGCCAGTATAATGATTGCTGATAACCACTGACGTAAGCATGAAGGGTCAGCTTAGGCGGGGTTGGCGATCGAGTACAGTGTAGATTTTTTAAAAGTTTTGTTAGAAGAGCCAATCATTTGCGCTGTATGTTAGCGATATATGCACATAACGATAGTCATACTCTGACGATCTGTCCTGGTCGGAAAGGGAAGGGATTGAAGAAGGGGTGACGTGACTACGTCATGACTGTTGATTTTTTACAAGTTTTTTTTCTACTTTTTGAGTTCCTGTCCATGACTTGCTTTTTTGGTTGGCGTCAGTCTAAGTAAAGGCGCAAAGAAAAGAAGGGAGGTTGGCTGGCTGGCTGGTATACCTGTAAAGGCGCGTACAGTACGACGTAACTGAACTGAACTGAACTGACACGGTTCAGTTTTTGACGAACTGACCAATGGGCGAGCAGTGCAAGCCTATTGGTCATTAGCTGACGCGTACGTGCGCGTAGTCACATAGTCACCGACGCCTTAGACGGTACTGTAATGCCCATTGGACAGTTTATCAGAAACTAAACCGATCAGTTTAATTCAGTTCAGTTACGTCGCTGTGTACGCTCTTCAACAGGTGCGTGACAAGTCACACGTAGTCTGTATAGGTCTCTGACCGCCGCAGTATAAGGCTTCTTTCCACCTAGTATAGACGTTAACTGTTTGAAGACAGCTGACTGGTTTCGCAAAACGTTTTGTCCTTCCGCTGTAGGTTTACTATGACGTCGTACACTGTCGACGTTCAGACTGCAGAGCAAAAATCTTAATCTGAAGCCTTTAATGATGATCCGGTCATTGGTTGCTGTACGAGTGTCAACAAGAATCCAGCTGTCGCTATAGGGTGGGCCGACTGTTTCTGAGATACGGCCACTAATAGGTTACATTTTTGCATTGACAATTGCCGCCAAACCGCTGCACATAGAGACGTGGTTACTACTGACAGCCTATAGGAACTTGCCCTGTCCAATGGCACCATCGCCGACCCCCCTATGACTTACCGTTCAGCCACAATACCGCACAATTGGCATAGGGGAGTGCGCAGTGATTTTTCAAGGTCATCCAAGGTCGATGATTTTCATCTCATCTGAAAGGGCTTATCATTGCTTATGCGACTTTCTATTAGTCATCTTTGCACAAGGCAGGATGATGCTGACCACACTCGTGTCAATTTTATACCCCGTTCACACGATGAAGCAAACATCAGGCAGACGTCATGCAAACGTATTCAATATACACGTGCACGACGTGTGCTCTAATTGCTTCATGTTTGCTTGACGTTTGCTTGATGTTTGCTTCATCGTGTAAACGGGGTATTATGTTGGCGTGCTCTGCTAGCGCGGCAGACTTGAAGCAGCTCGTCTGTCTGCCGTTATACACTTCGCGGAACGCACAATGAAGTTAGCGATTCGCAGAAACAGTCGAGTGACAACAATATGCCCTGCAGACGTGCCAGGTAACAATTCAACCCCCGCAATGTCGTTATTTCTTTGACGAAGGTGAACCTGTTTTGCAGGCCTCTTATACCGTAAGTACTGCAGACAAACGTTTTGATCAGTTCGTTGAGTATAGCGGAAATCCGTGCATTTTAGACAAAATTTATTGTACATATGTCATCACACAGACCATGATTATAAATATGTGATAAATATGTTTTTGCACAATAATAGGCCCCTGGCCTAAGCAACGGCCAGTCTGATTCGTTTGGTACATAAATGACATTGTGTCTTGGTTGATTGATTGGAATCATTTGGTAGTGGCACTAGACGCCATTGCTGCACAGTGCACACCTCATATACACCGTGGGCCATAAAAACGTGGCACTTCACTTTTGTCACTATCTTCGCCGATTATGGACCGATTTTCACAATTCTTTCAATGGCACTCTGTGCAGACAATTTGCAATAATGTGATTATTATATATCCCACCACACGGTAAATGCGTTTTACACTACCTTGTGAAATATAGGCCTAAATGATAAATCTAAGCAAAAACTAACGATAATAACAAAAATTTAGGTAAATGAACTAACACTTCAGACCAACATTGGGATAAATGATCTGCATAACACTAGCCTGTGTTAGACCCACACAGTCTAGGGACATACATGCCATTTACTGCAATGGTTGTCTGAAGTGTTTTTTTTCAAGTTTACCAAAATGTTTGTTTGTTATTATTCTTACGTATGCATATTTCATTGATATTTCACAAGGTAGTGTAGAAACGCATTTACAGTGTGTTGGGATGTGTAATAATCACGCTACTGAAAGTTGTCTGCAGAGTGTGCCAGTAAAAGAATTTTGAAAATTGATCAGTAATTGGCGAAGATATGGACAAAAGGAAAGTACCACGTTTTTTGGCCCACCCTGCGTTGGTTTGACTGCAACTTGTAAAATTGCAATAAGCGGTTAAATATTCTTGGGCCTGCGCAACGGCGTTGTGGATTAAAAAAGGTGGAGGGGTAAAAAGTTGCGATTATTCTACCGATAGCTACAAACTTCAGAAAAATGAAATATCGGTATAGGAAGTGTCAGTTATGTTACAAAATTCTCCCAAAATGTTGAATTTTGACCCAGAAAAAAAAATTTCCAACAAGCTGAAATTTATGAATAACATTGCCCTTTGGGCCCTGGACATCTTGCCATGACGTCGGGTCGGGTTCCGACCGTTCAAATGCTTCTGTAGAATGCAATTTTATTTCGGAGTTACATTCATGTGTGTTTTCGAACCGGCATTTCGTTCTGTTCAACTTCAGTGGCTTAACAGAGCGCAAGGATCACGAGTGTAACAGACCATGCACGACAGGTCTACTTTTTCAGCAATGTCGCCTAAAAACCCCTTGGCAGAACTTTTCCGCTGCGTGATGTACTTATACAGGGTAGGCCCAAAAATGACCGAACTTTTTTTGTCAGAACTTCGTCATATCTTCACCAAATTTGCTAATTTTTGGCACACGACGGCCAAGACGATAGAATTATATGAGGTACTCGTACATTTATTTTCCACCTCACCGAATTTGTGTCAACGCACTACTGTGTACAGCGCAGATGCTTTAAATTTGGAGGGAAGCTAAGGAAATCGCTATGACCAAAAATAGCCTAGTAGCCTAGAAGTGACGTCAAGAAGCGTGGATTTCTCGGGCCTAACTGAACTTAGGTCATAGCGATTTCCTGGCAACAGGCTGTAGCCCCTAAAATGTAAACACTCTCTTAGGCTCTACCTCCAGGCTAACACAAGACTCAGAGAAAGCCTTTTAAGGAGCTATGACGATACCGTTTGTAGCCTTAGTCTACTGCTACTTAATATTCAATTTCTTCCCCAGGCTACCACCCAGGAACTAAGTTTAGCCATGACCTTCACCTTAGGAAAGCTCAGACAGCTATGGAACCCCAATGTTTAGGCCTACAGTTTTTTTATTCTGACATTTTACTGGCCAGGACGCCCCGCTATACCAAACCTCCAGCACCAAACGACCTTTGAGAATACTTTTCCTACATTATCAGCAACCGATTAGCTATTCGTTAAATTAGCTTCCCTTCACATTCCGCGTTGATTATCAGTATCAGATTGCTCATCTTTTCATTATCAATTCGACAGAGAGTGCCACGTGATTTAATAATTTTGTGGTATTAAATATTTTACGCCGAAAATAGCAGACAACAAAATAGCTGACTGATAAGCCCAAAACACGACTAATCCACGAATGAGTGCTGTGAAGTTTGATCAGTTGATCGTTAATGCCGCTATCAGCCGTGGCATCATGTCTAAAACATTCTCTACACTTAAAACATAAATTGTAATAATTTGGAAGCAAGTTGTTACACAAACTTACTGTTACATAAATCACATTTTAGTTTATTATGTGTTAAGTTGAGTTGTTTGAACTTTTACGGACACAACAACTCAGCATTATGCAACAATTTAACGCATCTGCGTTTTTACACGGTAGTGCATTTACATAAATTAGGTGAGGTGAGCAATGAGTGTGGCCAACCCTGTAGATAATATACAGAAAGATGCACAAACACGATGTTGTATGTTTCAAAGTCGTTATAAATACGTCTGTTTGGGCTGTTCCGATGTGAGCGAAGCTCACCTGACGAGCGACAGCATCGGTGCTACCACCCGGGAAATCAATTTATAACGTGCAATAAAGTAATAATGCGTTTTGAAGGACTGCTCGAATTTTGACGTTTCCGTACTGAGGTTTCCTTGAACCTAGGATGTAATTCGTGGTTAAAATGTACGTTTTATGCGGCAAACTTTGTGTGCAGGTTTTCCTGGTCTGTCTCCATTAATTTCGGCGCAATCCACTGCTGCAATGTGCGTCATAGCCTGGAATCGCGAAAAATCACTAAAAACCCGTTTTATAGATTTCAATGTCATTTAAAGTCATCAATGTAGGTAGGCTACATCCGGAAAGCTCGCTAGTAGTGGCCTAGTGCTTGTTACAATAAGCAGCAAGTCTGTGTCTATCTCCGATCGTTTTTTATGCTAAATTGGTGACAGTAGCAAAAATCGCGCGTTTTTTAAAAGCTAGGGATGTTGGTTTATAGCGGATAATTTTCTTAAAATATGCGGAACTTTTGGAGGCAAAATATGCGGAAAAATATGCGGAATTTGGCGAAATATGCGGCGCATATACGCGGCATATATGCTGCTGCATATGCCGCATATATGCATATATTTCCGGCATATGCAAATTCGAATGACGAAGAATCATATCATGATCATTAATAGGCCTTTTCTGCACGGTTTTGACATTTTTTGACTTCAATTTATTCAACGTCTAATTGCAAACACCGGAATCGTTTGCCGCCAAAATATTTAGCAGTCTTAAAACAACGTTAGACAAGGAAAATGCTGAAAATGCGATCGCATATGCGGAAATATGCGGCATATATGCGAATTTTTGCATATGCGGCATAATTTTCGCATACGCGATTCTGAAAATGCCATTATATGCGGAAAAACATGCGATATGCGGGTTTTGGCAAAATATGCATATAACGCATATATATAAAATATATAATATAAAATAAAATAGATATAAAATATCGCATATAACCAACATCTCTAAAAAGCACCCAAAATTAAGGCCCCCGTACGAAGGACTCCTTGAACCCAGAGGGTCGGAAATTAAAAAGCTGAAATCTACCTGTAATGCTGAAAATTTCCTACGCATGCTGTTTTAGTTTAGGCCCTAAGGTCCTATCTCGATCAGCCATGTCGGCGCAATTCACTGTTGAAGTGTGAGCCACAGGCTAAAAATCGCAAAAATCACTAAAAACGTCCGTCTCTTTGAAGTTGTTCAAAGTCGTTGAATTTGCTGTTAATCAAAGGGCTTATGGGACTTCCTGTGAGTGACTAATAACAACCTTGGCCCTATCTCGCATTGTTTCTGAGATACAGCGATGTAGTCCTATTGGCTCAAAGTCGCCAATTATTATCTCATTTAACGGCCTTGATCGAAATGATCCCTGTCGAATTTCCGCAAAAACTTTTTGGATCCTTAAACTATAGAGATTGTAGCAGCCATCAATCTATAGCTTGCATCGTTTTGGCACAATAGGCTACAGCAGCGTGACGGACTGACGGACGGACGTCGCCCCTAAGACGAGCTGTAAAAATCTGTCAGCCGCGACTGGCGGTGGCTTATGCGGTTTGTAGAACAAAAGTTTTCCTATGTAACGACGTCTAGAACAATTTCACAGTGTTTTGTTCAGTCTTTAATTCGGCAGGCATTTGGCAGGACTTAGAGATTCCAGAAGATTGGAAAAAGGTGAGATTATCAAGCTGCCAAAGAAAGGAAGTCTGAAGGACTGCAATAATTGGCGAGGAATCACACTACTTTCTACACTCGGCAAAGTCTTCAGCAGAGTGCTGCTAAACAGACTGCAAGATGCAGTAGATTGCATCCTACGGGATGAGCAGGCAGGATTCAGAAAAGGGCGTTCATGCACTGAACAAATATTTACCTTGCGCAACATCATTGAACAGAGCCTAGAGCATCAACAAGACCTCATCATTAACTTCATCGATTTCAAAAGGCCATCCTTGTAGAAAATTCTAACATACTACGGCATTCCTGACCGGTTCATTAATATCTTCAAGGCACTGTATGACAACTCCAGCTGCTGCAAGTGGGTACACAGAGTTCTTTGAGATTGTCTCAGGGGTTCGACAAGGCTGCTTCCTTTCACCATTCCTCTTCATCATAATCATCGACTTAGTCATGCGCAGAACTATGGACAAGTCGGAATACAGCATCGTCTGGCAGAAGCGGAACCGCTTAACGAATTTGGACTTCGCTAATGACATAGCGATAGTGGCGGAGGAAGAGAACGTATGCCAAGAGATGACTACCAAGCTCGAGGAACAAAGTGCACAAGTTGAACTGAATATAAGCCGAGAAAAAATGAAGGCCATGGGAATCACCCAATGCTCATCACCATGATGGGGATGTTGAAGCAGATATCAACACTCGACTGGCAAAAGCAGTAGCAGTCTTCCGACGACTTGACAACGTGTGGCGATCCAGCACGCTTAGCTTCAAAATTAAACTGGACCTCTACACCTCCCTCATTGTCTCTACAGCCATATACGCCAGCGAGACTTGGAAGAGTACAGCTAGAATATGTCAAGGTAGCTGAACGTCTTTCACCAGCGCAACTTACGGAAGATTCTGGGCATTACATGGAAGGACCACGTGACAAACATGGAGTTGCTAAGCCGGACTGGGCAGCGAAGATTACAAGACACTGATGATGATGATGATGATGAAGGACGAATAAACTTTAGCGTGGCGTTAAGTCCTAAGACCACAAAGACAAAGCTTAAACAGTGAAGTCACGTAATAGTAGTCAGTGCAATGAGACGGTCTTAGTCATGTCTGTAAGACCGGGCAAAAAGTTCGGTTTTCAGTCTGCTGCGGAAAACTTGCAACGACGGCGATGACCTAACCCTAACCGTAACCCTAACTATGGTGGCCCCTGGCTATGGCGGGCCACAATCGTTGCGAACAAAGGTTTTGCTATAGTGCCAGCGTACACACACAACGCAAAGCAGCTATTATAACGGCTGCTTGCCAGCATAATATCAGCCAGTACGCTATTGGTGAATATTGCTGCTTGTACGCCTTGTACTGTGCTTGTACTCACTCATCCCTCCGCTGCATGGGGTCTCTCCTCTCCTCTGCCGTATCGGCGTAGCGTAGCATGGACGGTTGGCATGCAGCAGCAGCAGTGCGTACTGCAGTTCGTTGTCCGCTGTCGGTGAATCATGCCAGTACTGACCTGGCTTGCCATTGGTCGGCGTGCGTCGAACTCCCGCTATATTTATATTTAGCGTTACCGGTTTCGTCCGGTCAGAACCGGCTAGAACCGGTTTCTCGTTATTGAACGACGTCTGCCTATCCCGTTATCAGTTATTCCGACTGTGCTCTAGCGTTGCGGCTGCTTGAGGTTAGTTTTTTTTCGATGTCTATTGTAACGTTCCGAGTAGAATCTTACTCAGCGGGCCTATTATTACTGGTATTACGTGCATTACGTGAGATTTAAGTGCACAATGTCCAATTCACACCTGCGACGTTGGTTGATCAGCACGTCGTGGATCACCAGTATCATGACGAGCATGCCAAGGACTTAAGCGTAGCCGTTTCCACGCGTTTCCACGCGTTGTTTCCATTATTATCCGTGGTGTGGCGTCTTGGGCGGCGCCTCGAGTCCTCGGGAAACCTACGAATTGATGTTATGATTGAAAGCAACTGATGTGTTGATATCGACCAGAATAGTGTTGGAATCTGAGGACAAAAAGCCGCTCGATTATCTTAGAAGCTGTGCAAAGGTTAAATATTGGTTGCGGGAATCTGGGTTCAGACCGCCAAACAGTGCTGGTATTAAGCACCGCAACCGGTCACGGCAGTTTTATACGTCGTCGTCGTTATTGTGGAGTCGACGATGACCGTAGCGTCACCCCAAGTGTCCACGTGACGAAATTCGTCACCAGAGGTCAGAAGGCTGAGTGTTTTCTTTATGAAGTTGATCAAGCCACCTGTTTCTGGGGCGGCCTGGACGACGTAGCTGCGGTCAGGTAGACGATCGAGAGTCATCATTCATGCCGCGGTGGCACTGCAGATCATAATGGGCCGGCGTATCCTCGGCGAGCCTGGTTCGGTATCGCACGACTACAATACTGCATACATCACTTCAGTGACGTGACATGCTG
>Ga0056128_1009858_pt1 | contig 11944 bp, 6 predicted proteins | sample WorMetLIZISLAND2_FD_71113 | JGI IMG/M metagenome (GOLD analysis project Ga0056128, IMG submission 71113) | Marine gutless worms symbiont microbial communities from Max Planck institute for Marine Microbiology, Germany - Olavius geniculatus... ... | reverse complement strand
CCAAAAAGCTGATCAAGACTGCCAGAAACAACTTTGAGGTAAAGCTTGCTGCTAAGATCAAAGAAGACAAGAAGTCGTTTTATGCTTACTTACGATCAAGAACCAAGACGAGGACCAGTCATGGGCCAATTTGTAGTCCTGATAGTAGTAGTCCACTAAGCGACAAGGAAACAGCCAATGAGTTTAATAAATATTTCTCGTCGGTGTTTACCAAAGAGGATACGTCTAGCATTAAATTTTATTGGTGTTACAAACACTTTATGCACACCTGCCGTGCACGACCTTACGTAACTCTGAGGATTTGTGCATAATTATCCGAAAAAAAGAAGAAGGAGCAGGAGGAGTGTTAAAGCGCGTGGGATGCGACATCACATTGTGTCACGACAGATTGTGATACAACGATAAAGTGCGTGGTGTTGGCCTGAGGCTTTTTAGGCTTCCACTCCATGCATCCAGTTCACTGCATGCAGAGCGAGTCGCATTGTCAGATAGCTTAACTGCTGCGTCGACTAATTATACCGATACGTCATTGTCATTTTTTATTTTTTATTTTCGCATTTTTTTCACGACGCCATTCCTGCAATTTAGTGCCAGCCTAAAGAACAGCAACGTATAGGCAATCAATTTCTTAGCTAGGGGATGAAAATGAGCCTATGGCCAGCGCGTGGAACGCGAGTGTAAGAGGGTGTGGGGCAGAGCCCCAGCGGGGTACAGGGGGTCTATGCCCCTGAAGGGTCGGGGAAGCAAAGCTCCTAAAAAATATAACGGGCTTGGCTCATAGATGCCAAAAGTATAGGCTAAGCCTAGTGGCAAATAAAAGTCGCCCACTGACGTTGATTGCCTCATGCGCGTTAACGACAGGTTAAAAAAAACTTCAGACAGTGGTAGATATTAGGCCTACTGCAAAAACGAAGACGACGAATAATAACGGCTTTTTTTCACTTAAAATCAGAAAAAAGACTTTAGCAGAGCGTGGTTTCGATCCACGGACCTCTGGGTTATGGGCCCAGCACGCTTCCGCTGCGCCACTCTGCTGCACCGTAAACTGTGCCGTAAAGCCTCTGGTCAATACTGACTGGCACGCTCTCGATACAACAAATCGATTGCTCGTAATTAGCAGGTGCGCGTTTGTGGCGTCCCCTAGCGTATGTACTGTAGGCTACACCGATAACTGTTTACTAGAATTTTGAGCACGAAAAATTAAATAGATCACATAATTCGATCATTCTGAGTCTTGTAAAATCTGATCTCGTTGTAACGTTAAACCTGTATCACTTTTATTGGTTATTATGCATTATGATAACGGTGGGCAAAATCGAAACCGAAACTGCGGTAGGCCATTCCATTTCAGTGAGTAGGCCTGATCAGATGGTTACTGATTTTCTGCCGAAGTGCCCGCAAGTTTTGATCGAGACGTTGTTAGCCGAAGGTCGAAAATGATTGATAGGCTATGTCGTTCGTTTTATCTCTCCTCCTTCTATTATTTGGCAGTTTTTAATTTTTATGTCCACGTGGGTACTGGATAGATAAAAGCATAATTTCATTTTGTGTTCGGCACACACGTAGCCTAGCTATCCTACGTAGGCTATGCTGATAAACATCAGCAATATCAGGAGTAAATGCCTATCGAAGGGATGCGACCGGTCAGTTGAGCTATCCTAGGCGATAGCTGGATCAGTGAATCTGGGTGATGTAGTGCAACTGTGACCTCAATTAGACATCGTCGCCAACAAGCAAAGATCGTCACTGACGGCGTATCGCCGGCTCAAAGTGCAGTACGTACAATCGCTGACTGCCAACTGACGGCTTTATATCGCAAAAGACGTCCATGGCAGCGTGGCTGAGTGAACTGTCGTGTCATAATTATCCTTTTATCTTCCAGGATAATTCATCACAGAGACTGAACTATGGAGAAGTGGGCCTTACAGATAGGTCTAGACACGTACGGCCGATAGGTCAAAACGACCATAAGCGATCTTATTATCCTTGTCTCTGAACATGATGGTCTGCGACACTTGCACGATAATCTTATCTCACATCGATGCCTACAAAACATTGCAGCCTTTAACAGTGAAAATTAATTGACCGTAGCCTGGCGATAGAAAAAGCGAGATGGGATCACGTGACACACAGGAAATGACGTCACTCGAAGCTGTTTCTATTTCCGCTATCGGGTGAAGTATGAAGACCTCCACTGGCATTGTGTCGCGAGGTGACATAGCGCATTTGTTCTGGAGTTGACACAAGAGATGGGCAATCTAGCTTAAATCGAATATAATTGTATCGGTTATAGCTGTAGTGTCGACAAAACAAACTGCCACTGCATGGACAGAAGCCTAACTTATACGTAAGCCAACATCAGTGCGGTCTTAAAATAAAACAAGTAATCAGGGCTAATGTCGTTAGTAGCATACTGTTTTTTAGTTTTGGTCACTTCGTTTACATTATGTTATAGACCTACCAGGACTTAAGAAGTAACTTTTTTATGTTTATGTTGAAACTTAAGTAATGGACATGAATTCAACTATAGCTTAGTATTATGCTCTGCCTGTCCTGTTTATTTTATATAATTCTATGCAACGAAAAACAATTAAACCTACTGTTATGACTGTGAGAAAAAAATCAGAGTAATCAAACCGACTAATTGGAAGTATCTAATCGAATCGGTCGACAATTATTGTACGTTTTTGTTATCACCATCACTACTGTCGTTGTCGCTTTGCGTCGCGTAGGTTGGCAGAAAAGGAGAAAGGATATACCGGAAGTCGAGTGTATCAGTCACGTGACAAGGGCGGGCGATAATACAAGTCAGTCATTGTCGATCGAGATGAACTGGGCAATGTCGCTGGGTTGACAGTCGCGGAATATGACGCTAACAAATAACCTGAGGTACACTAGAACGTAATGATGATTGTAACGGCAGCAAGCGCGGGAGACAAACCACTAGAGTCTAGAATTGGAGGTACTAGATACTATCAGAGATTAGTGACAGAAGGAGCGAATCAAGCATATTAATAAGACGCATCGGCCGACACGGATGAATCAAAAGACGGAGAGCGAGAGATAATGCACAAAGGAGATAAGGCGCGCCGCACTAACAGGTGCAGGAGGCCTATAAAACAGCACTGGGGAGGCATGCCTTGAACTCGGCGGGAAGCAAATTCTTGCTTGCATTTTGCCCGGTATTTCAATTTGCAATTTTCTCGTCTGTCTGTGAAGTCTACTTTAAAATCAAATTACAAACAGACTTTACCTGACATTGCCCACTGACGCAGGGATGTCGAGAGCTACAGCGGCGCCCTGGGAAACATTCTCGCGGGGCACCCTGGGAAGGAAAATTTTGAATTTTTTAACGGTTTTAGGGCTAAGGTGCACCAAATTCGATTTCCGCACAGACTCTGCCCCAGACCCAACTGGGGGAGCTCACCCCCAGACCCGCTAGCTGGCTTTAAGGGGTCCTACTTCTAAGGGAAGGAAAGAAAAGAAAAAAGGAGAAAAAGCAGGGGGAAAGAGAGAGAAAAAGAAAGGAGGGGAGGAGAAGGAAAGGGGAAAAAGAAAAAGGACAGGAAAGCGATTGGCCTAGGGCGACGCAAGGCCTTAACACGGCCCTGAACACATAGCTTAAACACAAAAGAAAAAAACAATATAGTCTGTGTTCAGAAAAAAACACCCACTCACGTTTTCTTTTATATCTTCGTTGAGTTTAGATTTCCACAAAATTTTCAGGTAATGTTTAAAAGAAAAAAAGTATTCCACCGGTGGGAAAGTTAAATATTCTTTGCTAATGGTGACGTCATGCTGACGTCATATTTCCGTGTTTGTAAATTATGGGTTTTACAGTAACGTTGTAGACAGACATTTGATAAAATGTTTGCAAGTCAGCAAGGGTTATGGAGCTACAAGTTTGTGCAAGATGTTTCTAGACAGATAGCGAACAAGTGGTCATCCATGCAGTGACGCAGGGCGCGTATGGCTGCCAACATCAATAAAGTTGAGGATCTTACACTCAGCCAAGAAGATAACCCACTTAAACAGTTCACAATGGAACACTGCATGATGGATTAGCATAATTTTGGGTTCAGTCAACACAGTGATCAATTCATGTGTTTTAACATTGCATCGTATGTCTGTCTTCAACAGTAAAATCCAAAACTTACGAACACAGATATATGACGTCAGCATGACGTCAACAGTAGCAACGAATACTTAACTTTTACATCGGTGGAATACTTGTTTCCTCCTAAACATTCCCTGAAAATTTTGTGGGAATCTAATCATTTTCCACGGAGATATAAAAAACGTGAGTGGGTGTTTTTTTCTAACATAGTGTACACATAGCGTCCATCATCCTATGCGCCCTGATTCTTTCTGAGACTTTGGCGCTTTATAAATCATTTACTTACTTACTTACTTACTTACAAAAATCACGAGCTGACATAATGCCATTTCAGACACTGCATAGTTACTAATGCTGATGACACACGGAAAGAAACTTGCACATCACGTATGTGCTAGTTTCTTGTACTAGATTCTGATGTAAATTTACACACATGAAACTTCTACATAATCAGACCATCAAATCAGATCTCACATTTGATGACATGCCTTGAAGTTTGTTTTTGAGCAAGATTCCTGTACAAGTTTCTGAAATGTGTGTCATCAGCATAACATACGTAAACAAAATGTAATTAAACTGAATACTCATAATACAGCAGTCAGATTGCGACAATGACTCAGATTGTCTCTTCAGAGCTTTTAAACTTTTACACTTCTGGTTTGTCAACATGGAGGACATCCAACGATCAATTCCAAAAAGCTCCGTTCAAAACCCGACCCAACCTCAAGTAACTCTTGAAACTCGGGTCAATTAAACAGAAAAGCCATGTAGTGGTAAACCAAAAAAACTTCACTGACATGCGAAATGAAGGATCGCGGTGTAAAAAAACAAGTGATTAGATTTGTGATGATCCATGGAGATCATGATCCAAACCAAGGAATTTCCAAAAAAAATTATGAGTGGGTAGGCATACTATTCAGTGACATTCCCCAGGTGGCTTAACTATTTACTGATGCAAAGAAGGTGCGGTTTTTACGCGTGAAAGCAGCTACTGGCGTCTTAGCCATCACAATTCTGTCCGTCTGTCACACAGGTGGATCAGTCAAAAACGGTGCAAGATAGGATCACCAAATCTTCACCGTCGGCTGCTTGAAAGACTCTATTTTCAGGAACCGTAAAGCTTTTCCATAAATTCGAAGAGGGTCACTGAACGAGGGCGCTAAATGAGAGGGGGTGGGCAAAATTTGCAATTTTTTGGCCAATAAGTCACTGTGTCTCAGTAACGGTGCGAGATAGGGCCTAGGTTACTATTAATCACTAATAAGAAGTCGTGCACTGGCTCTCGATTGGCGCCAAATTCAATGACCTTGAACGCCAAAATAGGGGGGTTTTATGGATTTTTTTGGCAATTTCGGGCTGCGACATAAGTCTTTATCATTCACAAAGTGGTGCCACGCTACTATCGTTATGAGATCCAGATAGAGAATTTGGTATTTGTATATTAACTTAGCGTGAACACCCCAATTTTTAGCTAAACTACTGAACCGGAACTGCTATAGGCTTTCGCGCGTCTCGTGAGCTATAGCTCAAATTTCTTGTACAACAGAGGTGACTGTCCTTTTTATCCAAGCTGTTCCTTTTACTTTTGCCAATTTTACCATTACGATGCACATTTCCACAACTGCTATCTGTACCTAAATAAAAATACATATGTGACTAACATAAAATAATGTTTGTACTGATGTATACTGTAAGTAACATAAGCTAACTGTAGCAGAAACACAAAGCTGTCAATTCTCCTAAAGTCAGATGCAACATAAATATACATTTCTATACATCTGACACCGGACATGATGCGTAGTCAACTAAAACAAATTGAGCAATAAGCACAGGATGCTAAGGTAACAACAGAACCTTTAAAAAATTTACATTATGTCTACATCAGCAGCCTAGGCAGTGTTTTTCAATCTTTTTGCTGCAGTGGAACCCTAAACAAGCGTGACAGTCACTCACGGAACCCCATGCGTCCAGCAATGCACGCGAGGTAAAAACTACAGACGCATTTCCCTAGCAGGGCAGAGCCTCCATAGGGACGAAAAAGCTGGCAAAGATGACCTATTAAAATCTGAAACTTGGAAGCTCCGTAGCTCCAAGATGGGTTTCCCCCTGAAAAGCTACAGCATTTAACTATTAGTAGGCAGCAGTAAGCTATTGTATTTAACCGAACACGGTGGGCGAGGCGGTCGTCGACGGCCGCTTCACCCCCCCACCAACCCAGAAATTTATCACGTGGACGCCCTCGGAGACAGGTCTTTTTATTTTCCTTAGCAAAGTGTTCAAAGAATTGAATTAACTAAGTGGGCCTAAATCGTCAAAGATTTCGTAACCATAACCTTAATCATTTCCGATAACGCACTAATCCTCGGAGTTGAGTAATGCCGTGCATATAGGGGGGGCCTACGTTATAATATAGCTCTACAATGCAAATATGCCAAAATTACTAACAACAAAAATGATTCAACACAGTAGATCTATGCAAAAATAGATGCGCTGAAGCTTAATTTCATTTGGTGCTGATTTTCTATCACTGTCTGGCGTGACTTCGCTCGCTAAGTTATTTTTACTGGCCGTCTGCAGAACGCTTGCCAGATGCTCACGGAACCCGCAGAACCCCGGTTGAAAATCACTGGCCTAGGCAAACAAGTGACAAACTAAATAAAAACATGAAACAGAAATTATGTTTACAAGCATCAGCGATATCGTGGGTTAGAAATCCCACCAAGGGACAGAAAGTTGCAAATTTTCCGATAGACAGCTGCAATGTTTGACACGAGAGATGGCTGTTCAAAATTTCACTGTTGCCCCTAAATTCCCCCAAAATAGATGGACAATTTACAGAGAATCTCCAAATTATGTGATTTTTAAAAAATCCAAGAAAAATTTTCTGCACCAAAAATTTCTGATCATTCATCAAAATGATGTTGCCCATGCTACAAAGCCACTCGCAAGCACCATAAAATGCCTAGAACTTGCAACAAAAAACATAACTCGAGTCTATTTTCATCAAGATGGAGGAAACAGGCTTGTCGTGGAGCTACTGGTGGGCAGAGCAGAAGTCTGCAGGTATCGATACTTCGCAGCACGATGGCCGGCATCCAGGACCCATCCGATCTGACTGTCAACTTCACGGATCCTCCGAGCAAACCGTTCACGATCCCGGGCGTACTGTTCCCACGGACCACAGCGAGCCTGCTGGTAGGCCTCAGCCCACTCTTGCTGGTTTAGCACAGTCACCATCGAAACGTCACCTGAAAACTGCACCTTCAACATGCATGCAACACAGCACTTGTAACTAAAAGGTCACCCAAAGAGTGCAAACCTCTGCCAACGCTACACGTCAATTTTTTCCATCATGTTTGCCAAATGGCATCACAGCCAAAACAAGTCCAACCATCCTAAAAATTTCAGCCAAATCCACTGCTTTTGTGCTGATAAACCAACAGACAAACAAATAAATGCAGTCAAAGGGTATCACAAAACCTTCTTGGCCGACAAAATCAGATCATTGCCATAATTATCGACTGCTTCAAAAATCATCTTAATCATAATATAACTGAATTCTTTCTGCATGACTGTTGTAAGCCAGCATCACTCATACTTCAATATGTTCTTGTTCAAATGGCCAATTTTAATTTTTTTTTTCACAAGTTAATATGGGTTAGGCTGGGACCCCAAAAACTAAACCGTGTCAGTTCAATTCAATTCATTGCTTTGTATGTATCATTGCCTGTATAGCAGTTCCTGATCACAAATTGTTCTAGTCTATCTCCAGCCATTTCATCGCAATTCACTCTTGAAGTGTGCGTCGCAGCCAAAGATTGCAAAAAAAAACAATAAAACGCCTTATTTTGACTTTGGACTCTGGACATGGACTTTCAAAGTCATCGATGCTGATACAACTAAAAAGCTAGTCAATAGGGCTTGCCTATTAGTGAATAGTGATATCCATATATCCATATCCATGCAACCGTTTTCACGGTAGACTGACCAACAGCGATCAAATAATGACTTTTAGGGAGTTCCGCTTTTTAATGCCGTCGTGCGCAGGTTTCCTTGAACCTAGAAAGTCGAGACTTGGACCGTTGAAATCTACATTCAATGCTGAAAATTTCATATGCAGTTTGTCTTGGTCTATCTGTAGTGAATTTGACGCAATTTGTTCTTAAAAGGTGTCTCACAGCCGAAAATCACGGGAAAAAAATCCATAAAAACCAACATTTTAGTGTTCAAAGTCATCCAAGGTCATTGTTCTCAGTGGCAATCGAAAGCCCGTGTACGACTAATAATAACCTAGGCCCTATCTTGCACCGCTTCTGAAATACAGCGACTTATTGGCCAAAAATTGAAAATTTTCCCTACCTCCCTCTCATTTAGCACTCTTGCTCAGGGTGACCCCTTTCAAATTTACAGAAAAACTTTATGCATCCTGAAACTAGAGTCTTCTATGCAGCCGACGGTGAAGATTTAGTAATTCTAGCTTGCACTGTTTTTGACTGATTCACCAGTGTGATGGACAGACAGACGGACAGAATTGCGGTGGCGAAGACATGCTATAGCAGTACCTGCTTTCACACGTAAAAAGATACAGAGTTCAACTTCTGCTGACGACAGCATTTTATCCTTGCCATTTGCAGTCAGTGGCACAGCCATGATCTGGATGTAGGGGGGCACATAGGGGTGAGGTGTGGAGAGGGTTGTCCCCTCCCCACTGAGGAAGGGGTCTGGGAAAAATTTCTGAAATTTGTGTAAAATGAAGCGTTTTATTGCATTTTTGACACTATTTTTAGTAACTGGGTTGGCTTCTATGGGGGGGGAGAAAGGCATGTGCCCGAAGTGCCCCCTATGGCTATGCCAGTGTTTGCAGTAATAGCATTATTAGTGAATAAAGAATCCCGTGGAAAATTTTAAGACTGTGGTTGCAATTCCCATCACATCAAAAGTGTACCATGACTAACTAAATCACTACAGAAATGTAATCCATCCACAACTTTCCAAGTAGTCTTGCAAAAAACAGACAAACAGAATTAACAGATTCAGATGAAAACATTACCTCCTTCCTTCAACTGAGATAAAAATGACCCAGTGGATTTGTTGCCAAAACTCTACACTCTATGAATTTACTTAAAATTACAAGACAGACTCACTTACTGTAATAGGACAAACAGATAACAGACATTCATTCATTGTTTCATACCATTCTTGGGTGAGGTTGAGCCGTTTCAAAGAGAACATCGGTCGGTAGTGAATATGCCTCATTCCAGCGAGCATTTGCTTCGCAAACTGCGCCACCTGGTGTACAGTTGCCGAAACAGCCCATCACCCAGCTGTCTGTGAATGGGATGCAAGATAATCCAGACACCAGAGCAGTGGCAATATCGTCGTCATCAACATCATCATCGATTCGGCAAACAGACGACGGTGACAAAAACCCACCATAATCAGAGTCACCACTATCAGTTGAACAAAAATCAGATCCGTCGAGTTCATCTCCGGAAATAAAATACAGAGAAGCGAACGAACACGATTTCTGTACAGGTGCTTCTTGAATGTCACAGAGTGAACACGGTAGCAATGGCATCTCAGAGTAAAACCAGGCACTACTATTCTCATCACAGGGTGCGACTGCATCGTAAGCAGATGAAAAATACTCGGGTGGGTCACGTCCGATGTCATTGGACAGCAGTTCGTTTTCTTCACTGCTATCATTGCATTCAACATTACCGACATCAGACTGAACTAAATCAGAGGCAGTTTCGTCAATGCTGGTAGCATGAGTCATACCAGCATGGGCTGAATGTTTTCGTAATCTTGCATTATAACCGACACGCAGACATTTTCTCCTACAGTTATACTTTGGCTGTCTGCCTCGATGGCGGACAAATCCTATATTCAGAGTACCAGCAGTATCAACTGGACCAGACTTTCTAACTACTGACAACTGACTTACAGTGTTCTCATGGTGACAGTGCTTAAATGCTGATCCGTAATCTGTGAAATCAACAACGTAAGGCACAGAAACAGGACGAAAACTGTTAACACCCAAATGATGAATGTAAATATCACCCTGTAGTGCTTGATGGTAATAATTCTGCTGTTCTTTAAGCTGTAACTGAAAGCTAGAAACTGAGCCAACTGGCTGGGTGTCAGGCAAAGTTATTCCAGTAAATGTGGGGAAAAGTTTTGAGTGGTTTTGTAACAAGTATATCCCAGATGTTGCTATATCATCACTGCTAGTACTAGCTACAGCAACTTTTTCCCGATTTTTTTGCTGACATGGAAACAGAAAATTGCTCTTCTCACAAAGCCTTTTAACGACTGATGTAATATTCAAACTGTTGTTACATGGCTTCATAGGCTCAGGCTTACGATGACAAACAGGAGTGTCTGCATAACGTCGAAGAATGTCAGAGAATGCTGCTAATGTTCCAACGTTTCCTGAAGAACTGTTGCCAGCATACGAAGACTCACAAACCCATTCGTTCTTCGAGCATTCACCTTGACTGTCAAGTAGCAAAAAACTAGGTCTACTCACAGAATGTTCTTTCGTAACTGGCCATCTGACAAAGTGTTCCCTGTAACCCCATGTCTTGCTATCTGCCAAATGTTTGGAAATACCATAAGTGTGAAAACTTGCGGGAAATACAGCAGAAGAAACGGCTGCACGGAAATATTGAAAAGACGCATCTGGTTTTTTTCTTTCAGACTGCGCTGAAAAGTTCATGATGTTTACTCGTAATAGGACAGTTGTATGATATTTTAAGAAACGACACACAATCTGGCAGTCTTGTTGGCAAGTTCACTGTCGCGTATTACACCAGCAGATCGGATGACTGCGCGATTTCTGTTCCACTCGATAGTAACGATGTCCATACAGTATACCGGCGTTTCGCAGGCGTGGGTCACGTTTTGCACAATCCGAAGCGTTAAAACTGTAAGTGTTGATACCCACTCTCTTGGTTGTTTTCGCCGTACTGATGACACGTTCTACTGCCATATTTCGGAGGTAATAACTCAACAAAACATTAAATTTATTTCACTACAAGCACCAAAATAAACATAACTACACGACCACACCCCTTTCACCTGTGTGAAACGGCATGTTGTTATGTATCCGCTCACTGTAAAATATAGTTCTACGATTTCGTTAAAATATATTCAAACACATTGCGATTAACCACAAAATTTATTAATTATTGCATACCTATTTAACAATAAAACTCTGCGCTGGTATAAAAAAATTATCGTTATTTACATTATGCAGACTATATTCATCCGCTTTGACACATATTATTTACTCTGGGTCTTTTTCTGGGTCAGGTCATATTGCATCATTGTGTTGGCATCGATTAGTAAGAAAATGCGCGGTATCTTTGTGACAGAGTGGGCGGGCGCTGACGCCGCTAAACAGTGATTTGAATTTGGTCTCGCAACGCTGTGGTTATTTGACAATTGAATGAATTCAAGTAACTAAACTGTAGTTGCCGTTCTATCACTACTGTAAATTTATAATTATTTCGACAACAGGCTAATAGATTTCTAATTCTATGCTAGCTAAGACGGCAGTTGTTGTTGATTATACGTTAAAATGTGTTTCTAACTTTTTTATATTCTAGAGGCGGTTACCCCTAACGTCGCGGGGGCCGGGGTAACTTACCCCCTCTACTCTCCTTCTCGACGGGCCTGAGTGCGTTAATAACGCGTTAATTAATGCGTTAAAAAATTAACTCAGTGCGTTTCATACCTGTTTCATACCTGTGTGCTGCTCCAGTTAAACTCCTCAAACATTAGTGTAACAATCGTATCAATCAGAAGCAGCAGTAGGGTTAA
>Ga0056128_1009856_pt1 | contig 11946 bp, 5 predicted proteins | sample WorMetLIZISLAND2_FD_71113 | JGI IMG/M metagenome (GOLD analysis project Ga0056128, IMG submission 71113) | Marine gutless worms symbiont microbial communities from Max Planck institute for Marine Microbiology, Germany - Olavius geniculatus... ... | reverse complement strand
ACATACATTTGCATTAAAATATAATTTTATTTAAGTATTTACTAACTTTCGTGAACATCTACATAATTTTATTGACCCTGCTTTAGCCTACCGTTAGGTCGAGCCTTGGGTATGATATGTCTTTTGTCTGTCGTGTGTCTGTTCTTAAGGCATGTACTGTGTAAACAGTAGATCGTAGGGGTCGGTGATAGTAGGCTACCGTTGCACAGGACGATGGGACTTCCTATGGGCTGTCAAAAGTAACTATAATCTGCAGCGGTTTGGCAGTAATTTTGAGTGCAATGTTGCTGCCTGCAAGTGCACCGAATTATCGTATTGTGCCCTAGTGTTAATTCTAGCGTTCGATTTAGCAGTGTCACCATAGCGTGTATAAGATTGCATTCACTCTGGGAGATCGCTTTCTTTCCACGACCCGAGATCGGACGCTGGCCTTCGGTTATAAGTAGTACGGCCGGCCTACCCCAGCATCAGCTGGGATCCTTATTTTTCAAAACGCAGGTTGCATTAATGAACGCCTACATGCAGGATACTTGGTTTGTAAGCCTACTTCCTACTAGTTTTTAGGATAGTGTTTATATATGTCGGTAAGCCATAACAACGTTTGTAATTTTGTTAGGCCTACCATTGTATAAAAAAAATTAAAAATAAACTCACAAATGGATAGACCTTTTGTTGCCCAGCCAACAACATTAAAACACCGAAGATCTGTTGCTGCTGTAGTGCTATTAAGGCTAACTAAATGACATGTTGATGTCACTGATTATTCATTTGACTCAATAGCATAAATAAACGAGCAAATAAAGAGTAAAACGACAAACAGGAAAATATTATAGACAGACAGAGCATATAAGTGTTCAGTTTAATTAGCAGGTGCGCCAGTGTAATATCCATTGATATCCATATCCACGGCAAGCCTGTAGATATCCACCCGCGAATATCGATACCAATATACAGCTGTAGGCCTATACACGGCACTGGTTTCCGTAGCAGCTGTAGCCACTGTTCCGTATGCAGCTCAGCACGCACTGCCATTGTCACTGGTGCTCGATAACTCATGCCGGCTGCGCTCGCATTATGGCTAAGATTAACGCCATCAATGGGGTAATCACGCTAATGTTAGCCGATCCTGGGTCCCTTTGACGTGCGTCCTATTTTCACGTCTTGACGACGACGAGATGGTCGGCGTGTGCCCTGAATCATTCCAAGCTGATCGGAGCGTCTGTCGTGACAAGGTCCTGTGATCCACACAGATTGACGACTGCGACGACAGAATGACGTTTAACTACGGAATGATAAGTTTGCTGTAATTCATAGAGTACACTATACGAGTAGTAACGTAACGTATGTCACATTCACAGTTACTTTCTAACTTAGCGCAGTAGTAAGCCTAAAGACTAGATATTCGCTGTTAGAATTTTTGCTTTTCGTTATTCAAAGTTCGTTTTTTTTTGCATTATTACGCCATTATTACGTCTTTCGGCTGCCAGGCAAAAACAGCAACGCAACTGTACCGGATAACAGCTTCGTGCCGTTCGTTAGTATTCGTTAGCGTTATCAGAATCTTGTTAGTTTTATGCACATGTTTTATAGGTTTGTTGGGCCACCCAGTTGGCTTTCGAGTGCACTCGATCAAGCTAATTACGTGACAGTGTTAGACGATAAAAATTAACCTCTGTTTGATCTTGATCTTGCAAGTTGTTGTTTTCGTTTTGAACATTATGAGTAAGAATTTAGCACTGTGACATTTTCAGTTTTTAATCAAACAAATCGATCGATATTAATTACGCAAAAGAACAGTCGAAGTAATACTAAAACGTTACACAAATTGAAATTTCAAAATTTTAAAAACCTAAGTTAAAACTAACTACATAAGCAATAAAAAAACAGGCCACTATAGAGCAAAAACAACGAATGGGTAGTAGGAAAGTTGCTAATAATTCAGGCCCCCTATTGCAAACGACAACAAAGTATAAACCATATTTTCTTTTTTATCTACATTCTACACTGAGCCATGCAATCTTGGTCTGAATTTTGTTCATACGTGTCATATGGTTGTTGCTTATCGGCGTGTTTTTGTTAATAAGTGATAGCTTTTTAGGATACGTTCGTCAAATCAATATTTAGGCTACCATAACACAATTGTATGATGTAAAAGAATACAAAGTATAAAAACAATAATGTTATTAACTCTGATAAAAAAAAAACTTTGCTATAGCATAGCATGGGATAGATTATAAAATCACTCAAGTCATTCTGTTAGTCTGTCATTTTGTCAGTCTGTCTGTAAACACTCCTACGGCCGCAATTTTCATTCGATTTTGATGAAGTTTTGCACAGTGATTCGGGGCCCGAAAATTAAGATCGTGATTTGGGATAAAAATCTGATAACTTTTCCCTTTATTTTGCCCCAAATTTTCAAAAAATTGTATTACGGCTTATGGGGACTTCAAAGCGGTATAACTCGGTCCCCGTAAAAGACAACTGCGCTCTGTGTTTACCTACCTCCTATTTTCGGGATCGGGCAAACTAACGGTGTTATTTAAATTCCCGCTATCGATCCCTGTTGCCATAGCAACCATTTAAAAGTTGCAAAAATTTTGCATTACAGCCAATGGAGATTTCAAAGCGGTATAGCTCGGTCCTCGTAAAAGATAATTGCACGCTGTTTGCACCTACCTTCCTATTTTTGGGCCCAGCCTATCCGATGATGTTATTCAAATTTCTCCCCTGCCGACCCCTGTTGCTATGGCAACGAATTTTGAGACAAAATTGACTATAACTCAGCCCCATGAAAGATAATTGCACGCTGTTTGCACCTACCCCCTATTTTCTGGCCCATGCTATCCAATGGTGTCATTTAAATTTTTCCTCTGCCGACCCCTGTTGCCATGGCAACGAATTTGGGGACAAAATTGACTACAGCTCGGCCCCCGTGAAAAATAATTGCGCCCTGTTTGCACCTACGTGACCTACCTCTCTTATACGCGTCTGCTAGGCTATATAGACTGGCAATGGGACAGATACCTCGTTGCACAAAACGTATTTCTGGTTGTATTATAAAATTACAATTAACGAGATATGATATGAGGCGTAAATTATATGGTCTGTCTCTTAAATTATAATTATGGGGCCTAATTTACAAAGCATCGTAAACAATCATAAAATTATCGTAAAATCTTCGCAACTTTGTCGTATTTTTGTCGTAATTTTTCGTACAATTTTTTAAAATCGCGTTTTATCGTAAATCTGACGTAAACTTTCCGTATGTCGTAACATTGTCGTAAATTTGTCTTACGATGTTTTGTAAGGTTGGCTCTGTATGACGACTTATCCGAGCAATGTATAGGCTACAGAGGAAGATCATCGACCGTACGTGCACTGCGCTGCAATCGTTGTTCGTTCACATCTCTTATTGCTCATCTGCCGCCAGCCGGTCTCTTCGCTGTCGGCCAAACGACATGCAAGAAGCCGATGTGTGCAGATCGCTCGCTGTGCTAGCTTGTCACTGTCTGCCGGTCCAGCAGCCCTGGGGCTCCGCATCAGCGTCGAAACCGCCACCCACAAACACTAACCGACGCGCTGAGACTCAAATATCTGTTCAGGGAAACATTGATCTCTTCTACATCGCTATTCCGAGTGCCGGCTTTTATGGCAAACGTCCGAGATAGGCTAACTACGCACATAAACCGACAGAAGTATAAATATGCCTGCAGGAACTGTGCGTTTACTTCAACGTCGTCGCTATTGGCTCCATTTCACTTGTGAAAAATATCACAACTAAAACCGCTAAACATGTAAGATACCGGATTGTGTTCAATAATCCAATGAGTTGCGTGTTAGCCTATACAAACACCATGATGAATTGATGACGGTGATGATGACGAAAACGGCAACAAAGACGATAATAAATAGGTAAGATACCGTAGTCATTTAATGCACATATCAATCGTCATAATAACACGTACAAGAAAACAGTAGTTAAACAAGCATCGTGGTTTAAGACTTTTTATGTAAATAGTGCCTTTTAGCCTTAACCCTAAGCTTTTCAATAGGATGAGAATGGGTGATGATAAGGTTACGACAACTGTGTAGACGCTTGGTCTCTGCGCACTACGAGTCTACGAGCAGAAGTGTTTAATGTTAGCTGATCGTTATGCTTCGTCGTTCGCGCATCATCACAACTATACCGGATGCATGTTTCACTTGCATGCCCATGGTTAGCAGGTGCAAACGTTTAACGCATTACGATGCTATTGTGAAGCGTGCTAGAACCTTGTAGCCTATGCCTAAGCTTACATGAACAACACTTTGTAGCCTAGGCCTAGACATTTCGCTTGACGTTGTTTTTTTCTAATAGGCTTATCCGATAATATGAACTTTTTTCAGAATCAAAAATATGCCACTTAGCGTGCAGTAGTTTGTGATGTATTAAAAATTTTAAAAAATAGAAGTAAGAAAAACCTAAATATAATAACTGATGAATGAAAAACGAGATTAGTCTACAAAACGTCTGCCGAAATAATGAAGTTTTCGTGTGGCGTTCGAATGAAGCAGTTGTTGAGACTTGTTGAAGATGACAGATTAATTGATTTTGAGACAAGGGCCATTCTGATCCGTCTTGAGCTATACGCTTAGATCGTGTAAGAAAATGGGAAACGTTTCACCCGAGGGAACTGAGTCAAACCAGGAACGTTTGATCACCGTTAACCTTGGATACCGAGAACAAGACGTTGTCGATACATTATATTGCTGATTGTCGCTAATCAGATTCATTGCGACTGTATGGCGCCTCCGTGGTTGCACATTGTGCATTCGGAGAATTGGCGTTTTGGATTATACTAGAACTGGGAGCCGCTTGCTACAACTTTTCTGGCTCAGTTCGAAAACTGCTTGGCTAGCAAGCCGGATTAAGCACCTAATGAAGGTCAAACTTTGCAATGTAATCCCTACATCATTGAATGCACTGGCCTATATGCATGCTCTGTACAATTTGCGATTTTTCTGTTACTACACACTGGCGACAATATAGTGAGTTTTATCATACGCAAGGTCAGCAGTTATAGTAGGCCTACACAAAAATCTAAACTTTTTATTTCGTTGTTGGATTTTTTTGTGCAAAGTCTAAAATTATACCAAAATGGGTAATATATTGGCACATTTACTGCACACAGCTAAGTTTTTTTCGTCGCTTCGCCTTATTCAACGACACTTACTTTCAATCAATACAGGTTTTTTTTCATTCATGTTTTTGCATAGCTAACAACGCCAATCTATGGTATATTTCACCACGTTGTTTTTAAGCGGTTGGATTTTGTAGCGGTTCGTGTTGTGGCAACCAGCAGCGTTGCTTGCCGTCTGCATAACTAAGTTTGCGAGGACTTTAATGTCTTAGAGCGTCTCTGTAGCTGTCTGAGCACCAGACTGCTACGTTTGAAAAAGAATTGCGATTAGGACGAAATGCGAAAGGGAAAGAAGCGTCCCAGACGCTGCGCAGCACTCGTGCCGGTCTAATCTTCTCTCGGGCCAAGTTGGACTGTTGGGTTGATGGTAGGGCGACGATTCAATTGTAGCAAGGCGCGCAGTGCACGGGGCGCTGCGAATCGTCGGGAAATTGAATCGATGTCGAAGCGAGAGCGATGGACACTGACGCAAACGGACGTCGGTCTCAGAGCAATCCGGCCTCTACGTAACCTACTGTGTTCGCCAAGAACGCTTATTAATTTCCCGCGACGGCAGCGGCAGTAGCAGAGCGCCGCCGGTCGACGGTGACAGGCGACAGGAGAGGACGCTTGCTAACCGTTGCTACGCCAGTGCCCGTTCTGTTGAGTCAGTCCGTCCGTCGGTCTTGTTCTGCCTCACGCAGTGTTCTGTGGAACGTGCGTCAATCTTCCGCTCAAGCCGCCTACGTACAGTACTTGATAGATTCACTATTCTTAGTTTCTGGGTTTCGAGGAAGTTGACCGTCTCGGTCTCGTCAAGTGTAAACTCCCGCTTGTTTTTCTGTTCTCCAACATTCCAACAACGCGACGTAAATCCGTGAAAATCAGTACACAACAATCATTGCCGGTATTAATAAACCTTTCCATATTTCTCCGACTGAGCTATTTAAACCAACTGGCAGGGTAGAAAAAAAGCAAGAACAATTGTGACCATTTATGTTGCATTAAATTATTTTAGGCCTACGGAAAATTGTCGGAAAATTATTGTCTAAAAATGCCAAATTTGAAGCTAAAAATTTAGAGGCAAAATTTAAATTTTGAGCGTGGTAATCTCGTTAATCGGAAATTTGCGCTGTTTGTAAGAAAATTGTAACTTCTTGTCCGCTTACTTTTTTGAACCCGGACGCCGCTGTGAACCAAACCAATGAATAAAATTAATGGACGAACGAAAATGTTGCCGTCATGCATCCAGCAACCGTGACTGGTTGATGTACTTTAGCTAAACAGTAGACATGTATATTCGGTGACAAGCTGCCGATCAGTGGCTAATTGATTGTACCCAAGTGACGTCTGGGGACACACTGTACGGCTGCAGCTCTGATGTCGGTCAATCAATCACTAGGGCTGCCGAAGGTACACGGGTACCGATAATAGAATATTTAATTTTTTAAATTTTAAAACAAATATTCAATACTTAATTTTGTTTAACTTGCATTATTTTGAATAATTTCATTGTTTTGCTTGATGTTTTAAGTTTCGATTGATGTCTCATCTCTAAATATTTGTATGCGATTTCCTATTAGCAATTGGCCCTATTTTTCACCGTCTCCGAGATACGGCCACTTATAGCTTGAAACTTTCCATTGAAAATTGCGGCCAAACCGCTGCAGATGAAGACGTTGTTATTATCGACAGCCTAGAGTAAGTCGCCAGCGCCCTCCTATCCGATAATACCATCGCCGACCTTCTACGACTTACCATTTAGCCACAACACCGCACAATTGGCATACCATAGTGCGTTATTACCCTTCAACGTCATCCAAGGTCATCGATTTTCATGTCATTTGAAAGCCAATATGCGACTTTCTATTAATAGTCAATAGCAACCTAGGTTTTATCTCGCATCGTTTAGCCACAATACATTCGTGACAGACAGACAAACAGACGGATGGACGACAACTCATAGCCTAAGCCTGCCAATAGATCGACCGTTACTTAAGTATGGTCAGCTAAAAATTTATCAAAGTCGATTGAAGTGATTATTTGAATTTATGCAAAATCTATTTAATTTGGTTAACAGAGCAGTGTTGACAATTGGTAGGTCTATTGATCGCTGAGCGATGCTGATGATTCAAGACATCACGTTTACGTCGTTTCGTTTGACGACACGTTGAGTGATGACAGACTTTCTTAACAAGACTCTTCGCTAAAAATGCCGGGCTACTTTAAACGTAGGCCTACGTCTAATCTTCTAGTCAAGACTCTGGTTTCCATCGTTTCAACATATATCGCCAAAATTTAAAAGCTAACAACTGAAGGGAATATCCATTGTATTTAAAAAACAAAATAGCTAAAATTGTATGACATTATAAGGGTGTTTTGTTTTGCCTCGGTTTTGCCCAAAGTTTGGATACTTTCCCTCTGTACGAAAGTGTCATACTTATTTATTTACTTACTTACTACCCGGTCGGGTAGCCGGGTAACGAATTACCCGATAACGGTAGCCCTATTAATCACTTGACCCACTGACACCCACTGCAGGCTTCATTTCTCGTCCGTTTCTCGTCCTATTTTCCTAGCTATTTTGAGTTAAACTTAATCCATAGGTAGTCTATTGTCAAGCACACTTAACTTGGCTGGAAAATACCAATTTGAAATCATTGAAAACCTGATATTAATTTGCATTTAACGTGCCTGAAGCTTTACGTAGTTCTTCAGTTAGTTCGTTAACTGAGACAAGTAGCCACATGCTTGACGTACAGAAATGCGAATCTAGTTCTAAAAACTTTGGCAGGCAAGTGGGTGAATCTAAAAACTAAGACATCCAAAAGACTTGTCACTAATTATGATTTGGGAATTTTGGGTTTACCCCCAAAAGAAACGTGGTGTTGTTTTACACATTTTAACCATTTTAGCCTTTTTTTGTTTACAAAAATTAACTAATAGTAACAAAAGCTCTCTTTAAATGTCTGTACACAAAGTAGGCGTAATACGAATTTGGTTTTCCGTGGAAGAACTGCGAGCATAATTTTATGCATAATTTTAGTTTAATCAGACAATTTCGACAAAAGCGACAGCAGAGACAGACAAAAAATGGTCAGTTGATACAATAACGTGCAAACTGAGATAATGTTTCTAAAAGCATTAATGCCACTATAGGCTTTTAGTGATGTTATCCGATGCTGTACATGACATCTCGATGCTGCTGATGTTGCTTAAGCTTTGTGCATCGACGACAAGCGTTACCAATTCAGCCTGCGTCTTTGACGTGCTATACAGGGTAGGCCAAAAAACTTACACCCTTTTAGTATTTGAGTTTTCTTTCTTGTTGGATGCATTATTTGCATTTTTTTTGTTTACGTGCGTATCTCTTTCATTACATTAATGACGTCGTTTTTCGTCTGCCGATGTAAACAAGTTCTTTTTTGTGCAAATAAATTGTAATTTCGTCACGATGGTTGAATTAACTAACGATGAACGGTGTGTGATTTATAATATGCGTGAGGAAAAACATTGGTGTTTCGACAGAACTGCGAAAATGTTGTCAATTAAATGAACATAATCATTTAAACGGTGAATAATCAATAACAAATGTTATCTAGCGTTTTGCAGTTTATATGACAGTATATTAACGTCGTTTAAAACATGTCACCTTTTTGGTCCACGCGCTATGTAACACTGTGTGTGTGTCTCTTGGAATACGTGATCAAATGCGTTGCTCTCTGGTCCGTTACGTTACGTCTGTTTATGTTCCTGCGTTCAGAGCACGCTGCTACTTTATGTCGTGCGTATTTCTTTGGATGTGATAGCGAAATACACGCACGTAGCAGTGGCCAATCCTCAGTCATACGACGTTGATGTCGATCGTGCCGCCTTGTCGAGTCGACTGCCGCCGCAGAAGCAGCAGCAAGGATCCTGTGCCTTTTGTGCTAGCTTGCCTTGTAGTGAATGTGTCTCCGATATGTTACAAATATGCTCTTTCACGTCTTATATCAAAATTGAGCACAGCCGAGAAACTTTTTATATGAAATGAGACAGTAAAACTACACAAGTGTTCTACCGTAATTTAGTTATTGTTTATTATAATGTGTAAATAAACAAAACAACACATATTGTCTTAAGTTCGGGAGCTGTTCTTTCGCCAGTGCAGGTGCGCAGTGGTGGGTGTGGTAGCTACAGCTGGACTCATTGTCTCGTGTATACAGAACACTGCGATGATGCGTCGTTGGTGGTCGCTGTTATCAGGCTGTCATGCGTCGTGGTCAGCTGTCGCTGCCGATGATCGACGCTACCGTGTCATCCGAGGTTACCGACTCCAAAGTCTCCTCTGAGAAATCCCGACTGTCAACTGTACGGCGGGCGGACGACCGACGAAGCAATTCGTCAGGACCACCCACCCATGAGCGGACGACAGACTCGAGATCAGCAGCAGCAATCAACCACTTCCGGCAGACCAGTCAGTCAGTTAGTCAAAGTCTGATATTTCGCTTCGATATCGTCGTCAGCGTTCAAAACCAGCTGTGCATGTCATGTCACTGGCGTGCGTGCGTGCGACGGTGTCGTGGCTAAGTGGTCAGTCACTCCGGCAGGAAGGCCGCCGAACTAGCAACTATTGATGTGCTATCGACTTTCTGCTTAGCTGCGGCGGCCAGCGGTGGGCAGAGGCGAGGCGAAAGACTCGTCGCTCTTCAGTCTCAGCGGCCGCGTCTGCTCGATGCTGCGAGGCCCCATCACTAGACGCACCGGTATCCGCCGCCATCGCGTACCTAAGTCTCCCGGCCGACCGACCGCAGTTGCTCAGTCGGTCGGTTGGTCATCAGTTGCAGAAGCAGCTGCAGCAGCAGCAGCATTGGTTACTCGCATCTGCAATGCCGCAGCGCGAAAGCATGATTCTGCAAAGACGCCAATCGCATTGCCGATTCATTAGAGATCCTCGGCGGATCAAGCAAAAATGAGGCGCAGTAATCCAACTTGAACGTTCATTTGCGGACGGATTTCTACCGAGATGTCCTGAAGTCTTCGCGGTGATGCTCAGCTGCCGAAATCTTCCCGTTTGAAAGGTAAACGTTTCGTGATACGATTTTTTTCTATGCTAATCTCGAAACCGTGTGTAAACTAAACATTTCGTACATGCAGTACTGGTAGGTTTATTATGGAAATCAAATTGCAATAGGTTGTACTGTGACCAATAACAGCCACTTTTACTGATTTATTTTTTGGCTATTTTGAAGGTGAACACGCGAATCAAAAGGTTCCAACGAAAGACGAGCTATTTGTGTACATTCTTACAGAATGGCGTGCATGTGTCGTTTTGTTTTGCATCTCGCATATGCTTGTGCGGATTGGTGCAAATGTTGCAAATGTTTAGTCCTTACATCAACATTAAATTATTAGTTTCTGACACGCAGATATTAAGAATCTTTAACGAAGTTCTTGCAGAGCACACGTCGCAGCTTACAGGCTACAACCAACTGCAATAAATTACACGGTGAATACTATCAAAATACGTACAACTTTTAGCTGTTTGTTTGATCAAAACACGGAAAATCTAAGTTTTCTGCAGTGTTTAGATGACTGCGTAGGTGTTTTATGACTCACTATACGGCAGTAAGTATAAACAATGAAATGCGGTCAAATGTCGCTGTGCATGGCGGCGTTGGGACTGCTGCAGCAACTGCGGCATCGCCATCAGTCTTCTATCTATCGTCCGACGCTGTCCAGTAGATTGTCGCCGTGTTGAACGTAAAGCTTCGTACAGTAATTCTCGGCCTGCGTTTCGCCGGATCGATGATAATAAAAGCCAGCCTGAGAGCTGATGACGACTCAGATCAGTGCGAAAGTTAATACCGCACTTAAGGCGTAATGCCGCAAGACGACAATGAGCGAGTCACTGCTGCTGCTGCTGCTGCTGCTGACGCGTAGCACTGGTCCCACTGCGCTCCAGCGCAAGCGTCGCTAACTGATGGGGTCAATTGGTCAGTCGTCCGTCCTTGCGTTGATTTGTTCGATAATAAAATTTATCTCTCGAAAATGCAATTGTGTTATATTGCGGTGAGATTGGATTGAGACAACAGCGTGACAGTAGCAACAATAAAAAAATGTTTCTGTTGAACTAACAGCGAGACGTTCTGCTGCATGCCAGGTGCAGCTACAAACGTGAAGTACAATATGAGAGCGAGTTTAAACAGCAGTCAACATCGATAAACTAAACGCCGACTGTCTGAACAACAACTGCTAAGTTGAAGGAACGTATCAGTGCAGTCTGCCTAAAACGAAATCTACGAAATCCGCCACATAAATAGCATAATTAACGAAAGCCATTAACGAAGTCGTCGTCAACTTCACGCTAAAAACAAAATGTACTAAAAACGAAATCCACGATTAGTAAGCAAAATCTAAATTATAAAAAGCAAAACCTACCGCTAGATGGCGATGTCCGCAGTGGTAAAGAGCTAAATTCGTGGTTAGTTAACGAAATCTACCTACAGTCGCTTAAAGAGCGAAAACCTACTTTAATATATATCAATCTTTATTCACCAAGGAATAGTTTGATAACAACAGACAGAGAGAGACAGACACAGAAACATACAGAATAAAGAACAGAGACAGACAGAACAATAAGAATAGGCCTAAATGTCTTTACAATCTTCTATCAGCCAACAACTTTACAATACTATTGCTAACAAGCAAACATCTACGCAAAAAGATTTTGTGACTATTACAAACATCATCAACAATTTCCGACTGTCCAGTATAATAATACACAGTACTTAGAGAATGAAAATCA
>Ga0056128_1009854_pt1 | contig 11949 bp, 6 predicted proteins | sample WorMetLIZISLAND2_FD_71113 | JGI IMG/M metagenome (GOLD analysis project Ga0056128, IMG submission 71113) | Marine gutless worms symbiont microbial communities from Max Planck institute for Marine Microbiology, Germany - Olavius geniculatus... ... | reverse complement strand
GTCTCACAAAATGACTAACATTAATCGTTCTTATAGTAACTTTCAGGAACAGTTTTAGTAACTACAACGGCTGCAAATGATTATCATAATGATCAACGAGGTAATATTAGAGTCAACTTTCAATGTTTAACAATCGAATTTTACAGATTTTGACACAAAAGTGCAGTCCGTGCAAAAATTCACGGCAAATCACGGCAAACGCTAAAATTCACGGCAAGCGCCAAAATTCACGACTTTCGTGAATTCCGTGAATTCGTGATTTTCGTCTAGCCCTATTTATTACATTAGAGACAGCGAATAGACTAAAAATAGTACTTATAACTATTCTGCAATCACTTTAAAGCACAGAGAATACAGATACGCAACACAACTCACAGTGGAACAACAATCATAAACATACATGTATCCATAATCATGAGAATGACAATTCATAAAAAACTGACATTACGTCATTAACGTTTATTCTACTGAAGGGCAATTACATGCAAAATAACAGATTGAAACACATTTTAAAATTCTTACACCAAATAACGTTTGGATGGCGCCATACTGACCACAATACTGAATGTTTTTGCAAAGTAACAAGATAAATATATACTTTGATTACGTTATGATTTGGCGAAAAAATTAACAAAAATAATTCTGACAAAAGTAGTGATGCACACCACGATGACTAGAGCCACATTTACCAAATATTTTTCACATCAATGCCATATTTATAGACTTCGTCCAGCAAACTTCCAAATACGGCAGTGATGAAGGTATAGTATGGTCATGCAACTGTTGTTTTATCTGCTAATACTGCGATGAAAAGATTAGATACCACTGTTTTACTTCCACACCACATACTAACAAAAGTTGACAGAAAGTGATTACACATTTGATATTAGTACTACAATTAATGCTGCCACACATATATATATATATTTACACCACTACCCAAAACAGGACAGTACCAAAACCTCACACACGCTAACATGAGTGTACTGGCTGGGCCAAAAAATGACACCGCTTTAACTACAACAATATAATGCCAGATAAATGGCAAAATACCACATATTTATATTGTTTGATGAACAGCTTTAAGATTTCCTATTAATTATTCACAGTTTAGATGTGCTCATTTACTCGACAACATTTTTCTAATTCGTCTGAAACCTCGGTGTTTCTTCACACGCAGATTGCAAATCGACCAGCATTTCTCATTAGTTAATACAACCGTCGTGATGAAATGACTATCACATAAAAACAGAACCGGTCAACATCGGCAGACAATCATGAAGGACATCATACCATAAAAACAAAATGTGATTAAAGAAACAAATTCGAAACAATGCAAGTATGATGCACCTAGCATAAAAGGAAATTCAAATGCGAAAATGGTGTCACTTTTTGGCCCAGCCTGTACACACTCAATAGTATTGAGCTTTAAGATAAAAACTGCAGAAAGAATGACAGTAAATACAGTTACTGAGCGCAGTGCAAGCAGACTGTTAGATGTTAGTACATAAAAAGTAAAACTTAGATACAGGTTTGATTAATTGTGAGCAAAGTGATCTCGCATTTAAACGTCATCAAACAAAAAAAAACATTGAGCGAGACAAATTGGAGATGCCGTCCAATAAAAATGTGATGTACATTCAATAATGCACCTGGTTAAAAATACTACACTCCACATGGCAAAAAAACTTTTCACTAAGCCAGATTTCACCGTCACTTTTATAATACTTCCATCTTACATAAAGAATGAGACTTAGGCAAATGAATTTGAGGCCACCATCAAGATAAATACCGGTAATTCCAGAAATTAACGTAAAATCATAACAACAGTATTTAAATGATAAATCTTAGCATTCATTAGTGGTTTAACCATACTAAGTTTTTGTGCAGCCAGTGGTCATGGCAACAGCAAATTTCAATTCAAAACTAAAGTGGGACATACAACAAACATGAAATTTTCAATAAAGGTCACTTCAGCTACAACTGGCAAAAATTTTGTGTAAATTGATCATCATTAGAGTAAATTATGAAAAAACAAAAAGGGGTCCTTTTTTATGAAATACCGTGTATATCTTTGTCAGTTATTGACCTCTTTCCAAGATAATTTCACCGGCACACTCTGTTGGCAATGTGCAATAATGTGATTCTATCCCACCACTCCGTAAATGTGTTTTTATCACTACTTTGGGAAAGGAAAATGTAAGAAAAAACTAATGATAATAACAAACATTTAGGACGTTTTTCCAGTTTTTCTCCAAAAATTCCACCAGTATACTTTGTGAACCATATTTTTGAACTGGTGCAAGTTCTTATTCAATGACTTGTCTTCTACGTTAAATAGCATGTAACATTACCAGTATTTTGTCACTGCATTAAATTAGTATTTACGAACACTGGAAATCTATCTAAAATTGTACATAATTTAATTAGCATAAGAAAATCAGCACACAATTGTTTCAGAAGATAGGCCTCTGCATATGCAATAAAACAGATTGTAGTGATTTTTGAATATTTATATTTCACAAGCTAATGTTGCAATGCAGTTAATGTGTGATGATATATTTAATCGCAATTTCACTGCAAATTTATTGCAGTGCAACAGTTGAATTCTTCTTAAAATTGGTCAATATTTGGCAAAGATATTTACAAAAGTTGGATGCCACGTTTTTATGGCCCACAGTGTACATACAGTGCATTCAGGATCTGAGCATGAAAAACTGAATAACGTCAGCCACTACACTGTCCATGCCATAAGCAGGGTTCTTGCCAAATATATCAACAGCAAAAAAATAGCTATAATAAGAGATCACAGAAAGACTCAATACACATGTACCGGTAAAATTCGTAGACTGACAAACTCCGAAAGCCAGCAGAATGAATGGTATAAAAAAACCTATTTGAATGCAAAAACTAAAGGGTTTCCAGTGACGACCAAACTGGGGCAGAGCCGGTAAAAAAAATTGGAAGTATACATCAGCCAATGAAATCTGCTCCAAATATGAGAGAATTTGCAATAAAATGTAAGAATATGTGATAACATTCATCTTTGGCTGTTTTGGCTTTTATTCCCCTTTGTACAGGACCATATTTGGCATATAGAATCATGCCAAACGATTATAACTGAATAATTTTTGCTACAGTACAACAATATTTGACAACCGGTGGTAACACGAGCAACAAAGAATAAAATTAACTGGCTTTTAACAAGAACCCTGTACTAAAAAATGTTATGATCCGAAAACATGGATGGAAGGTGGATCAACTACTTATAATCACTTTCACCATCATAATCAATAGGGCCAACAGTTTTCTGCGGGCCGCGGAATTCTGAGCCGAGCCGCAGAATTTGCCCTTTTCCATGAAATTTTCATATTTTCGTGAAATTTCGCAAAAATTCAGAATAGAACAGCATTGAGTACGATCGCTGGCTTAATGACGTAAATATTACTAATTACGCACTAATTATATCACAGAAAAAAATGAAACTGAACTGCGTAAAACTGTCTGTTCTAGTAATAGCTATCACAATACGGCACAATCGACACAGTGCGACTTGACAGATTGCATTTTTAAAAGAAAAAAAATGACTGGTATTTTTCCTGCATGTTGCATTCAGCACAACGCCAGCGTTCAATAACTGAAGTTTCTGAACAGGATAAAGCTCAGTTTACTCACAAACGGAAGCCGCGGAAAGCTGCAAAATTTGGATGATTTTGCCGCAGTGAGCGGCAGAATTTTGCAAAAATTTTCCGCGGAAAACTGTGGGCCCTAATAATCAACACAGCTGTTGGTACTACCACAGAAAAGCCACACGATGCTATTAAAGGACACTTAACGGACTATTAACAAAACATCAATGTTAAAAACACAACGTAACCAACAGATAAAGGCATGATTAAAAACACAACGCAAAACAGCCTCAAGAGCCATACACTGTAAACATCTCATGTAACGCAACATATGATACAAAATTATATAACATATGTGAACCCACCATCATCCACAAGATGTGGTTGGGTTTGCTACAACATTAAGTGGGCCTGAAGCTGTGTCTTAAGCTGACAGACATTAGTTTCAAATACTTTAAATTGGCCGCTAATGACTTTATAGACATAAGATTGCACTATACTGCAGCTAACCTGTTACATTATCACCCGTCGTCCAAATTTCCTTACTTATTTAATCATCTGTAGCATTGATCCTGGAGGTAAACAAAAGGGGAAAATGGCACCGGATGAGATATATAAATATTTCCACATTAACACAGTGAACTAAGTTTGAGACGCTAAATTCGAGACGTGACCATATAATGATCCAACAAGGAGTTGTGTTAACAATATCTGCAGATCCGTTGGTGAGCATTATAAAATCCCACTTCTGTTGGGAATGGATAACTAGTTGGGTCAGTCAACAATTCATTCAGTTGCTGCAAGAGTGATCGTTGCTATTCAATGCCACAACTATTTAGCATCCAGTTTCTTTCCGTTGGATAGCTGATGTTATGATTAGCTCACGCCAATCGGCTGCAATTTCCGAGATTGTGGTCCCGAGTCTGCTGACCCATGTAAGCAGCAAGCAAGTGGCCTTTACATTTTTCATCATTTTCATTTCATTTTTTTCATCTATTTCACAGTCGCTGCAGCCCAAGTCTTTGGGAATGTAATGATAGGCTGCAGTGCCCTGATCAGATCAGAACCGTTAATACAAGAATATCAGCAGTCAAACTCCTGCTGTTGCTGCGTAATAGCACTCAAGTCCTTCATCAGTCCCTCGAGGTTCGCCATCTCCGCCGACAGCTCTTCAGTACTGCACCCCTGCAGCACATCACCAGCAAAATGCTATGCACTAGTTTTGTTTTATGACTAACTACTAAGGGCTGGGTGTCTACATCACATAAATCTTGAAGCAAATGCTCAAGCATAAAAGTAAGTAAGGGAGATATTTTCAGCCCTTCAAATGCGGAGCTGAGGTGATATAATTCAGGACGTAAATTTTAGGTAAAAGCCGCAAAAACAAACAAAATAAGTAAGTGAAGAAAAATGAAAGAGAGTAAAAAAACTTATAGATGGGAAGTGAAGAGATGGATAAGAAAACTTGCTCACTCCAAGTGGTTCACACATATAGACTCCTGCATTGCTGACAACTATCAGTTTTGTTTTTTTGTCTAAGTTAGCTGGCATTCAACCAAGTCAGATGAAGTACCTCAAACTAGTTCTTGAAAAATTAAAAAATATAAATTTTTAATATGATGCTGGATGATAATCTGTTATTGACACTGTAAGACATAACTGACAAATATGTCAATTATCACTTCCGGCTTGGGTTTCACTGGTCGACTTTCTACCCAATCGAAAAGTATGTTAGAATGTCTAAAGTTGTGGTATTGCTAAAATGCAAATGAAAGTGACACCGCCTGTGGGCAGCACCTGTTAACAGCTCCACAAAAATCAGATTCTTATTACTGTTATTTTAAATGAGATACTAATCCACACTATCATTTCGCAACAAGACGGAAAAGAAGCGGCAACTCACGATAGCGGACGATGCGGACAGATTAGCGCCAGCGGGTGAGATTGGCTTCTCTGGCTGTGGACTGATGGCCGGGCGTGAATGGTCCGAACTCACACTGGGCCGATGAGCTGACCAACCACAAAAAAACAATCACACTGATTAAACTACATCCAGGCATGACCGCACTAAACTCCTTAACAGCAGTGATTTTTTTGTTCTCTAAAACTCTCCTCCTATGGAAATGTACACTGATCCATCTTCACTCGGCTTCCACCTCATTTGAATAATGACCGTCTAAGTGTAGGTCTAGGTAGATCACGAGATAACTTGGTATCTACAACTAAGGAAGTCTTCAGAGATGGATGAACAATGAAGGGATTGATAACCCTTACACTGTTAGTATTTATCACGAAACGAACAAAATACTTATGAAATAGCTCAGTCCAGACCAGCACATCTAACGCACCTCTGAAAACACCAAGTTAAACAGTAAACAGTAGCACATTGCACCAGTTGTTTTGCACTATCCCTAGCAAATCCCCAGACTGATATTTTTGGATAAATTTACACATATAAATAACTTCATAAAATTTTCCGTATAGAAAAATTTGTCATCCAATTACACCTAGCAATAGCTGCTAATCTGCTAGACAAGATGAATATAGAAAGCATAGAAAGTACACTACCTTGTGAAATGCAGAAGTTATAGTTTGGCCATTTACAACAATGAATTCATTTTGGGTAAAACATGCATCGGCTCAGAAATGATTAACCAAGCATAGAAAGTCCAGTCTTTTTGATCTTATTCTCATTCTTGATCAGAGAAGTAACGCAGCTCAACAGTTTCAATGTAATGCAACAGGAACAACGAGTGCATGAGTAAAAACTAACCGACGTTTGGAACAACATCGACTGTTTGTATGCTGGCAACATTTGGTCGCTTCACATCTCGCGGCCTGTGCTTGGAGCTGCCGCACGTCGAAGATCCCCCTTCATCTACGGACAAAACACAATAAATGCTCATTACCAACATTAACGCTAATTAATTCAGCTAAAACGGCAAAACCCAACTCACAGCCTAGCTGTCTGCTGGTCACTTACTTCACTAACTGCAATCCCTGAAGTTTTACTTGCACAAGAAACTAACACAAGTGCACATAACAGAAGATAGCTTTATTTCTTGCAGGAAATTTGCAGGCACGTGACCGAAACCAAGGACTAAACGATTGCCCGTTTTTTTTTCTGAAAGTTCCTGCTGTTAAAAACCTGCACGAACTTGAATCAAAATTTAACATAAAAAAACTTGTACATAAAACTTGCACTAGCTCTTGGTTAAGTTTATTGACTGTGTGTCATCAATATTAGTTATTTGACCATTCAAAAACATTTGTAGAAAAAATGCCCTTTAGAATGCTGAACTAAAGTACTAATGCATTAAACTGTTAACGTGTATATACATGGTGATTCATAATTAATAAACCCTTGGTTTTTATTGAATAACTCCGTGAAACATTGGCCAATTTTGATAATTTTTAGCATGCAACATTACAATGAAACTTGACGTGAATGACTTTAGTTTAGCCCACCTCACCTGAATACTGTCACTACACTACCTTGTGAAATGCAGAAGTGGTAATTTGGCCATTTACAAAAATGACTTCATATTAAAAAGACTAGAAATAACTAGATGGCGGCTACGAATCCACTGACTATTTTGCTTCCACCAACATGTGACAACTACAAGGCCAAAAAGTGCATTTTGGGCCACATTTGACACCACAGTGACCTTGACCCTTCACCTTTTGACCCCAAAATCTGATGCGTTCATCCTTGCCCTAAGTCCATTAGTGGTAAAAGTTTGGTCAAATTCCATCAACAAATACCCAAGATATCTTGCTACCAACGTTTGTTCAAGACTCACGCACACATGCACGAACGCATGATAACTCTGGAAACAATGCCTCCAGCCACTATAGTGGCGAACGCAAAAAACTCATAATGGTGCTAAAAAAGCGAGCAACGTAATGATCGAATCAAAAATCAAATCTTACACACTGGTAGTAGCTATAGTATAAATGCAATTCAAAATAGAAGTGAAGTAGAATTACCGGCCGAGCCAACTCGACTGGAGCGTGAAGACACGAGTTCAGTAGCATTGACTCGAGGCACTCCAGTGTACAGATGTGTCGACGACAGACCAGGCGCCTGCGAGCGTGGATAAATCGCTTGATCAGATCCTACAATGTCAGTGTCAACAGTAAATTTATACACAGTGATATCACAAAGCACTCCTGCCATCGTCTCTGCCACCTTATCATGGTGGTGGGGATTGAAGCTCCGAAGACCCGAAAAATTTCTAAAATCCGAACAAGAAGAGCCAACCGAAAGCAGACCAACTTGATATGAACAGTTACCATACACCTTACTGGTGCTCACGTACTGATTAACCTTTGGCCTCAATGCCGATTTCGGCTTCACAGCCGTTTACGTAACCTTGGTTATTGTTACCTTCTGGGGATGTGCATCGGGCCAAACATATATGGCCTCAGCGCTGGACAGGTGTAACCACAGGGGCAGCACCGCCAGCCAAACCCAACGTCTTCGACACGGCCTTCCACAGACCAGCATCCATTGCGATGTAAATGCGGGCAACAAAACAAATTCTAATCATATGCTACGAAGAAAGTGAATGAACACAAATAAATCGCAATCAACATTAACGTTATTAAGTAATAAGAAACGCCCAGCAATTTAATATCAATCATAAACGAATCGAATCGATGGCGGAACAATATGGCAGTCGTTCACCACCGTGAAACAGCATGGACTCATCGCATGACGAATTGCCACATCGTACCTCCGCGCAAAGCATGCTGGTCTGTGGGTGGCCGTGTCGATGATGACGCTTTCCATAACGGAGTGAGCCTGGGGTCGAGTATCTAGAATTTTTTAATGTATATATCTGTGGGTGTAGCAGCCTGCCCGCTCTGAAGGTAAAATAAAGTAAATAAGAATGATGAAGCACTCTAGTGTATAAACTATTGATGTGATCATAAGTGAGAGGCTTGCATGAATAAAGCATCCTAACAAACCTTTGCAAACATAGACCATTTAGCGACAGTATTGGCTTTTGTTTAATAAGCCTAATATTTATAACCATTCAACCATTATGACATGTTTCTGAAAGACAGTGCACCAGCGCCTTAGAGCCATTCTAAATCACTTATCCAACTTACAAGCTATCCACCATATAGGGACAGTCTATATTATTCATTAGTTTAAGTTTTCAGTTAACAGTTCCATTTTTTTTTGGTTTTCAATTAACCACACCAGTCACTAATCGATTCTTAATGCTTTCCGACTAATGTCTGATATCCAAAAAGGACAAAATAATATGGAACTCCAATTCTCAATCTCCACTTACATTCATTCAGAGCATCTCCGCAGTACATATATATGCGCCAAAGGCATGCAGTATTTGCAACAGGCTATATTTGTGGTAGAAGTCACATCCGGCTTTCCATAGCTGCCAAACCAATTCACACGCCAAGCCCGCTACGCTTGCCGCATGTTTTCATTTCCTTGTGTGCTTGTATAATATTGTGTTGCCGTTCTTTCACTTTATTGTGATTATTATACTAGCACTACGTACAGTATGCGCCAAAACACATAATAAAGTGCAATTTGTATGAAACTATTTTAATGGATGTAATAGTACGTCGGTTCGCAGACTGGCTGTCAGACCGGCTGACAGACCGCAAACTTCTCACCAATTTGGTTTTAATTCATGTTAATTGGACTCAACATTTTGTGAAAAATAACAAATATGATGTGACAGTACACGTGTGATTATTTAGCTGCATCCAAACACTCCATAACAAAGGATTTTTGCAGTATTTCGCAACATCGATGTTGCTATGGACGCGTTGCCATGGCTTGGTCAGAACGCACGTTTTGGTGCTGTGAGCTTGGTACGCTAAGCCAAAATAGCATTACCACGGCGTCAATGGGCGAGCGCTTACTACGTCTTTGGCGTATATATGTACTGTGGCATCACCATGCGGCAGGTAAGTGTATGACACAGGTGATTTACTTGCATGCCAATCTACCTTCACGTGGTATGACGAGCTGATCGACAGGTATCATGACTGGCTTCGAGCCGTGAATGTGCCGATAGCGATCAACATAATCACCTGCGCCACACAATAATACAGATATTAATAGCAGCGAGCCAGATTATTGAATCTGACAGCTAATCCTGAAAAATTCAACTTTCATTCTGAATCCTTTACCAACACTCACTTCAAGTCAAATCATGGTTTGGACATGCCTCATCACTGCTGGAAGGCGGAATTTGAGATCAACCAAAAAACTTGTATCACTACAATACTGCCACATTTAAGCACAAGGCATAAACAGGCGACAGTTCAGCTGTTCTTAGAGGTAAATGTTGGCCTATTGATCTAGGTATTGCAAATTTTTCTCCTTATCTGAAGTAAGATCTGTTGTGCACTTTTCTACGTGCTTTGTCACTGGTTCTTTAGTAGTTGTAAAGGACCGGAAGGGTGAAAGTTCCAGATCATCAGTGCTGCTATAAAAGGGTTGACAGCTAACTGACACCAAGTCTGCATTTCTGTTAAATTAGAAATAACAGTACCACATTCATGGCACAAGCATACAGATCTGATAGCTCTTTAAGCGTAAGTCGAGCTACAGACCCGGTTTGTGTTCACCGAGGCTGTCGTGTGAACACTGTGACATCATCGCAGTTCCCTCGTCCACCTCATCGGACCGATCAAGAGTCCGATGTGCCGCCGTGCTGATCCACAAGTCTGGCAGATCCAGCTGAACGCTGCTCGGTTTACCCTTGTTAGCCGGCATGTAACTCCTTCAACACAAAGGGCAATATCAATGATGTGTGCTTTCCCCAGTGATAAGACTAAGGCCAAGGCTAAGGCACCAACCCTCAGAACCAAAGACCAAAACCAAGGCAGTAAAAATAGGCACCACATCACTGGTTTTCTCTCCAGTACATAAGTGTTGCTTTTTATGATGACTGTGCATAATGTGACTGAAATGTGTTGTATCATCTGTATCGGCATTTCATTTAAGGCTTCTACCTATCGAAAACTTTTGATTGGTCAATTTCCAAAAATTGATCCTAATTGATCGATTAATTTTCGTAGTAAAAAAAAACCCGCAAAAACTGCAGAATTCAACTGCTGGTTGTTATCTCTTGCAAACTAAAGCAAAATGATGCAGTCACCTACACAAACTCTAGTCAAAGATCACAAAGTGCAGACTGTCAAACTAATGATATTCAAGCAAAAATCTAGATGACATGTAGTATGCAAAATAGAATTAGATTACACACACTGACAGTCAGCCATTTTAAGCTGATAAAAAGCACAAAATTTTAATAGGATTTTAATCAGCTGAAAATTTTTTTCAATGGATTATATTTTACAACTACTGATCAACTAATTAACTGCTAGTTTTATAAAATCATACTGAATATTTATGTTTGTATTCATTACTGTCTTTACTGTCGATGACTAACCGCTGCAGTGTACCATTTGTGGCTATACTCAACTGAAATCAACGATCAACATTTATCCCAACTGCCATAATATAATAAGATACACTAAGACGTAATCGTCATCAGTCTTCCAGCAACATAACAAAGCTAAAAAAACAAATCAGCATTTTCCCTAAGACCCTAACTGCCATGATACAACAAGTCACAATAAGATGTGATCATCAGCAGACATAAAGCAAGATAACAAAACTTTAAATACATGAAAGACACTCGACGCGAAACGTACACATTCTGACGAGACGGCTTCTGCTTTTTGCCGCATTTCCGATAGCACAGTACAGCAACGACCAGACCGACAGCAACCAGGGTGATTCCACCAATGACACTGATAATTATCCACAAAGACAGGCTGGCTGTACCCATGGCTGGCACCGGTGTGCTACTCCCATACCGTGGCCCCAATGCACCTGTGATAACATAACATTCATGTTAACATCACGAGGAAAATAACATCACGATAGACAGACTAGAAAAGTTTAAAGTGTACTACGAGTCTTCATAGGATGACTATCTCAAAAGTGCAATGTGGCATCACGCGGTGGTTCTAATATACCACAATACGTGCAGTGAATATCAAGCATTGCAAGACAGTAACATTACATTATAATTTTAAGATCTAACTAGAAAGCAGACCTCCGCCAAGGCCATGTTGTTCGCCAGGTGGCAGCACCATATTCGATTTGGCAGCAGTTTCCCTTATGGCCCATTGAAAGCAATGTTAACGAAAATTTCAAAGTGATCCAGAATCCAGGATTCCTTCCGAATCACCCCCAAAATTGAATCACTGGTAGTTTTGCCATTCCCGACATTCCCAGAAAATTTCAGAAAGATCCGTCCAT
>Ga0056128_1009851_pt1 | contig 11950 bp, 6 predicted proteins | sample WorMetLIZISLAND2_FD_71113 | JGI IMG/M metagenome (GOLD analysis project Ga0056128, IMG submission 71113) | Marine gutless worms symbiont microbial communities from Max Planck institute for Marine Microbiology, Germany - Olavius geniculatus... ... | reverse complement strand
AATTTTATCTTAATCGGGTCAGGGGTTTTGATTCTGTGGGGGGTCGAATTTTTGGCTTTCCCATAAGAAAGAGAAGTCGCCGTTAACACAGGGCTTGAACTACCGTTCAGCCTGTGATATATTACGTGTTAAACGAGTTACAAATTTTCAATGCTTTTGTAGTCTCAGTGATTTTCTTAGCCGACGCATGCTCTATTCAGCATAAATACAATCATTGTTGTTTTTATCTAAACTGTGACTTCTGCATTACACAAGGTAATGTAGCAACAGTATTAATGTGCTGTGGTCAAAACTATAGTTATTGATGTAAAGTTGTTTTATGATTTTGCAAGCCAAAAATTATCAACATCAGCCAATGTTTGACGGAGTTATTCAAAAAAAATAAAAGTGTCAAAGTTTTTTGAGACACGGTGTAGTTTAGAATTATCAACGTATATTTAGTAAACACGTGCATGTGACACGTGTTTACTAAACTGCTTACTTAGGGACTACTTACTTACTTTTTTTCTTAAACTGTCTGAACACAGACCACAAATGTCTCACTTACAGCGTAGAATCACGTTGAGAGTCGGTGACGTCCAAGTGTGCGTGTAATTCGGTATGTTCGTGGCTGCGTTGATACTCAGCGGAGACGTTGACGGTGGAGCGATGTAGGTCTCACAAGCAATCGCCGAACCGTGCAGATCAGCAGATGCTGCAACCGTCAGCCGTGACGTCAACAGCGACGTCAGCGTCGTGTCATTGGTTATCCAGGTGATGACGTCATCAGTGAAGTTGCGACGCGAGTTTGATGACGTTATGGTTGGTGCCCAGTTGCCACTGTACGTAATGCTACACGTCACCGTGATGACGTCATTCTCTTGTACGGCTCCAGACGCTGACAAGTTTGTTGTACATTCGGTGTCCTCGTCTGTATACCAGCAAACAACGTTTTATTACGCGCGAAAGCAGCTACTGCTTCATCGCGTCTTAGCCATCGCAATTCTGTCCGTCCGTCTGTCTGTCTGTCCGTCCGTCCGTCGCACGAGTGGATCAGTCAAAAGCGATGCAAGCTAGGATTACCAAATTTTCACCGTCGGCTGCACGGAACTATCGGTATACGATCCAGATAGAGAACTTGGTATTTGTATATAAGCTTAAGGTAAACACCCCAATTTTTAGCTAAACTACTAAACCGGAACTGCTATAGGCTTTCGCGCGTTTCGTGAGCATTAGCTCAAATTTCTTGTTAACTGTATGAAGACTAATATCCACGATTTGTAAGGCAACAGGTCATTTTTACTACGTACGCTACATCGAAATTTGGTGGTAACAAAGCAACACTTTTAATTTGCAAGCACGACGGACATTTAATATCAAATAAAACATTTTTTCGAGCTAATGGTTTAATACTATTGACTAGCCAGCATATTGAAATTGTACGACCCAGTTTTTTACTCAAACTCGCCATCACTCGTACATCATAATATACGCAGATAACTAACTACCGAGCATTAGACCACATGTAACCGGCAGCTCGATTCACTATTGAACAAACAACATAATCTGCAAAAGCGCTTAGAGAGCAAACGAAACAAACTGATCTAAACTCGCTTTGCATTTCGCGAAATGAAGTGAAATAAAATGACATTGTGCACAGTCCGTACAACGTAACTGAACTGGCATTTCACTGCAGTTCAAGTCACTTCTGTCGCTTTGTGCACTTTTTAGACGCAACTAAACTGAACTAAAATTTCTGTTTAATTCATATTATTCGTCGTTTTATTTCTGTATTTTGTACTTGTCTCATACTGTTCGTGTGTCAGCGATTGTCGACAGGGCCGGATTAAAACCAAATCAGGTAAAAATTTGGGGTTTTTCATTAATTTTTTGGCATTTATCTAATCTAATTTAATCTGAAAACAATTTGACATAGCGCTAGCCATTGTCACAATGTCAACTGCGAATTATTAATATGCAAAAACTTACCGTGAATTTATACGCAGTTTTGCTGCTTCTAGCTGATTTAATACCCAGTACGGCTGTGAATTTGAAAGTTTTAAACAAGCCAGAGAATGTCATGCTGCTTTTAAATGAAGCTGTGCAGGCCAAGAGCCCCCATATATCAGACAACCTTAAATGCAGTACTGCTGTACGACATTTTTCGGCAATTAGTAGGGCAGCCTTTTTGTGGAGGCCCGTGTTCATGTTTAAATCCGCCGTGAATTTACCGAGTACGATGAGCTGAGCACTGCGTGACTGCTGTGGGCCGGCTTCTCCCGGGATATGCTCCTGACACCGATAGACTCCAGCGTCTGCTAACTGTGTTGAGTTAATGTTCAAGTCACGTCTGACGTGCGTAGCGTTGGTCGCTTCGACGACGCTGAATTTCAGCGCGTCGCTGACGTAACCGAAGCCGTTGTAGATGAAAATGTTCCCCGCGTCGCAAGTCTTTGCATCGAACTCGCGTTTACAATAATGCCATTCGATAAACGCGTCGCCGTCACTCGTGCAATGAAGCGTTACCTGCGACTCTTGTGTTACTGCCGTGTTCACCGGACTGCGAACCAGTGCTGTCTCAATCACTGTACACGCAAATAATACATGCACGTGCAATGTGATCAATTATCCTCATGCAAAAACACAATGCTTGTAGCGGTCAGAACACTTGCCCGACTCGTCAGCAAAGCCTAGGCCAGTAACTGTTGTGACGTTATAGATGTCGGAGAAAAGACCAGAGATCAGTGTTAAGATTTAGTTTCCGTATTTTTTCCCGAAAAGTCCGGCTCTGCTGCATGTGATTCACTTATACAAAAAAGCTTAAAACATGAAAATTGCTAAATAGTTAAGTACCCATTACTCAGTGTAGTACGCAAAAGATATTCATGGACACAGCTTTTCAAGAAGTAGCATTTTTGTAAGCTTTAAAGCCACTACAAATTCTTTTTTTATTTTTTTCGTGTGCGATTTTTTTCCTTTTTTTGTTTTTTTTCGTTTTTTTCACATTTTTTCCTTGAGGTTTCTACCCTAAATTCGGACAAAATGTTTTGGGGAGTGTTGTAAGCGTACCATTTGGGGCCACTTGAGCCTTCGTTCATCGATTTGTAATCTCAGACGTATCGACCTGATCGCCACCAAATTTAGTAAAATATCTCAGTTAATAATCTGTAATATTTTGACATTTTTACTGGTGGTTAAAAACGTTGCATTTATTCTGGTGAAACTTTTTAAAAATTTTTTTAGCCACAATGTATTATTATCAACTAAATATAAAGTTTTTAGGATACTCTTAAATGATAAACATGTGGCGGTAAAATAAAAAATAGTAAAAAAATATTTATTAGAGAAAAAAAGAACATTAACTTTTCTTTTTTATTATAAATAAATCGCGATCGACATTGATGCAGCAAATAATCTTGCAGGAATAAAGGATAGACAATGGCGGCTTAAACATTTTATAATAGCCGCGACACATTGAGTTTCAGTGTAACTTACTGTAGTCGCTTGATTTCACTTTCGGTGTGACAATAAATTAACCAGGCTGTAAGATTAAAAATGCAGCAAACAACTTTCGGATTATATTGAAAGTGCAACGCCAACTAACCTTGATGGAAGCTTGAAACTACGCAAAACGCTAGAAACTCGAAAATCATGACTATAGAATGCTAATGAAACAGTATGTCTCTGCATTGGTTTGGCACATAGGCGTAACGCCTGCATGAGGTCAGCAACAACACCTTGGAGCAGGAAACTACGTTGTTTCAGATGCCTAATGTGCACCCAAGCGTGGTGCATGTTGTATGATTCTTAAAGCCATAACTAGTGGGTAATTTGCGTACGAAAAACGTAAGGTAAGCTGTTCAATCAAGCCATAATCCAAGCGCTACCTCACCCTAGAAGAGCGGATACATTTGCGATCGTCCACGCGTGTTAACGCGCGTGACGTGCGTTAACGTTTGCAGTGAGAACGCACCTTGACGCCGAGGGTCTTATGCCAGAACCCTGTAACTTCGATTTTTGGCAAAAATAAGTTTTATTCAGCAACACATTGACACACAGTCAGTGTAATGCGGGCAATATTACCTCTTGTAATTTTTGCTGTTTTCAATGTGCAAGTCCTTAAATGTTGCCGTTAACAAGTGTATAAACTAATGTTTTGTACATTTATGTGGGTAGGGGTCGAATTTTTGGCATTCCTATAGAAACAAGATGTCGCTAATTATCACAGGTCTTTAGCTACACTGTAGGCCTGTCTGCACTGCATAATTTGCATTCAAGCGCTGCTTTGCAAGCATGCGGAAACGCTGATGCCACACGGAGTTTTTTGGCCTAGCGCATAGGCCTGTAGGCCTACAGTATAACGACGTATTAACGTTATTGGTCGCTTGTTAACGTTTATGCTTTGTCTTATGAAAATGTTCACTCGCATTGACTTATTTAGACATCTAATAGTGGTGGCTGTTTTCTTCCTATCGGGTACGTAACGTTGTAACTATAATCGATGATGAAATAATAGTCTGCTGCGTAGTCGTAGTTGATTTCACTTTCACTTTTAAAACAGACATTAAACTGTATTAATTTTGTTCGGTGTGGACGACCTGTCGTATCCACCAATACATAACGCGGGGTCCAGCAGCACGGACGTCCGTCTAAGCGAAATATTCGCTTCTATGTTCTGCGATACAATCACGCACCGTTTTTACATCAGCATAGGCCTAGCGTGCTATGCTGATGGCCTGTCTTATAGCTATAGCAGAGGCGACCGTCCGTCCGTCTGTCCGCCACACTGCTGTATTGTGTCAGAACGACGGAAAAAAGGATCATTAAATTTTACCACCAGTTCTGCAAAAACACTTAGTTTCAGAATATATTAATGGTTTCCAGAAACTTGAAAAAAATCATGCTTAACAACGGCGCTAAATGAAAGAAGGGTATGGGAAAAATTGGCGATTTTTAACTAATAGGTCGCCTGTGATCATTTTATGTCAAACAGAGACAGACGGTGCGTTAACGATAAAGCCGACGGACACAACGCTAGTTCCTGATGGCTCGCTGCGCCTCAACTGTAGAACCGACATCGAAGGCGCTCCTGTGAAATGGTTGCTCGCCAGAGAAGGTTCTAATGCCATCGAGACAACGGAGGTTACAAGCGGCGGCATTGTGACGACGGATTTCCGACCTCTGTTCGTGATTCACAACTCAAGTTTGTACGATCTGGTCGCAACGAGGACAAGTGATACAGTACCTTACTGCGGCACTTACACGTGCTTGGATAACAACGGCGCCGGCGAAAAAGCTGACGCCATCGTGTCCAGTAAGTATTCACAGTAGCCTTGCGTGGTAAATTTGTATATTGGCATATTGCAAATTAAATTACTTTACAGTTTGGGCCTACACAACCGTATGATAACTTGCGTTAGATCTGAAAATGGCAGTTTTAAACTTTTGCCATTTTCTGGCGTCTAGGAGACCATAGGCTGCTAAATACATTTCGGTTTATTTTGAGGTAAAATTGTAAAAATAAAACTGTCCTGTCTTGTAGTATGGTCTTTTTGTTTAATATATTTGATACGGTACAAACGCATACAAACAACTTGCAACAAAAAACAGTAACAAAGGAAAAAACATAGCACAAATTTGTACTGTTTATTTTAAAAATGCATTTTTATGGGCGATATAAACCTCATTTGCGTACTCCTATGAACGTAGTTTTTGCAGCCTGTTCTTTTCACGTTTAAATTTTCATGATAAAAAATGATGCGAATAATTGACTTGTAAAAAACTGTGCTGTTCAGCGGCTACGTCACGTCCTAATTGCACCAACAGTCAGTCAGGGAGAGGCAAGGTGGCTTTCACGTGTTGGCTATCGGTGTGTGGACCTGCCGGCATTCCGTTGAAAATAACGCGCAGTGGAGCCGTGGAGATGTCAGGAACGAACAAGGTGACTTGGCAAACCGATGACGATGACTTGCAGAACGCTGAAATCGAGTGCTCGGCGAACTTCGGCGACTCTGTCGATTGTCGTTATTCCGAAACCCCAAGTAAGTCGTCACTTGTCAGTACTGCTGTATTTTTGGCATATTTAAATGATTTAGTTATGCTAAAACTACACCACACGGTGGGTCAAAATCTCTGCTGTGTTGCACGTTATGATTATTGTTATCAGCAGAACATTTTCAAATACGCGTGTTTGTCATTAAGTATTTACGAATTTACTGACCTTTTATTTTATACTCATAAAGTCTTGGTTGTTTTTTTTGTTTGAGTTGTGCTTTGGTTTTGTAAAGTGAAAGTGAACTAAGCCACTGAGTATCGACCCAGTAATTATATGACTTATTTTTACGTATCGGTTCATATCTATCATAGTGGTAAGCCTACTTGTATCTGCATATTCGACACAAGTGAAAACACATTTGATAATCTTTATTTCACCAAGCAAACATTGGTTGACAAAAAAAAACAAACAAAAAAAACAACAATATAGAGCTAAACTCAAATAACTGTCATGTTGAGCAATTATCTATAGAGACAGCAACATCGAACAGGGAAGAAACCTGAAAAATCTTTCATTTACTTATTTACTTACTTACTTATTAATGATTCCGCGATGCGTTGGTTTTTGGTGATCATCGTGCAGAATTTGACTATTGTGTAGGCCTACTTTTAGTGCAGGCGAATTTAAAGTGATATATCTTGTATGCATTTTGCGCATTACAGTCTCGACTTAGCTTGGTTATATAAGCGATGTCATAGCTATGTATACAGCTAACCTATAAGTCAAGGCAAATGTTGTATAACCATCACTGTGTGTATTGTAGGGCCTATACGTAGTTTGGCGTCTGCACTAAATCTACCTACGTTGGGACTTTACACAATTCTGTCTCTTGTAGCTTGCCGCCTGAACACCTAGAACGCCAGCCGTGCACACCAGGCATTTTATCTCTGCCCACCAGGGTTGCAATTATTGCAATAAGTATTGCAATACTGTTTAGTATTGCATCAGGTATTGCAATACTGGTTGCATGTTTAATATTGCATGTGGTATTGCAATACTTCTAGAACTGAAATATTGCAATACTTGCAAGCACCAAGTATTGCTATTGCTATTGCGATATTTTTTGAAAGTATTGCTAACAACCCTGCTGCCCACAACATCATGCGTAATAGAAGAGTCACGTTGTCTGGACTTTGTTGCACGACTATAACTAACGCCTGTTAACTAACTGTCTGAGTTTGGAACTGTAGGCTACTTTTGTTACGCCGTTACGTTGTGCGTTACTCTGTTGCTCGGATAATAATTGGATTTGGTTTTCCTCGAAATTTAAGTCTTAAGTCAGATAGCTACATTGCATTGTTGCCTTGTTATCGTGCCATTTTGAGCTGTGTCAGCGTTCATCTGTACTGCGAAATTTATTTGAACATTCTTATTAAATAACTGTGTAAATGCGTTGTATTTAAATATTAGTGGGATTTTTCATTCATTCATTCATTCATTCATTTCTTTATTACAGCAAATGTCAAAACGCATTCGTTGTTACAAATAATATAGACATATTGCGATTATGTTAACAGGTTGGTAAGTATCTTATCTTACGTCAAGCGTACATGACACCATTTTCACAAAAAAAGGTATGTTTTTTATTTAGTATGTGAGTGATTTGAAACAAGTTTTGAATGTAGCACAAGGTACAGACTTAAGTAGCACAGCTAGCTCAAAAACAGTTTCGTTTGTTTTTCGTTATCGTTTTCTTATTGTATATTGTATTAGCTTAAAATTTTGCTATTTCTGTGTTGTAACTTTCTGTTTATTGCTACTGGCGTCTGACCGCTGAAAAATACTTACCCACTTACTTATTTGTGCAACCATTTATGACCATGCTCAGCCTTCAGCGTATGTACTTACGTACGTGTACGGTATTGTCGGCGCGATGTGAAAGAACAGCACACTGACACTCCTTATTATTGTCATTTTACTTCATGGGGTATTTGCACGATCCGGCAAACGTCCAGCAAACTTCCAGCAAATGTATTCAAAGTACACGTGCTAATAATGCTGGACGTTTGCTGGACGTTTGCTAGATCGTGTAAACACCCTATTAGCCACAGTGGCGTTGGCGGCAGTAAGCTAGTTTCCGTTTTTTGCTTGTTGTCTGTTTTCGTTTTTTTTGCTGTCATTGAATGACGAATAAAGTTGTATATATAATTTGACATGCATTACGAGTTACATGGCGTCGCCGTGGACGCAGGCCCTGACGCTCAGGCCTATACGCCCATTCACTCAATTCCATTCTGCCATTCATTCATAAATTCATTCGTGTTATTGCTGTGAAATCGAACACGACCACTGCACATGCATTTAAATACGCTTCTGTTCGCACTCGTACGCCTAATAACAGCCGATCAACACTAGCACCTCTTACCTTTATCTTCACTTTTTTATCATGTCTGCATATCCTTTACTTGAAACCACACTGTCGGTACATAAACATCTTGTCTCGTAGCTAAAGTGTTTTTTTATGTGAAACAAATTGCAGGAGATTGACAATTCTTACATTTAGGGCTATGACTAAAGGCCAAAATAAACCACGACATAAAAGTAAGCTGATAGCTTAAGACAGATCTGAAAATTAGAGTTATCATTGCCAATAAATTGATTTTTTTACTGAACTTCAATTAAGTACATTTTAAAATTTTTTTACACAGACAATTAGAATTTTAATATTATTCGTTCGGATCGGACCAATTAGACAATTGCCGAGCGTCAGTTACGCCACTGTTTAACAAAATTTCCGCTGTCGAGAAACAAACAGTCGTAACAACTGATCGTGATTCTTAGCTGCGAAAGTCCGCGCAATCACGTTAGAAGAATTTTAAGAGGCGCGGCGTACATTACGGTAGTTTCCACTGAACTCTTACGCTTAGAGCGAAATTAATGACTAAGTAAATAACATTAAGTTGGCTTGGCTATATTTTTATTAATTAATCAATCAATCAGTTAATTTTTATTACGCCAAAAGGAAGCACACAGTATGGCCTACACAGTTACACGATAGACAATAAAGAAAGAATCTAAATACTGCAACTATGAAACGAAAAAAGTGCATAGAAGTATGAGTAATGCTGTGGTCGCTAACGCGGTGCAGGCTAAACACGATTCACCGAAGCGTGGACACCTGCAGCTGCCTGGCCAGTAGATTGTATGTCATCTTGGGTCGTATTACGTCACTCTGGGGACGGACACCTTGGGTCCTTTCTTTGAAGTGGCGCCGCTGACCGTGACGGCGGCTACGCTAGCTATTGGCTTAAACACCTGAGCACGCCGACGCGTGAAGGCGGGTCTTAAGTAGTGAAGGTACTGAGTATACATTAAGCTAACCCTAACCCTAACCCTAAGCTAATCTCCGCCCACTGAGACCCTCAGAGCCCTCCCCCAACACCCCTAGCACCCAAGGTGTCCGTCTCCAAGGATGAATAGAAAAGACCCAAAGTGTCCGACTACCGGCCAGTAGCCTATAAGTAGGCCCATAAAGTGCTGTTTAGCTTCTACTCGCCTACGCTTTGCAGTCTGCAGCATATTCAGCGCTATTCAATACGCTTGTGTGGACGTAACCTGAACATACATACATTCAGGCGAACTACATATTAATACAGAAATCAGACGTTTGAAGGCAGACGCACTGATTATCATCATTGTCATCATATTTCGTTTTTACAGCAGAACGTACGTCTGAGATATGGCAACGACGACAGGGCCCGGACCAGGTATTCTATCTAACGTACTCGTAAGCAGCGCAGTGCAGGCTTTTCTGTCATTCATGCGCTATAAGTTTACATTTTAGTTACTTACTTACTTGTATGATTAAGAATAATAATTCCTGTTCAGTTACATAGCGCTCAGGCGCGTCTGGCAACGTGGCGGCTACGAGATTTCGACTGCGATACACTGCAAGCCGCTACAACTTTACGCCAGACAACAATCTACGTTAGCGGCTAGCGCAGACGAACGTGACGTCAATTTGTCCATGAAAAATGGCTGTTGTAGGCGAGTTTCAAGTAAACATAGTAATTAAGAAAACGATTTTGCATTAATGTTGTTTTATTGGCCTACTGTTTGGTGGCACATTTAGATCAGTGATTTTTCAACTTTCATCTGAAAACTGATCATACGTTCAGAAGTCCGGATGTCAGTCTAAACTGTAACGTAGCGTAAAATTTTTACGCTACAATGTGCTCGTAGCGGCTTGCCGTAGCCGAGTATCCAGTAGCTTAGCAGCTGCCAGCCGCTCGCAGCAGCTAAGTTACCGGACGCGCCTCTCGACTCTGGTACATACTGTATTATTTTTTTACGACAAATGCGGCAAGTTGTTTTTCATTCTTTCTTTATCTACCTACATGTGTAAATAATAAATGTGTATATTTTATCAGCATCATGTTCGTCTATTAGACAGTTGTCAAATTACAACTGAGTTCACAGCGAATTAGGCTTAACTACGACAGTTACACGGCACAAAACACTAGAAATTCGGAGCAGAGCTTAGCGTGAGAGCGCGCGGCGCCCTATACTCGACTAGAGTGACAATTTGCTGGGTTGCAGTTTCGCTCCTTACAACGTCATGTGGCCTAAAATCGCGCCGAATTTTGGACGTTTTGTTCCATTTTTTGAAGGGGCGCCGAAATTTTGGGACCTAAGCTGTGAAGCTGAAGCAACTTTCGACCATGCGGCAAAGTTACATGGCGATCGGCCGAGAGAGCTCTGAGATCTGGGGTTGACACAAAACATCAGCACGGCTAGCTATGCAGCTAGGCAGCCTAATTAACGAATTCAGCTGCTTGTCGTAACGTGCTGATTTGCCTGCGATTGCGCTACAGACTTAAAGCGGTACGATGTAGAGAAAAATATAGAAAGCAACCTACAGTATACGAACAGTCCGCCTGCCTACGCTTCTCCAGTGTCAGACCCATATCCAGGACTAGCACCAGAACCTTTTGGCCTTCAACCGTATCCGCAGTCACCGTATCCGTACGATCAACCGCCGGCTGGATATCCCGGATACGCCGGGACTCCAGCACAGCACGCTGGATCACCATCACCACCCCGGCGGCAGCAACAGCAGTTGCAGCAGCAGCATCGGACGGTGCTGTACGTGGCTGCCGGACCGCGCAGTGAATCGGTAACCGTGGTTCAGTCGTACGTCGGACACATGATGGTCGCATGCTTCGTCACGTGGTGCTGCAACTGGCTCTTCGGACTGATCGCCTTCATCTTGGCTAGTTGGTGTTTTTCTTTTATTTCATTTCAGTATTGTCGTTTTCTCATTATTTTATTGCCTCCGCCAAGAAGGTTTTGTGAATGTGATACGATACCCGTGGTCAGCATGATGACCGCACTCAAAATGTTGCATCGTCGGATTTGGCGGAAATTTAGAAAAGTTGGACTTGCCCCAACTTAAAGACGATTAGATTCTGGTGCTGGTGGTGATCTAGATCAGCGTCTGGATCCAAGATTGGACTTAAGGATTTTTACTAACACAACGGAAAAAAATTCACATAACGTTGGCGGAGGTTTGCGCAAGAAGTTGCATTTTTTCGACAAACACTGCAAATTTACAACAGAATTCCGACAGGCAACAGCAAATTTCCGACAGAGGAGATTATGAATGCTGAATATTTAATTTTACCCCTAAATTTTTCCGAAATGGGGGGTTTTAACTCCCAAATTTGGCTAATTTTTGACAGGAAAAAGACCTTCTGACAAGTTTTGGACAATCCAACATTTGAAGCAAGGAAAACAATTGGTGTTTTCTGTCCGTGACCACTTAATATCATGTTCTCAACTGTTTGCTCTGAGACGAGGTTAAAGGTTAAAGGTGCATATAGCTCTTAATGATCCCATCTCAGAGCTACGGAGCGTCACTTGTCATATGGGATCACACAGTGTTACCTGCCACCCGACAGAGGTGAACGCGCCCCG
>Ga0056128_1009849_pt1 | contig 11951 bp, 5 predicted proteins | sample WorMetLIZISLAND2_FD_71113 | JGI IMG/M metagenome (GOLD analysis project Ga0056128, IMG submission 71113) | Marine gutless worms symbiont microbial communities from Max Planck institute for Marine Microbiology, Germany - Olavius geniculatus... ... | reverse complement strand
AAATATCGTAAGCCCGTAACACACTACGATATTGAGTACCTTTTGACGATTTTCTGAGCTAATCATTATTATTATTAGGCACAGTTTGTTGGAGTTATTTCAAAACGTAATAGGGGTCCGGTTTTTTTGAGACACAGTGTAAGCGCAAACTGTGCATTATCGCAGATAGGTATTTTGATTGTATGATCAGTGATCTTTAAATGTGGTTGTAAATTATTTTAATAATGATTAACGAGTTTAATTTGGAATTCGTTTTAGAATGACTTAAGCCCCTAATCTAACATAACCAGCATAACCACCAGTCGACGTTTGTTATAAGATAACAGTTAACCGACATTATTTTAAGCCTACTATTATATTTTCCCCTTAAAACTACACGGTGTTTCATAAAAAGGGACCCCTTTTTGTTTTTTTCATAATTCACGCAAATAATGACCAATTTATACAAAATTTTTACCAGTTGTAGCTGAAAAAAATACTAATTCAAAATATTGCAACAAAATATAACAGTTGATTAAACGTTCTTTGTTAGTCGTGACGTAATGCTGACGTCATGGTGTGTCACGGGTACAAACTTGATAGTCTCAACTGGGGCTGTAAGTTGCTATCCAGCTTCGATGGTGAACTTAATCTGGTTCGCTAATGAAAAATGTTTATCGTGTCAGCAAACATGAAATCAGGCATCTTGCTATCTAAAAATGCAACCATTTTGCAACCTCGGTGTGCTAGTGCACTGTCTTGCTCGAACATGTGAAATTCCAGCTATCCCCACAGACACGTAAATGCGATCGCTTTGCCCGTTTTTGTGGCTGCAACTGTAAAACTTCAAAAATTTGCCATCAGCGAACCACAGTTTTCACCATCGAAGCAGGGTAGCGATAGACAGCACCAGTTGAAACTATCAAGCTTGTACCCGTGACACATTATGATGTCAGCATTACGTCACGACTAGCAAAGAATATTTAATAAACTTCCAAATTTTGTTGCAATATTTTGAATTAGTATTTCTTCTGCTACAACTGTTAAAACTGTTGTGTAAATTGATCATTATTTAAGTGAATTATAAAGAAAAAAAACAAAAAGGGGTCCCTTTTTATGAAACACCGTGTAGTTTTGCGTAGGCTTACCGGACAAATAATGTATCCGAGATAATTGGCAAAAACTAAAAATATATGCCCTACCGCAAAATTTCAAATAAAAGCCGAGTCTCAAATAGAAGAAGGTTGTTCAATACAAGCAGAAGTCATTTGTTCTGATACAGCCATCCAATGCAAATTATGCAAGTGGATATTAGACAATGTTAGCCTACGTTTTGGCATAAGCATTATGCTTCGTATAAACGTGTTTTTATGTGCATTTAAAGTCATGCACATTGTATAACTTAATTACTTAATTACATATTATAAAATAATTAAGTCATCCAAAGTCACAATGTTTTAAATGCTGCAAGCCGCGCGGGGTATTACTACATAAGTTTTTTTAGCTCACAGATGTTGTACAAGCGTAAGGAGGCCTGTATTAGAAGTTTTATGAAAAACCCAAGCTTATAGGCCTAAAAGCATCGGCGTTAACTACAAAAGCAGATAAAAAAATAATGTGGCAATATTATTTGATCAAGTACATCAACATTTTTATTTTATAGTTAAAGTATTTCAAGTGAACATCGTAGTAGAAAAAAATTTGAAAGGTTCGTTAGCATTAGTGTAAGTTATGTAACCAACACAACCAACCATATTTATGTCGTGATAACAGTTGCATTAAACCCCGACTTTTTATTATTAGCACGATAACCAAAAAAAACCTGATTTAGTAGGCTAATCCACCGAAATCTACATCGGATCTCAATAGTTAAAACTTGCATGTATGCTTATTGCAATTTTGTTAATAGGCCTATATTTTTGACCTGAACTACTGTGGGTTAGTGTTTACTTTTCCATTTCGTGGATGTAAGCTGTAGGCCTGTAACCTTATAAAACCATGCGAGTGGCAAACGACGTTGTACACTGCAGTTAAGTCCAGATTACCTGTCAGAAACCACAAAACCAAATAGAGAAAAAAGCCTAGATATATCGACAGCATTTTACAACAATAGTGTGTGTAAAACACACGACTGTTATTCTCTGTTGCTTCGCCGTTTATTTTATGTCTGCACACCAACAAATTTCGCAAATACTGAAATACATAATGTATCGTAGTAAAACCAGTAAAACCATGCCATGTGATAGACCTGTTTAGGCGTGGCCCATTCAGGCCTATAGGCTTACGAATGGGTTTTTTGGCGGTAAGCCGATGCAAAAAAATGTGCACCTAACTATTTTCTGCATCACACAGCACCAATGACAATTAGGCCTATTTTAGCTTATTATGCTTACATTCTAATTGAACTTGCATTTTGAAAGAAGCAGTTGCTTTTCCGTTGGCTAGTATGTTTTACGCTTGTATTATTGTGTGCTTATTGCCACCAGGTAATGGCTATGCTAAAAGCTGGCTAAACTACCCTGCAGTATAATACGCTAACAACAAAAACCTGATCATAAAAATTATGTGCTAAATCGTTCACCGGAAAGCCCACAGAAATTTGTTTTGTCAAGTGCAGTGATCGACATGGGACTGTTTTGCAGGCACTCTGTCGCTTGGCAACGTAAAAGTGCTTACAGAGCTACAGAAATAAAATGGAATGAAACGAAAGCTGCACGCTTCGGCTTTCATTTTGTTCTATTTTATTTTGTGTTTGTCGCTCTGGACGCACTAAACATACGGCCAATGACTACTAACCGACTCACTGTTGGCCTATGGTTCCACAAACGTTCAAAATCGGCGCAGTGTGCACTGTACTATAACCATTGAAGTAAAGAGGGATGACATTAAAAGACAAATGACGCTGTAAAGTGTCGCAAAACAAGGCCGACAATTAGAAAATCGTTTGAAATTTTCAGCACTTTCTGGGCCATTTCGCTGCAAAAATAGGCCTAGGGTATCATATAGTGTAGGCTATGTTATTAACAACGTCTGGAATAGGATAATTGAGTGTTTAACGAACTCACGTACTCCAGACAGTGGTTCAACACACTTATTGCAAAAAATTAATATATAAGGCCTATAGTAATTCACTAAATAACATTTGTAATTTTACAATGTATTTATCGATTAATACATATACTATAAATAACTGACATTGCTTTTTTGCAATATTATTAATAGTGTTGTTTATTTGCAATTTTACTTGTTTTGTTAAGCCGCCCGTATGTAGTAGGCTTAACAAGTTTTCGCTTTGTTTTTTTCCACTTTTTATTTTTTTTAATTTTTAATTTTTTTTTAAACCGGACAGTGGATTAAGACCAGAATTAGTGAAGGAAAGCTAATTTAGCGAATAGCTAATCGGTTGCTGGTATTGTAGGAAAAGTATTCTCAAAGGTTATTTGGTGCTGGATGTTTGGTATAGCGAAGCGTCCTGGCTGTTGAGACGTCTGCTACTTATACAAATATAAACATTGGACTTTCCCTAACTGTCTGAGCTTTGCTAAGGTGAAAGTCATGGCTAAACTTAGTTCCTGGGTGGTAGCCTTGGGACGAAATTGAATATTAAGTAGCAGTAGGCTAAAACTACGAACGGTATCGTCGTAGCTCCTTAAAAAGCTTCCTCTAAGTCTCGTGTTGGCCTGGAGGTGGAACCTAAGAGTGTGTTTACATTTTGGGGCTACAGCCTGTAGCCAGGAAATCCTAGTGACCTGGGTTCAATGGGCTCCGAGGAATCCACGCCTCTTGACGTCACTTCTAGGATACGAGGTTTTTTGACAGTTGATTGACTCATTCGCTTCTGATACACCGTTCGATAAAATCGTGCTGTGTGCGAAAAGTCGGAATAAAATCTCTCTTCTGATTTCTCTGCTACTAGCTGTCTCCTATTAGGAACAAAGACGATCTTTACTTCCCTTCCCCCCCAAAAAAAATTGAGGCTAAATTTTAGTGAGATCCATGAAGGGATTTTGGAGTAGGGTGCATTTTACCATCTTTACAATCGACGGCTTGGCGAATCAGCAGTCGTCGACCACGACACTCGTACTTACGGCGTCGGGCGGCCTCACGTTGGGCTTTGCCCCAAATTTCTAGTTTGTTCAATTGTGCTGTCACCAGTGGTTAAAGTATAAATACGGAGGTGGGGAAAGCTATAGTTTGGCTTCGGGCTCCCGTTGGTGGTTTTGGGCCCATTGCTGCATCTTTTGGAAACGTGAAGGTGGGGGAACGCTTTGGACTAAAAACTAGAGGTGGGGGTACTCCCGCGTCCTTTAACCAGTGGCTGTCACTGACGGTGGCGAAATAAGATGTATTAGGCTTTATTGTTTGCAGCTATCGGCTACTTGACGACGAAGCCAAAACATGCGACAGTTAGTCGAAACTCAACTATTACTTTCATATGTCGTAGTGACACGGATTACTTAATTCAGTGGAGATTCACTCCTGCCTACAGCAGCATCGAGTCGACTCGTACAATTAATGCCAGAGTCTTTAGTGGGTACGCACGAGTTGACAGTAACGGTACGCTTCACCTGTATTCGGTGTCGAAAAGCGATGCCGGAATATACCGATGCGAAGACAGGGACGAGGCAGCCTTTGCCGAACTTTATGTAGTTGGTGAGTAGGCCTATTCACTAAACCAAACCCAGTAGGCCTAATGTTCAATCTCTAAAGCATCTTATCGAATAATACGTACAAGACACGTAGCATACAAACATATTGTGTTGTGCCATTAATTTCAAAATGTATAACTAATAATTTGTTGAAAATTGAGAACTTCGATAAGATCGTTTTTAAATTATACATTTATATGGCCTATAAGTTACTCACGGTGGAATGATACCTACCTCAGTAACTATAAAGCAGCTCGACGTATAGCAACATCGTTGTTGAGTGAGCTGAACGATTGTGCAACGATAGGTAGGCCCGCTGGGTTTGCTCTGATCCCTAAAATGAAACAATAGAAAGAAAGGTTATTGCGAGCTTGAACAAAGCCGCGGGGTGGAACGCTCACGTGCAAAAGTCCATGTTGTGTCGTGTAATTGAAGTGCAACTATATACTGTAGTTATGCGCGTGAAGCAAAAGTACGTACGTGTGAGCTACAAATTCTATCGCGCAGAAGCCCAAAAGTATACCGATGCTGTAGATGAAAGTACAGAGCCGTTCGTATTCGTTTACAATAGATGATGTTACTATACGTCGAGTCACGCCTTACAAAGTCCCACGGCACGAAGCGGCTTCGTTAACCCACTTTTCGTAACATTCCCAGTCGGCGCTAAACATTCATTTCGTTGCATTCCTTGCTGAGCAACGTTATCGCTACCAAACGTGATTCTGCGGCATGTTAACGTGTTGTGTAAACTTATATTCAGACAGCAGTTCTGACCTGTGTCTGTCGCTGTGTCCAACTGACGTCCTGGCTACACTCGGTGAGACAGTGTTTCTACAAGCCGCCCAGCCGGGCAGTAGAGTAATGCGCTGGTACAGACAACTCGTCACCAGTCATACAGCAACAGTAGTCTATACCGGCCTTGAAGTCGACTACAAACAGCTTGACCATAGGTACGTAAAGGTAAAACTCCTGTAGTCAACAGCGCTGTCTTACAGCTCTGTAGGGCGGTGCTCATCTCCGTTTCAAGGCCCTGAGCCAGCAGTGAGTTGCAGCTCAGTTACATGGGCGGTAGACCAGACCTCTCCCATATACTGCCGTTACCTTCCCAGCGGTGAAACTGGTACCGAATTATAGTGTTTGGTGACAGACACAATGTGTGTGAACAACTTGCCCAAGGCAATGCACCGGGCTGGAATCGAATCGGGGATTTCCGGTTCACCAGTTTGACACGCTACCGCTAAACTACCATAGGTACGTGCGTACAGAAGTTCGACAACGGCTGGACGGAAAGAACTTAATGCGCATTTATGCATCAGTCACGCTGAATTATTTTTTTAATTTCAACGAAAACACACGACATGCGCATAAGTGCAAAGCGTAGGTTAGTTTCGTAAGGCTTACAATTTTTGTTTGCACCAAATTGCCAGAAAGTTTTTGACTATTTTGACAACGTTTGTAGTCGTTAGGCTGTATTTGGGCGTAAACAGTCTAGCTAGCCGAAACATGTCACCACATGCGCAGAGATTTGCAATGATCATGCTGAAAACTAAACTGCCGTTCACGCATTACATGCTAGTATTTTTTATAGTCAAGTCGTTTAAACCTAACCTTTGTGACCGTCTATCGTACAAAACAAAGCCGTCAAAAAGCCCAAGTACTTTATTTTTCGAACATTTGTTTAAACCATTAAGCGTTCTTGATTTTTCTTGAGTAAAAATGTATGTTCTGTAGGCCCAGAACGTTTTTTGCCGCTGATGCACATACACAGTGGGAAGCGCGATACTGTCGTCGTATGTTGCCCGTCCGTCCGTCCGTCCGTCCGTCTGTCTGCATCTAACATTTTTGTATAGATTTAGTTACTTGGAAACTAATTACATTATTACCTTGAAGTCTCCGCTCATCGAAGGTCCAACCCAGTCGAAGGAAAACGTTTTAAACTTCGGGTAAAATTCACCGTCTGATGTGGCAGCGGTGGATCCAAAAATTTGGAATATGAGCGAAAGGGCAGTGAGTGAGATTTGTGCCCCAAAGAATATTTTTTTTAATTTTATGCAAAAATAACACATGTTTGTGCAACATTTTTTACTTGTTTTAAAATGCATCAAGTCACTAAGGAAAGAGGGCGGCCGTCCCAACCCGGTTTTCTTCTCTGAATCCGTCACTGGTGCGTGACGTACGCTACATTTAATAGTGACTCATTTGTTACCGCCGTAACGTATGACGTCATAACAAAAGCTGCGATAGTTCGCTACCTTATCAGTGTAGGCCCCCGATAGTGGACATTATGTTGCAGGTTCTCCGTGGTGTCAAGCGGTGACGGACAGCGGGATATGTTGATCAGAGATATCGCGCTAAGTGATGCCGGACTTTACACAGCCAGAGATGAGTTTCAGCAACTGCAAGCATCCGCCAACCTCACTGTCATCGGTCCGCAGCTTTGTTTTTTTCCTACTCTTCTGATAATTACAGTCAGCAACGTTTAATCCCTAAATCCTGAACTTTTTTTCGCTAGTTTTCCGTCCCTTCGCAGCCGCCGCCTATTCGAGATATTCAATTTTGGAGCTTCATAAAACGCGTTTGGAAACGTTCTCGCCATTTCGTCGAACGCGGTTAGTAAAAAACATATCATAATGATGATGATGATTATGGGAGAACATGTTTGCATTTTTACGGCGCGTATACAGTGACGTAACTGAACTGACATGGTTTGATTTTTGACGAAGTGACCAATGAAGCCCATTGGTCATTTGTTGACACGTACGTGGGCATGGTTAAGACACTGACGCCGTTAGACGGTGCCTACTGTTATTGCTTGGTCAGTTCGTCAAACACTAAACCATGCAAATAAATGGCATTATGTACGTTTCTGGTCGCAATAGAACATCGATATTCGCCGTTTGCGTCATTATAAAAGCCACTCAGCTATTTGCTGTTTCTTAATTTTCACAGCTAGGTGTGAATTCGTCGTTTTATCGCACTCATGACGCGCGCTTACATCAATAACGAATCATTTTGCGTTTGATTACGATGATGAATAATGTGCTAGCTTTATTCGAGATCTAGGAAACAGCAAGTGATACCTTGTAATTTCTGAAAGCGGGACTTGCCTTTGCGAATCGCACACATGAGAAAACCACCGTGATCAATATATTAGCCGTGTTCAGCTGCGTGTAGGCCTATAGTAGTTTCCCCGGTATTGGCGATATGCAGTTTCGGTTTACGCCGGTCGTCATAACAAGTTTTAAGGTGTCCGGAAAAAAGTCTACAGTTTGTTATGTACAGACTTTCATGAAATCTGTGTATATTTTTTGTCGTAATTTTGGCACATAATATGCTGATACTCAATTTTATTAAAGGCATGTGAAATTTGTTCTTTTTCCCATAATTACCCACCTGCAAAAATACACAGTACTGCTGACGTAATTGTGACGAAAGAAAGCAACAGCCAATTACAAAAATGTTTAAAAGATCGTATACAAGTAGTTTGGCAGATTGGAAAAAGTGATATATAGGCCTAGGCCCTATTACTTTTTGGCAAAAAGTTTTAAATTTTACTTTGTTAGTCAGTTGACAGTGAGCGAAAATTAATGTGCAGCCGCCGTTAAAATGATGAAGTGTTTGTCGGCCACGGTGTAGGCTTATCTCATGGCACTCGAGTTCGTTGTAAACAGTTGCGGAAAACACGCCGCAAAACTCCCGCTATACCGAAGTCACTGAACCCAGGAATTTACCAACATACGTGCGTCTAGTGAAATGGAAATTTTACGCGACACCGTCTTGACATGACGAGTCAGCCAAAACAGCGAATAGGTCTTAGTAATTGACAAATAGACGCAACACATTTTGCTGTAAACAGTATGCTAAAACGCAGAAAAAATGTAGTTTTTTTTGTTTTCAGCTACTGGAAAATTTTTACAGCAAGGCGAAAATTGGGAGGGGGCATTAACAACGTATATAGAATATTACAAAATAAGTCACGTTGTTTCCAACTGCATTAGTTGAAGGCCTTACCTTTACCGCTTGTAAAATTTTTTACACTACATATTTTATCAAAAGTCGTAAAATTGATATTATTCATGTCAGCACATTAACACTGTAGTATTATTGTGATGGCAATTATGGTCGTGGAAGTGAAAAATAAAACAATTGCAAAAAATGTTGCAAATGTTTCATCTTACGTCTAATATCAATCTGTAAACTTTTTGCTGTTTTCGATGTGTTGGCGTTGCGTGTTGGTCGCGCTTAACGCATGTGTAAACTGCGAGTATTGTACGTGCATATTATTGTGTGCTTGTGTTCATTAAGTAAGTAAGTAAGTTTGCAAGTAAGCCTGAGTAATTTATCTTTAATTTTTACAGTAATGGGGTGTTTACACGATCTAGCATTCATCCAGCTAGCTGGAAGTTCTATAATAATTAGGAGGACGAGCGGGTTGTAACCACAGATTTAAATATTAATGATATTGGTAATAGGCATATTGGAAAGCCTATATAACACTTAAACCTATCAGCTTTGGGCTAAGCCTAGGCCCGCCTACGGCTTAGCCCACAGCTGATAGCTGGCGGGGTTCCATCAGGCCAGCTGGATGTTTGCTGGACGTTTGCTGGAACTTTGCTGTAAGTTCGCTGGATCGTGTAAACACCCTGTAACTGTTTTTATTGACAGATGACGTTTCGTCCGGAGTGCGAGTGGAGCGTTTGTCTCACGGGTACAGAGTGAACTGCAGTATAATCTACAATGGACGTCACGCACCAGAACTTCGTTGGTCCAATGCTGACAATGCCACAGTCCAATCTGTTAGAAGCTGGTTTGTTGAGAAATCCAGCCATCGCGTGGTCACTCTGTCTGCGAAGGTGCCATCGGCCTTAGCTGTACCTTCGTCTTGTCAAATGTCGGTCCCTTTGTATCGCTGCACCGCGCTCAGTCGCATCTACGCCCGAACGTTTCCGACTGGTTGGATAAACCCAACTGAAGACGGCGAGTTTTTCGATGACGAATTTGATTTTAATTTTTGAGCCGACCGCTAAGCTGAAAGCTTAATAAAGGTCGGCCCTTTGTCGTGGTTGTCGTCCGTCCGTCCGTCTGTCACGGATACATTGTGGCTAAACGGCCTAAGATAGGGTTAAGGTTGCTATTGATCACTAATAGGAAGTCGCATACTGGCTTTTAAATGACACATAAATCAATGACTTTGGATGACCTTAAAGAGTCATAACGCACTATGAAATGGAATGTTTCAAGCTATAAGTGGCCATATCTCGGAAACGGTGCGAGATAGAGCCAAGGTTACTGTTAATTACTAACAGGAAGTTGCATATTGGCTTCCAACTTACCTGCAAATTATCGAACTTGGATGACCTTAAATGCCAGTGAGCGCTATTGTGGCTAGACGGTGCGAGATAGGGCCTAGATTACTATTAATCACTAATAGGAAGCGGCATACGTCCTTTCAGATGACATAAAAATCATCCACTTTGGATGACCTTCAAGGTCAGTGACAAACAGTACGGTCATCCCACCCTAGCGACAAGTGGGCTTTTTGTAATACATAGGTCTACGCATGGGTGTAGGTTTCGAAGGTTTAAAACCACTTTGATGATAACAAATGTGCTTAAATAAAATTCATAGCTGAATACAATAGGCGTTGTGATAATAATTGTGTTTGCATTGTTGCAGAAGCATTACAAAATAGGCCTAATGTTCTGCTAAACTAGCCAACCCACTTTATGTCGACTCTATGAGTTGGTCGCCAATGTTGAGGTTTCCAAAAGTCACCATAGGCTGGTTTTTGTGTAATTTGTTGTAACTGTTGTAATTGCTCTTTTAAGTTATTTGGTCACGGAGCATTAATGTTAAAAACAGACAAACAGAAAGACGGATAACTAGTGGTTGTTACTAACTGGTCTATTGCGTATTAGTTTTTCGTTATAGTCAATGTTTTTTTTCCGGGACGGAGAGAGATTTATGCACTATTTTTTAATCATAATTATATCAAAATACGATTAAACTGACAGTTTGTTTGTCAGTTTTTGAGTGCAAATTTTCCATTGTATTGTATTGTATTGTAATGTACTATGTGAAGCTGTTGTGTTGCTGTAAAGGGCGATCCAAAGAAGATTACAAGGAGGTAATGACGTCAGAGCTGGACGCGGTGAAAGTTCTCGTTGATAGCCCGGTGTCTATGGTGACAATCTGCATGTGTATAGCAGCAATTATGGCGCTCACTTACATGATGATGATGATGGTCACAACGCTAAACAAACGCAGAACAAAGCCATATGGCCGCAACAGCCACGAAGGTATTAAACTATGTACTATTTACGAACTTCTTCTAAGATATTTTAAGCTTTAAACTCTTGGCTATACGTGATAGTTGTCGGGGGTCGGGGGTCTGGCTCCCAGTCTTTTGGCCTTTAGTTTTCGCGTGGAAATTAGTCTTGAGGAGTCGGTGCCAACTTTTCAGTTTGTTCGTAGCTTATTCTTTATTATTTTAATACTTTTGTCTCTGCGCGTTTTCTTCAACACACAACCACATAGGCCTACTCCACGCGTTGCTTCTATGCTTGCGTTTTTTCGCTTTTTTCGTTGCCTGTGTTCATTGCTTGTGAATTGATACAGCAGAGATGCGAACTAATCATCAGTTGATTGCTGTGTTGTATTATAGCGCTGGACAGGTCCATTGATGAGTATGCCAGTACTGACGAAGACCACGCGCATTTACAAAACGGTAATACGTCCTGTAGTTCAATAAACATAGCCTAGAAGTAGCACTAGAGGTTTGCTTAGAACGTTGTGCGCTAAACAAATATATGTTTTACATACTTACTCACTTACTGTAGTCAGGGACGTCGATAGCCACAGCGGGGCCCGGAGAAACATTCTCGCCGGGCCCCTCGGGGGAAAAAATGGTGATTTTTTAATGACGCATTTTCGTGTACATATGTACTTTATATTTTTGAGCGACGGCGGGCTCCCAAAATGTCTCGGGACCCGGGTTAATTTACCCCCTTCTCTCTTCCCCCTCCTCTCGACGGGCCTGACTTTGGCCTGGGTTAGAATATTTTACTAGTGTGGCAAACATTTCATCTGTAGCAAACGTTCTTTATATTTTACTTTATTTGCTCTATTTTACTGATTACCTAGCTGTTGTATATATTGGGTGTCGTGTAAGTTACGTACAGTAGTTGACTGTATCAGCTTTTATTAGGCTATTCATCATCATCATCATCATCGACAACCGTGGGCTCAATGCCCGTTGGTGTCTGACGCCATTCTTACTATCGCTGCCCACCGCTGCCTATCTAGGGCAGCGTGGCTTAACTC
>Ga0056128_1009846_pt1 | contig 11953 bp, 7 predicted proteins | sample WorMetLIZISLAND2_FD_71113 | JGI IMG/M metagenome (GOLD analysis project Ga0056128, IMG submission 71113) | Marine gutless worms symbiont microbial communities from Max Planck institute for Marine Microbiology, Germany - Olavius geniculatus... ... | reverse complement strand
TTCATGTCTCGTATTTTCATGTCTCGCTTTTTCCTTACCTGTATTTTCATGTCTCGTATTTTCACGACTTGCATTTTTGATGGTGCCGAAATTTCATTTCTCGCATTTTCAGTCGCCCCTTGCTTGCGATATGCGACGTTATATAAATTTGTTTAAAACTTTTGATTGACCGATTGGCTTATTGATAAATTTGTTACAAATACAACAAAGAAAAATAAACTGACCTATACGCTGTAACTGGTCACGGTATGCTCAAGTTGTTTCGGCGCCTAACGCAAATTTTTGTTTACCAAATTAACTTTAGGAACAAACAGAACGAAAAGAGTAAATGAATTTTTATATAGCCGACTTTTATATAGTATATATATACAATTTATATAGTATATATAGTATATATGGAATTTTTATATAGTTTATATAGTTTATTGGTTTTACGTTATATTTTCTGACGCTCCGAGAAACAGTGGCTCGTGGGGGATCGTTACATCGGCCTATTACCCCGTTTACACGATCAAGCAAACATCAAAAGAGCATCGAGCAAGCATCGAGCAAACGTCAAGCAAACGTCAAGCAAACATCAAGCAATTAAAGCACACGTCGTTACATCGGCCTATTACCCCAGTATGGTGTGGTAGTCGACTTTGCGACCTACACCTACGTACACGACGTATGCGTTCGTCTTTGTCGCCGTGCTTTGATGCCGCGGCCCATGTCGTCGACGCGGGAATAAGGTAGCTGTCGTCGTGGCCAGTGGCTCTGAGATCTGTCCACGGAGTGGGTGGTCGCCTACACGTCAGCGCGGTCGAGCGCGACGTCGTAGCCTACGTCGTAGTGCAGTTGCTTCGTCGGCGTCGCCATGATAACGACACTAGAGATTTTGTGACATTCTGGCGCTGAAGCACGTCCCTGTTGGTGTGATCACCCTTATCTAAACTCACCTTGCCGAACAGTCAAGCACTCACGGTATAGATGCTAGCTTGGCGCAGCGGTCAACTCTTTAGTCTGGATAGACGAATTTGCTTAATATGTCTGACTTTGCCACTACTTATTAATTTTTATTTATTTATTTATTTTCAAGCAGAGATGAAACATAGCACGTTACTGGTGCGGTAACGGTTTTAAGAAAAACATGCTACGATGAAACAACTTGGATATTTAACTTTCTGTCAGATATTTGAAGCTATCGAGGAACTTTAAACCTATATTAGCGAACTGTTTGACATTGTTTGCAGTAGGCCTACACTCAAACAATGAACTACAACACTTAGCCTTTAGGCCTATGCGCCGCTGATTATCTCGCTCTATTAGCCTACGGCACCATTACAGGTAAAGGATTTTCGCACATAATCAACCAGTCAGATTAACTCAGCCTTTCATCCTTTCAGGGTAGTTAAATTGCGTGTATACGTTCATATAGCTCATTGGTGACTGCTTCAACCGTGAGTACGGTATTCGAAGATCACTTCCGAGTATTGTTGACAAATTTTATGCACAAAGCCGGTAGCCGTGACGCCACACTGCCAGCGTCAGGATCAGTGCCGGCAGACATGATACGGCACACAGTCGACTAGGCCTATAACACGGTAAGCCCGGCCCGCAGTGCCGGGCGACCATTAATTTCTCAGCGGTTCTGCGGGGCGTGACGACACGCCGTATGCGGTCGTCCGTGACCGGCGACAGACGACACGAAAGATACGACAGAGTACCGGCTGCAGGAGTCAACGTCGTCGTCGTCATCGTCATCGCTCCGGTGTTCCTTCTGAGACCAATTCCACACTCCGTCATCCACCGGCGTACGTCATGGCAGCGGCGGGCACGAAACGGAAGAATGAAGCCATGGCTGCTCCTTCCACCTAACTTTTAGTATCTGTCAGAAATTTTTCGAGATAAACAAAACTTGCCGCTAAAATTTCGTCATTTATACGCACATATGTCGGGTAGCTCGTCGACGGTCATCGGTGTAAAGTCATTTACTTACTTAAAGTAAAAATTTTGAAAACTCATAAATTCCTCTGTTAGAAATTTGCAGCTGTTTTTAGAAAACTGCATTTTTGTGTCCTGCAAGTTTTTCAACCCACGACGTTTATTTGTACGCGTATAGTTTTTACTCTAAAGTTATTCCCAAATTGGAGTTTGAGCACCCCCACTTATTCCTCTGCGTATTCGATTATGTCTGGATCCGTCTCGATCCGCCACCGTCACTGCATTCTTCGCCGTTATGTTTGAGAGGAAGAAGGGTACTTGGATCTATGATCTAGGTTTATTCGATGTCACGGACCCTGTGTGAAGTGTTTCCTAGCGATAAAGACAGACGGTGCCGTCGTTCGTTCGTTTGACTTTCATGTATATTGCACGCCGCCCGCTTGCTTTATCATTCCCGCCTGACGACATTTCCTAGTTTTACACGAGCTTTTACGCTGGTGGCTGAACGGCGGCAAAGCAACAAAATTAGTTATCCATAGATAAATAAACAAAGGAGACGACGGCGACACGCCAGATCCAGGCAGTCGCCTGGATTTCGAGTAAGGTGGCACAAAAATAACAAGAAAAAGCCTAGCTTCGCCAGGATTGCCGACCGTACTGGTTGTTAATGACCTCCAAAGTCATTCAAGGTCGATAATTTTTATTTTATCTAAAAGGGCGTACTAGTAACCTTGGTTCTATTTTTCGCCGTTTCCGAGATACCGTTATTTATATCTTAAAACCTTTCATTGACAATTGCGGCCAAACCGCTGAATATAGAGGAATGGAATTGGCAGCCTATAGGAAGTCGCCAGCGCCCTATCTGACGGTACCACCGCCGACCCCCTAAAACTTACCGTTTAGCCACAATACCGCACGGTTGGCATACAAAAGTTAATTATGACTTTTCAAGGTCATCCGAGGTCCATGATTTTTATATATTTGAAAGTCAATATGCGACTTCCTATTAGTGATCAATAGCAACCTAGGCCCTATCTCGCACAGTTTAGCCACAATACATCTGTAACAGACTGACTGACAGACAAACAAACGGACAACTTGTATTATAAGTTCGACCGTTAAGTAAGTACGGTCTGCTAAAAAGACTAACTGTCAAGCGTTGCTCAAGGCTAAGAAATGGCCGCGGGTAGTCGCAGCATCAGGCACGCGAAAACACCAAAAAAACCCACGTGGTCATTTTGGCGCACCATCGTATCAAATTAACACGCACAAGCGTGAAATCGGTTGTACGCTTAATCGTCTAATAAAACAAATTCAGCCTAAACATTTATGTATAAAGTCAACTTGAATACGTAACCTACAATTTCTAAAAAGTTTCAGTCAAATGTCGATAGCGCAACAATTTATTTGCAAAATTGCGAAAAAGTGCATAAGCTATTGTTCTTTCGTAGTTAATTTACTGTATTTGTTATTATACTAAGTTCCGTTATTTATCATTTTATTCATCGATTATTTTGTTACCAGGAAACATGCTTAATAATTGAAGATACAGGTTTTGTCGTTTGTTTGAAGGAGGCAAAAAAATCGATAGAAGTTGGATGCAGACTGCATTTTCCAGTCGTCTGCAAGGATGGCATTGACGTTATTAGTATAGACCTATTGCAAAGTGTAATTGAACCAAGAGGCCCAAATAATAATTACGCTAAGTGATTTCTACGCATCCACGAACTTATCGATATTTTGTTCTTTGTCGTGTCTTGATTTAATGCAACGCACTCCGGAAAATTAGCCAACCACAGGTAGTCCACGAAGAAGTTCGATCAATGGCGTGATCACGGAACAGACTTATTGCTCGCTCCTTGGTCATTCAAATTTAGTTCAGTCCATTCATGTCGCTCTATACGCGCCTTTAGACCTGACAAAAATGGGAACTAGCAGATATTGATGTTTTCGTCCTTCAGCAAAGTCTGTTTATGTTTAGAATACTGTAAGACAAAACTGTTTAATACAGACCGTTATTCACCATTCACTGGCAGAAACTATAAATAAAAACATACACTTATTTTGCCCACAACTACACGCTAAAAAGCTAATTTTTGTACTTATCTCAAATTACACTATAACTGGCATCGTGTAGCGATAGTTCGTCTACAACGATCAAGCGCAAAAAATAAAGTTTATAAGCAACATATATAATGTACTTGTGACTTGGGTAGTTTTATAGCCTAGAAGCGGTGACGTTGACAAACGAGTCCTAGCGTGTGATCAGACGGCGTGGCGAGCAATCTTATACGAGCAAGACCTTTGGCAATCGTTGTAGGATGCAGCAGTGAGACGAAATGGTACGGTCAGATGTGCCGCGGAACGCGACAACATAGCAGTAAACGGAGAAAAGAAATGTCGTGCTTTAGGTGCTCAGTTTTGCAATAAAACTAAAGCTATAACTAAACCAAACATTTTAAACAGTTTTGAGCTCATTATCTTACCCGGTTAATCGCAATGTGATTGCCAAACATTGTAGGAGTTAGCTTTGTCTTAAGTCTAATACCCCGTTTACACGATCTAGCAAACGTCCAGCAAACGTCCAGCAAATTTTCAGCAAACATCGAGCAATTCGCAGGTGTATTTTGAATACATTTGCTGGAAGTTTGCTGGAAGTTTGCTGAACGTTTGCTGGATCGTGTAAACGGGGTATAACTTGGGCCTGTCCTAATCCTCGGGGCGGGGCGGATCGTCGGGGCACATCTGACCGTACCATTTCGTCTCACTGCTGCATCCTACAACGATTGGTTTAAACGATCACGTGAATGTGACGTAGGTGATCCGAGTTTTCGGACTGTGTTTCAAACGAGCCATGCGCAATGTACAGGCTACGGCCGCCAAAATTTCGTTCATCGGGACGTTGTCGTTGTCCCGTATTTTAGCATTTGCATTTGTTTTGCATTTATTCGCATTTATTCACATATAATCGCATTTATCGTGCACCCTATGTACTTTCTTTTTGCGCTCGACCTGAAGTTAACAGCTGCTCCTTTTATCCGTCTATCTTGCATATTTTCTGTTGCTACTCATATTTCATTCAAAAGACTAATAGACAACTTCTAGAAGTGAGATCCGCGCTGTATAGGCCTATATAAATGCCGACACATCTTGTTCCGAGTTTTATAAAGTTTGCCCCGAGTTGATCCGAGGCCATGAGAATTCGTGAACCGTATGATCCGCCCCGAGGATTCAGACTGTATTTTGATCCGCCCCGACGATCCGCCCCGCCCCGAGGATTAGGACAGGCCTATAACTTGTTGGTTTATCGCGCATGCGTTTGTTTCATTTTTTTGTGAATGTTTTCTAATACATGAAGGCGTCACCTAGCAGTCCGTTTTATCACATTTTTAATCTAATTTTATAACTGCACAGCAACGACAGAAAACTAACATATTCAACGAAATATGGGGTTATTCCACTTTTGTAGTTTTCTAAATTTGTATGCGCCTTTTTAATTTATAATTTAATTTTTAATTTATAGACAGCTGCACTGGAACAAATAATGTTTCCACGCTCAACCTGCATCTTTTTTTCTTCTCTCTCCATCCCGCATTTTTTTGCTGTTATCGCATCTTAGAGATAAACTTTAAACGGTTCGTTCGACGGTGCCAAGTCGTGATCAAACGAAGGACGCCAACGCCAGCAGATCGTCGTCGGTAGAAACACTTACGATGCGACTCGTCGTCGTGCGACGATCGCGATGAGTCGTGACCGGTCGGTCGCTTGTCGTGTCGTGTTGCGGCGACTCCTAGCGGACTGCTAGCGCACTATGTTGCGGCACTATGTTGAGTCGCGGATGAGTGCTCTGCTCTCTGCGGCCGTCGAGCGGACTGACTTCCGGGAACAGCGCGACAGACGTTATCCGTCTTTCCTCGGCCGGCGACGTGTCCGATGGACCGATACTCGACGCGGACAGAAACCAACCGTTGAACAAGTGAGCGTAAAGAACAAGATAAAGACCACTCTCTGCAGCCGACCGACTGAGAGTGGCGTAGCCAGAAATGTCAATTGGGGGGCCTCGTTTCTTTCCCTCTCCCTTTCCCTTCCGTCTTTCGTTCTCTCCTCTTCCCCCCTCTTTACTTCTTCACTCCTTTTCCCTGTTCTCCCGTTTCTTCTCTCCCTTCTCTTAGAAGTAGGACTCTTTAAAATCCAGGTAGGGGGTTTGGAGAAAGCTATGAATTCCTCCAGCGAAGTCTGGAGCGGAGCCCTAACCGAAATCAAATTTAATGCATTTTAGCTTCAAAAGATGAGCTCCTGTGGCAACAATTATAATTATTTTTCCGAAAATAAACTGACCAAATTGGGAAATTTAGTGCACTATAAACGTACGCTTATGATTTGTCTAGATGGTTAAGGGGGCTGGGTTCCTCCCCCTCTGTCTACGCCACTGTCGACCGATATAAGCGCAGGTTCGACCTATCCGGGCGCGGTTCACGCCAGCTGACCGTCTGACGTATGGCGCGCATGCTGTCGACTGAACTGCGATGTCACGCGTTCTACTGGCTGGCTACAGACGCAGCTGACATCTTCCACGCCGTGTGTATTATCTAGACGTACGAAACTGCTGTATGCACAGCGAAGTCGTAGGTCAATTAGTTTTGCAAAAATTGGATGCAGCAAGTTGCAATTTTTCGACTGACAACTGCTAATCTTCGACAGAGAAAATTATGCATGCTCAAAATTTTAGTCTTGCCGGTAATTGCTTAAAAATGTGGGAATTACTCCCAAATTCCGTGTTGTGGAAAGAAAATTTCCGACAAGAAAATTTTTTTAACAAGCCAAATTTTTTTGGAAAACGAAAGAGTGAAACGATTGCCCGATGCCTCCCTGTGAGTTATTGCCACAACAACAGTGCTGTGAAGTTCCGACGTTCTGTCGAGATCATAAACAAAGTGTGTTTCTTCGCTGCACACGAAAATGCTCAGATTTTTTTGGTACAAATGCTAACGGACACTGCAGAATGTGACAACAGCAGCTGCCTAATGTCCAACATCTAAATAACATACAATCGAACTCGTTAGAGTTTGCATTGCTCGCGTACATGGATAAAAACAAAATAAAGAATTGACAGAGAAGCCAAAATTTAAACACTTCTATGATGCAAACATTTTGACGTGTTAACTGGCGACATTATTCTACGACTAGTTTCAAACCAGTTAGCGTACAGCGGCATCGTGCGCTTAAATCGGAATAAAAAGCAAGAAATTGCAATTTTTAAACACACAGTTGCAAATTTCCTAAAGAAAAGACATGAAAGCTCAAAATGTCAACTTTGGTCCTAAATTTCCTTAAAATGGGGATTTTCAGTTGGAAAAATTTTTTTCGACGAGAAGAATATTTACTGGCATGCTAAACTTTAGGAAAATGCTCTGAGGCAATTGCTCACTGAATTGCCCCATCTTCCCTGCCCCTAGGCCCTACCACATCTTACTGCCAGGTACTCTTCCGATATATGCGTTTGTGTTTCTCCATTGTTGACATTTTTTTGTAAATTGCGAAAATCATTGGCGGGCAACGGGCAAGACATTTATCATCGAGAACTTGCAAAGTAAGACCCTTTGTCACCACCGTATTAATTCAAATAAAGCTAATTGCAAAAGTCCTAAACACACAAAAAACTACGGAATTCTAAAATACGTATCCTACGTTCGTTAATCGTCGTGCACTAGAATTTAATGCACTCTGCTCCGCAAAGTACAAAATTGAACGGTAACATGCAAATGTTCATTACATAACATTTGCTACCGTTCAGATAAGGTAAAAAAGTATAGGTCGTCAATTTGTATAGCGCATCGTAGCGAAACACGCCTCTAATGCGCTTTCGTCACTAACCAGAGCTGCCTGCCGCACGGCCACCGTGTGCAGCCTGCAGACACAGGCTGGCGCAGCGGCCGGCTAGGCAGCCCCAGTTAGCTCTACTAAGGTCCCCACCTTCCGTAACCCATGTAAATGAGTTACTACTCATTTTACCGTCCCACGGAGGGTAGAAGGCTGAGTCGACCTAGACTCGTAACAGATCTTCTGCTTTATTGTGCACATCTCTCTGCCAGCAACATATTGCTATGAAGCCTACAGCACAAACTGATTTAGGCTTACACATGTATATCTGATGCGATTGTAGCGGCAAAACAAATACAAGGCGGAAACAGCCGCTTTGAGAAGCAAACGCCCAGAATAAATGCCGTGTCTCCTTTGGCGCAGGAGGAGAAATATAGGGTTATTTTCCTCAGAGCAAAAATTTCGAAAAAAATGTCTAAATTTTTGCACACATTATTGCAACTTTATATCGCTGCGACGTCATCATCATATTCGTTTATTGAATAAACCTATGCATAGTTGTCAAACGGCTTTGCGACTAACCAGTAATCACAGTAATAATTTTGGCTTCAAAATTTGGGATCACTGTCTAGCAAATTCTGGAGAAACTTAACGCCAATTGTCCAGGCCTTCGGGCACCTATATCATCGACTAGAATAAAGATTTAATGCGTTCGTCATTTCGTTGAAAACTATTTCATGTGCATCATCCGTCCAGCAGTTGCTGCATCCAGTTGGGTGACTTAAAGTACTCGGGAATGGTGTCGTCCATGCGAGCGATGACCTTGTAGATGGCTTTCTTCCACGATTGTTCCACGTCCTTCTCCGCTGCTATCGACATGTAGAACTCACGCAGAGTCGCTTGCACCACGAACCGAAAGTTCTCCGGCACCTAACCGCACGAACGACTGCATCCGTTTACTGATCAGAATTCACTCATATCATGCAGCTAACGTTGATTAAAAGCAAAACCTGTAACAATAGTACAGCAGAAAACAGGCAATTTTGCAAATTTTGCACATCAAACTTAGCAAATGTTTGAAGGCCTATTTTTTTTCACTTAACCACGAAAAACATTTGAAATATGTTTCATAGGGAACGCAACACATTTTGTTAACGCTCTAAACGTAATTACACCAACTTGCGTGTAAAATGAGATACAAAACATCTGTGGAACATTTTTTCATATATTTGACACATTTTTTTGCAAATGTTCTGCATTTCACACGTCATCATAACTTAAAGCGTTGTTTCTATTCAACGCAACGCAGCAAACGCAATAGACGCAACAGACGCAAAGCAAGAATAGACACCAGTTCCATCCTTGCGTTTTGACCGTTTGCGTCAGCTGCATCCGTTGCGTTTTTTATGCGTACGTTCTTGCCGCTCTTGCGTGCGTTGCGTTGCATTGAACGGAAACCCGGTCTAAAGTGGCACTGGCTTGCCTCGATCTGGTTATTGCGGTTGTAGTGCAGAACAAGCACACGGTAAAGTTCGTCGTCTTTAGACACGACCAAATCCGACACGTTCTTGTGACCCTCAGCCAGAGCCTGGCGTGCGTACTTCTCCATCTGAATGTAGAAGAACTCCCTGTACGCAGGCATAACAACCAACCAGACTCTTTGACATTTCCACAAGTTAAAACTTTCGACTTGCTTTCTGCGACGACGCTGAAAATAATGCTATCGTCGCTACCGCGTACACTTGTTAAACGTACCTGCTACAAAGGGATGCGAAACGCATTTCAGTCGTCACGCCAGACTAGAATCATTGTTGAATGAGATTACAGACAGTCAATACTGTGGCAAAAGACAGAAAAACGAAGTGAATCATGAAAATAATTACTGTCCGCGGTAGAGACGACGGTATTGTTTTCAGCATCGACGATAGGTTTTTTGTTCGTTTCTTTGTAACACTGTGAGTCATAAGCGCTGAATGATGCTACCCGTACAGGGTGGGCCAAAAAATGGCACCATTTTTGTACACCCTATAATTTCACCAAATATCAACCGATTTTTAAAATTCTTTTACTATGAAAATCAGGAGACAATTTGTAATAAAACTGTCACTATATATCCCACACATCTCAAGTGTGTCACTACACTACCTTGTGAAATGTCAGTGTCTTCAAAGTAACAATTGAAAACAAGACAACTTCTGCAACAATATATTTTTAAAAATTAACAAAGAAACAGCGTGTTTGTTGTCTCAGTTATTTTGTCCAAAAAGTTGCGTCTCACAGTTTTCCCATCAAATGTTTAATGTGTCCGCCTTGTTGCTGGACGACACACCCGAGACGGCGACGCCACTAACCAGTGGCGCGATTAACCAAAGGCTGGGGCAGTTTGCCCCACTCAGTGACGATCGCCTGCTTCAGCTGGTTGACTGTCGTGAATCGTCAACATTGAAGAACATCCTAAACAGCATAATTGTCCAGATTTAAGTCTGGGCTGTTTGGGGGCCACATGCCAGACTCGATCAACGTTGATCAGTGGCGACGCCGGCTTGAGTGCGTGGTCTGACATTTCACAAGATAGTGTAGCGACACACTTGAGCTGTTCATCGTTTAGACTACTGCAATTTACGTTGTACAGCTTATAAAGTTGGCGTATTGTGGTAAAAAAATTGGCGTTTTACCAAATGCTGGCCCTAAAATATTACATTTTATACATTGGCTCGAATCCCCACAGTGTCAATCTGACAGGTTATATCGAATTCGTCTTTTCGCGCATGCGCGTATCAGCATCATCAGCGGGACCGGAAGTACGTTAGTCGCTAATGAGATAAAAGCTGGTTCTCGGCCGCGCCGCTATAATTCGCTGCGTCCTATTGTCTCTACTAGACGTCGCCTGTCGTCGTCATGTCGGCGCCGCCAAAAAAATCGCACCAGACGCCACACCATCAGATATAGAAATAAACGATGCTCATTATGGCGCCGGTATTAACGCTGTCGTTTTAGTGCCTTACGACGGAAATGGACGCATTCGACTGACATTTAATCTACCCATAGTCTGAAGCGCTAATGTTTAGTCTGACAGTATAGGCGTAAAACGAATTATGACGGAATAAAAATCGAAAAGAAACCGAAATACAGCAAAAGGGATACGCCAGACCGTGGACGTCACATTTCTCTCTCACCACTACATACTAGCTGCCAGGCCTACCGGTACTCACTAAAAATCTTCTTCTATATCAGAATTTTTAGTTTTTTGTCGCCGAACTAAGAAAGACAGACGAGTCGAATGTTAGTTAGGCGGGGCGCGTTCACCTGTGCCGAATGGCAGGTAACACTTTGTGCTCCTATACGGCAGGTGACGCTTCGTAGCTCTGAGATGAGCGTCCCATTAAGGGCTGTATCACCATCTTTAACATTTCAAAAACTTTTTAAACGGTATAGCTTTTGAAAACCCATCTCAACGCTATACGGCGCGTTACCCGCCATAGGATCACACAATATTTATACTTGCCACCAGACACAGATAGGCATAAACGCGCCCCGCCTTAACCTCAACTGCCAGACAGACTGGTACTCGATTTACCTACCACGAATGAATGAAAGGCTGAGTTGACCTCGAATATGTGTAAAACGAATATGCCGTCTATTTATATTGGGCGTAATCCGAGCGATCTGGGTAAACTAAATTTGCGAAAAAGTTCACAACACAGACGATCAGGATTCAATGCAAGTTTGGAACATAATTATTAATATCAGAGCCATGCAGCCCATTGAATCGCAATTCTGTTGTGACCAAAAACATAATACAACACTACCCGGCCTACACTAAATGAATTAGTAATTATTGAATTTAAAACACGCCAAAATCCTCAGTTTGAATGCTGCTCGTAAATCCAGCACTAGTCCCGATCGCCCCAATAGCATTGAGAAAGGGACAACGATAAATCGTATCTACGGTCCCGATATGTAAACAGAGAGAGTCGATCTATTCTATCTGTCAGTCGGTCGTCTGCTCTGTATATATGTATGTCAACAAACGAATCAAGTGGGCCACAGGACGGGCGCTGCTTTTACACGGCATTTCTCCGTGGAATCGAGTATCTAGGAATAACCAGCGACTCGACCGCAGCGCAGCGCAGCGCAGCGCGACGTCATCAAATATGAACGAATATGTTGCACCCCATGCCATGCCGAGTGAGCGACTACTGTGTGTACT
>Ga0056128_1009845_pt1 | contig 11954 bp, 6 predicted proteins | sample WorMetLIZISLAND2_FD_71113 | JGI IMG/M metagenome (GOLD analysis project Ga0056128, IMG submission 71113) | Marine gutless worms symbiont microbial communities from Max Planck institute for Marine Microbiology, Germany - Olavius geniculatus... ... | reverse complement strand
AGTGGTGTGGGGCAACCCTGCAGGAGTTAAGCCACGCTGCCCTAGATAGGCAGCGGTGGGCAGCGATAGTAACAATGGCGTCAGACACCAACGGGCATTGAGCCCACGGTTGTCGATGATACTATCTAAAGATACCTACGAAACAACTACCTGATAGTTGTGGTATGAAGGAATCATAAAAATTCAACCTTATGTGCAATTTCCAACATGAATGCAGCAGTATCCATTCCTGTCACATACATGACTAAGACACCTTCATCAACTACAGTTTCACAGTCAGATGCACAAATGTTGATTTTCAAAAACTTATTAAAATTTTTTGCTACCAGATATCGTATTTTGAGGCCAAAATGCATCAAATACCGTTCCAGGTCTTGCTGGGGAGCTCACAGCGCTCCCCTAGACGAATTAACTAGATTTAAATGGTTTTATTTCGAAGAGAAGAAAAGGAAAGGAAAGTAAAAAGGTAAAGGAGAGAAAAGGGGAAGAAAGGAAGAGGAAGGAAAAAGGAAAGGGAGGAAGCCTTTTTGGCTGACTGGCTGAGACCTAGATCCGCCACTGATAGCCTACGCAGCGATGCTACTTGCTGCTAAATGACTAAAATTTGTTAAATTTGATGTAAACACTCTTAGCCATTTTAAGTCTTTAACTGCAGACTTTAAGCTTGGTAGCTGGAATAAAAAAATCGAAAAGCGTTTGCAGTAAATTGTTGTAACGGGATGTTCTATAAATGTGCGTATGCAGCAGTTTCCATTCGTGTCACAGACATGACTAAGACACCTTCATCAACTGCAACTGCAGAGTCAGGTGCACAAATGTTTGCTCTCAGAAAAAAATATTAAAAACTAGAAATTTGGGGCAAAGCCCAACGTGAGTTTGCCCGAACGCGCACTGTCGACTTAGGGTAGCTCAACATGAGCGCTTATAACTTTGTTCGTAGTGGACGGAATTTTACATTTTTTTTTGTTCAACGCCGAAAGAATCGTTCTCGTCAACGCCGTTTAGATTTTGTCGCTATCTTCATCGGTTCCAGAGATATTCGCGGTCAAACTCGAAAGTTGTCGTAAAACGTACTAAATTTTGCACGTTTTTTGCCCTCCCAAATTTTAAGGGGGCGGTGCCCCCAAAAGTTGTACTTGCGTTAACACCCTCACCTAGAGGCACGTCAAGTGCCAAAGTTTCGTCGGGCTACACCCCCTAACTCCGAAGTTATAAGCGCTCCTTTTTGCATTTTAAGCCAATTTTGGACCCCCCTTTAAAAAAATTGTAAGGGGGCCCCCGTTTCCGGTGGGGGGTGCGCTAGTAAGACTTGGTCATTCTCTAGCGCGTGTAAAAATTTGGGGGCGCAGCACCCCCTAGGGGCCGAAATATGGTCTTCCGAAAAATACGCTTTCGGTGGGTACAATTCCACATCTAGATCTCCAAGGTTACTGGACCAAACTTTACGGGACTTGTTTCGCCTAACGCGGGAGGAATCGCTGTCGAACAAGTAACTCACCGATTTTGAATATCTTCTTCCGTTCCGGAGATATTCGCCGCCAAACTTCGAAGTCGACCGAAATCGGGCCTAATTTTGCATGTTATTGGCCCCTAAAAATTTTTTGGGGAGACTCCTCCAAAATTTTGTACCGGGATTATAAAATTGAACGCAGCATCGAGCATCGTTCAAAATTTCGCGCCGATCGGCCGACGGAGCTCGGAGATTACGCGAGGGGGAAAAAGAAATAAATGCCAGCAAAACCTAATTAGTCCGCTCCGCAAGCTATCGCTTCCGGGCGGACTAATTATTGCCACCATATGTCATATTCTTAGGCCAAAGTGCACCAAATACAGCCCCATGCTTTGCTGAGGAGTTCACCTCGCTTCCCTGGACCCCTTCACTAAATTTAAGGGGTTTTACTTCTAAGGGAAGGGAGAGGAGGAGGAGAGGTGGAAAAGAAAAGGAAGGAGATGGGAAGGAGAAAAATATATCTCCTTTTGGTTGAAGCTTAGACCTGCCATTGATAGCTCACGCAGCGATGCTACTTGCTACTAATTGACTAACATTTTTAAAATTTGATATAAATTACCATACACACTTTTTAGCTTTTTAAAAATATTTAACTGCAGACTTATGTCTAGTTATTGGATTAAAAATCAAATAGCTGGGATGTTGGGATAACGGGATGTTCTATAAATGTGCTAATGCAGCAGTTTTCACTCGTGTCACAGACATGGCCATGGCACCTTTATCAACTACAACTGCAAAGTCAGTTGCCCCAAAAAGTTGTATTTTGAAACAAAATAGATTTCTTTATATAATGTCTGAAAATAACGTTGTACATCTATAGCATTTACTGTAAAATTTTTCATTCACTTATATCAGTGATTTTCAACCGGGGTTCCGCGATCATCTGCCAAAGGTTCCTCAGCTGGCCAGTAAAGCGAAGCGAAGTCACGCCAGACAAAGTCGAAGAAAATTAGCACCGAACGAAATTGCGCTTCTGCGGGTCTATTTTTGCATATAATAGATCTACTGCATTGAATCATTTCTATTGATATTAATTTTGGCATATTTGCATTGTAAGCCTATCTTATAACGTAGGCCTCTCTATGCACGGCATTACTTAACTCCGAGGATTGGTGCATTGTCGGAACTCGGAAATAAAGAAGAAGAAAAGAAGAACGTATTGCTTAGGGTTATGGTTACAAAATCGTTTGGCCATTTACTTTGTTAATTCAATTCTTTAAGCACTCTGCTAAGGAAAATAAAAAAGACGTGTATATGTCCGAAGGCGTCCAGGTGATAAATTTTCTGGGTTGGTGGCGAAGGCTAAGCGGCCCTCGACGACCGCCTCCCCGTCGTGTTTGATTAAATAAGCCTACAATAACTTACTGCTGCCTACTAATAGTTAAAAGCTATTGCTCTTCATGGGAAACCCATCTCAGAGCCACGGAGCGGTCAAATTTCATATTGGTCACCTTCGCCTGCTTTGTCGTCCCCATGGGGGCTCTGCCCTGCTAGGGAAATGTGTCTGTAGTTTCTACCTCGCGTACCTCGCTGGAGGCATGGGGTTCCGTGAGTGACCTTCACTCTTGTTTAGGGTTCCACTGCAGCAAAAAGGTTGAAAAACACTGACTTATATGGTCGTTGTCGTTGATTCCGAAACACAAACCACAAAAATTTTTAGATATCAGATTGTTATTATGATTACTGATTAGGCCAATGCATTCAATCTACAGGCCTACATAATTTACATTATAGCCTAAGCAACGTAGACAGTGTGAAAATAGTTATATGGCGTAGGTTAATGTAAGCTACATGAAGTGTCGGCCTATTTGCGATAAAGTACAAAAATCTAAAAACAAAGAAAAATACACGCAGGTCCTGGAAACAGTCATGCAAAACTTTATGCAACACACACCAAGTCTTTCTAGCATGGTAACAGTTGAATCTGTTGCATAGGTATGGCTACTGAATTAGCTGAAGCGATAGGTTTGACAACGCAATGCGTTGGTGAAATACTCGTACTTTTACACTGAAACGTGTGTGCGATTTGTGCAAGTAGCCGATGAGTGGGACTGGAAGTTCGTGTGGTGATATTCGCCGGTGGAGGTCTTCTGTTGTTCGTTATCATCATCGTTGTCGCTGTTGTCATCTGCGTCGTTCGCAAACCACGCCGGTAACTAAATTAACTCATGCACTTCAGCCGTAATTGGATGAGAGACTGTCTGCAGACAGGAAAACAATCCCGTTATATAATCAACACCAGGGTCAAACTCAGATTTCCATCCCTCTGGGTAGGTAACTGAGTAACGTGCTGTCTGGCTGGGTTAAGGCGGGGCGCGTTTATCTGGGTGGCAGCTAGCACTGTATGATACCATATGGCAGGTAACGCTCCGAAGCATTGTGATGGGTTTCCTATCAAGAGCTATACACCATCTTTATTTTTACTTGCAACAGCAACTACTGCTGTAGCGCGTCTTAGCCATCACAATTCTGTCTGTCTGTCCGTCTGTCTGTCCGTCTGTCTGTCCGTCACAAGGGTGGATCAGTCAAAAACGGTGCAAGTTAGGATCACCAAATTTACACCTTCTGCTTCCTGAAAGACTCTGGTTTCAGAAACCGTAGAGCTTTTCTATAAATTCGAAGGGGGTCACCCCGAACGAGAGCGCTAAATGGGAGGGGATGTGAAAAATTTGCGATTTTTAGCCAACTAGTCGCTGTATCTCAGTAACGGTGCGAGATAGGGCCTAGGTTACTATTCACTAATAGAAAGTCGTACACTGGCTCTCGATTGCCACCAAACTCAATAACCTTGGATGACCTTGAACGCTAAAATAAGGTTTTTTATAGATTTTTTGGCGATTTGGCAGAGATAGGTGACGCCCTCTGGTGAGTACAAGTAAAACACTATACATATTTAGCCGCTGGTCGTCTGGTTCCTCTGACGACTGATTTTGTTTTACTGGGCTTTTCTGAAACTGTAGCCAAAAACCGTACAGATGAGATCTACGGATGAAGTCTATGGATCACTAGCGTACGACGGTGCAGCGCTGTTGCGCGTTCCCCTTTGCGTTAGCAGGGCTTTCTTGTTTACCTTTCACTGTAGGTCTGGCCTGCTGTACAGGGTGCGGCAAAAAAGTAGACCCCTAAATTTTTTCGCCGTTTTCTCAGCAACCGTTTGGGATTTTAATATAAAATTTTACAGCTTTATTTAGTGAAACCTACTACATCCAATTGCCAAGTAAAATGTGCTTCCGTTGAAAAAACACAAAGTTATGGACTTTTTAACATGACCGCCTACCGATTTTTAAGCATTAAAATGTTTAAGCTAAAAATACGTTTTAATTTTCAAAAATTGGTTACACGTTACTGCCGATGACGTCACAGTGACGTTTCGATAAACAGTAATTTATACTGTTTATAAATTGTCACTAAATTATCGTTACTTTAAAGCAATTGCCGGCTGCCCACCGGATTCATCTTCCAGCAGGACGGCACGTCAGCACACACAACGCGCAACGCTGCGCAGCGCACAGAACTAACTGGCTGCGGGCCAGCTGTCGAGATATCATCATAAAAGACAAATGGCCTTCAAATTCGGCGAATATAAACTCAATGGACTATCTCGTACGGGGTGCAATGTTGGAGACTCACCGCAAGCTTAAAACTAAGCCGAAAACAAGCGCCGAACTTAAGGAAGCGCTTCAGGTTATCTGGGGCAACCTGCCACAGGGATCGATCGACAAGGCTGTAAGAGATTTCTCAAATAAGGCGACTGGAGGCTGGTGTTGTAGCTTGGAGCTGGCAGTGAACACTTCGAACATTCGCAGTGACAATGGAATTCTGGCATCTGATCATTGTTTAACTGCGTTGTTTCAACGATGTTATTAAACTGGTGTTGTAGACAGAACATTTTTGAATGCTGAAAAATCGGTAGGCGGTCATGTTAAAAAGTCTGTAACTTCGTCGTTTTCAACAAAATCACATTTTTACTTAGCAGAAGGATTTAGTTAATAAATCCGTAAAATTTCAAATTAAAATTCCAAACGGTTGCTGAGAAAACAAAGAAAAACTTTTGGGGTCTACTTTTTGCCGCACCCTGTAGATTTAGGTCTAATTCGCGTCACGTGCGCAAGAACACGTGCTTAGCATATTTTATGCCTCCGCCGTGCATGACAGAGACTTTTGAATATTATCATTTAAACGGCGACAATAATAAGCCACGACATATTGCGTAACAGAGCGTTTAAGTTGTAATTAGATTTTAATGATACGTTATTGCAGATTTAAGGTGTAATCAAAGCGACAGAAATCAACTCAAGTGAACTGAGATTTTAAAACATTTCATTCCATGATTTCAGTTGCTTTGAACTCGCTTTTACTGTTCACGCAAGTGTGCCAGTGAAACATATTCGGCAAGTTTGTCAGTGATGAAGTACCTTTAGGTACTAGGTTTTTAAAAATTTAATTTTACTTCGTAGTGTGCCTATGTTAAGGTAATTAAGGGCGTAATCGATTTAGCAAAAACCGAAACCGATTTTCTTTCAGGGTAGAATTTTCTGCAATCGATTAAGCCGGTTTCGCGAAACCGGGGTTAATTTTTGAAACTGTCTCTGGAGCAGGTTTCGCTGGCGAAACCGGAAGCCGTTTGCTTGTTGCTGTTTTGTTTAGCCTACTTGTAGTTGAATTGTTATTACGTTCAGGAATAAAGCTTCAACAGTAGGCCTAAGATTAATTTATTTTTTCAGTAGTAATCATCATCATCTTCATCAAATAAAAATTCGATCACCATGGGAACCATGACGCTCGCCATGTTGTTTGTTTACAGTCTTACCGTCCTACGGAAACGGTTTGGTGCAATCGATTTACACAGAAAAACCCAAAACCGAAACTGGTTTCGGTTTTTCTAAATCGATTACGGCCTAACTGAGCAAGTAAGTAGTCCTTTATTATACAATGATCGAATGCCATTTGAATAACAGAAAATACAACATAGCATTACGATTTTGAGTCTTTGACAGTTACGAGCTTATCCCATTAGTGCTTGAATTATTCTATGATTTGCCGTCATTTTGGAGACGCCAGGCATAAATAGATCAGGATTACGCACGACGTCATCGGCGTTTTTGTAGCAGAGTGATCGGGCAAACAGCACCGGAGACAAACTTCTTAACTGAAGCGCCGACGGCAGGCATAGGCCTACCGCTGCAGCCGCTGCCAATGTACGAAGAAATCTCTGGTGCATGCGATCGTTTTCTGGACGATAGGCCTAACGCGTACTATAATCGTCTGCTGCCACCATCTGCCGCAGCCCACCCTGTGATACCGAAGCCACCAGACCTGAAGACGTCCAAAGCCGACGACTACGGCCATTACGTCAACCTTTAGTTTGCGTTGGTAATGCGAGCAGATGAAATTCAAACGGGGTCTTTGTTCTTGTACATGTTATTTACAGAACAGAACATTTCAAATAATATAAACATTCTACATTTAGTTTTAACGTCGTGGTCGGCACGCAATAATCCTTTTAAATTGAAAAACAGTGTGTATAACTGTCTGTGGAAAATCTACCTAAGAGCTTGTAAAACAACTGAAAAACTTGTGAATACATAACCGTAAACCTGTATCATTATCAGCAAGTGTTAACACGACATCTTGGAATTTACTGTTTACCTGTATACGGCCGAAGATAAACGGATTAGGTTTCGAAAGTCGAAAAGTCAAAGAGTGAAGGTTGCCATAAGATTAAATGTATCTAAATTTGGGGCCCCACATCTTTGGAACTTTTTTAACGAATTTTAACCAAAAAATTATGTATTGTGTGCCGAAGTCAGTAAAACTTGTTAGGTTTTTGAGATCGTGGAGTCTCTGGCAAGGTCACAGCAAAGTCATATATTTGAGTGAATGTTGCACAAGCACTAAGCAGCAACATACATAGGCCTATTGATGTTTAGCGTCAAATTGTTATCTCGTTTGACATGTAAAAGTCGCAGGCTTCATATTTTTAGATTTCAACTTGGCCCAGTCCCCCCCCCCGAAAAAAAATTTGGCTGTCGGAAAGTTGTCAGCTTCTTTACTTTATAAATTAAACCCCTACACCCCTATAAATGTTCCCTGACGCTTCTTCTTTTACGTGGACCCCCTTATATTGCCTAAATTTCTTTTAAACTTTTTATGAGCTATTTTTCTATAAATTTTTTCCCTTTCTCTCTCCTGTGTTCAGCAAATTTTATACAGTACGTTAACTCTAAAGTTGTTTTTAAAGCTTAATATTGTGAAAATAAGAATTGATTGTAAAATGTAGGCTAGCCTTTGTCTTCAATACAGCGTAAGCAGGTTTTACATTGAGACAGCAAAAACGATTGAATTAAACGCGGCTTTTTCTACGGTAATATTGTGTATTTTAAAGCGTCTGTGCGGTGAATCTTGGGAGAAAAACCTATGCAATTAGGTTATTGTCGATCTATTTTGCTACATGCAACTTGGAGTACAATGTACGCGTACAAACGGTACATGGAAATACAACGTAGTCCTAATATCAACAGAATGACTGTATTCTGGCTATAAAGTATATTTATTATTCAGATTTGTTACTCCACTCTAGTGACTTTCGTGACACATATTTTTTCAGAACGTTGCAAGACAGTTTGAACTTACATTTTCGCGTATGATATTCTGTATGTTTGTGAATAAAAGATGACCTGCTATTAAACGAGTGTCACAAGTGTTGTTAATGATTGTTGATTAATACCATTCGTACACAGTATATTCGTAGCAAAACGGATCTAAAGCAATCCTCAACTAACAACGGTTAGCTGCTGGTTTTCTACTTGACAGTAATATTACTCGTTATGGCCAGTTCACACCTACGACACCGACGAGACTCAACAGTTGAGTTGAGTCGCGTTGAGTCGACGTCGTCGGTGTGAACTGGCTATAAAGTTATCGATTTTATACTAGTCGCGCGCTACGTAGCGAAGACGAGAAGTATATGACATCTTGCATGTCGAAAAACTTCAAACGGCAATGTCTCAGAAACTTGCGATCCGAATGATCCGATCCACTTTATGCTTGATTTTTAGGGCACTTTTTTGCATAAGCGGATCGAGTAGCTTAGTTTTGGTTGAACTATCTGCGTAAGCGGATAATGCGCAAGGAGTTCGTTAGATTGGTTCAACTTAGAGCTGCGAAAATTAGGCATAACGATTAATAATCACACGATTAATCGGTACAAATTTTAACAATTAATACAATTTTGATCTTTAAACTTTTGTCAAAATCACGCAGCTGCGTTGGGAACAAGTTGCAGCTTGGCTGTCATCTTCTTTGGTAAACCGGCCGATACACCGACACAGTAGGGCCTAGTCGATGTGGTTGGCGACAAATGCGAGAACCAGTGTGGCGACGGAGTCGTCATCTAGCGAACGTCGGATACGGCGTAGTTGTCGCAGCTGGAAAAAGCACTTGGCACTCAGCGAAGTAACGTGCTTGTCCATCGACAAGTTTGGAGTGAGCAGCACTCCCAGCAAACGAACAACTTCGGGTGACTTGATGTGGGTTCTACCGAGTGTCAGAGAAGGACCACCGAAAGGAATCTTTAGTATATTGTGCTTGCGCGAGTCGTGTCAAACTGCGGCAAGTACGATCGAAGACTAACACATTTCCGGCGCCATGTTTTGCACTGGCTGGATGTCACTGACCAGATTAGGTTCCGGCTGTGCATTTAGGTGCACAAGTGTCGACGTAGCATGGCTCCTGGATACCTGATCGATCTCTGCCAGCCAGTTACCAGCATTAACGGTCGCAGGCATCTGCGATCTGCAAGACGTGGTCAGCTGCAGGTTCCACGAATCAAGATGACAACCTACGGAAACTGTGCTTTTGGACATGCCGGTCCATCTACTTGGAACGCTCTGCAGAACACTCTCAAATGCAGTTACACTGTTTACCTACTTTCAGACGTCATCTAAAACATTTTTACTATTCGTTTTACTAGCACATCGAGCGCGTTCTAGGTTGTTAACGCGCTATACAAATTACTTACTTACTTATCTACTTAACTTGACCTTGACTTTGACCTTGACCTGTCAAAAAAATGATTAATTAGATACTGGGAAGGGCAGTTTACTCCTACTGCCTATACTAATGGTAGGCCTAACACAAACCGATAGGCGGCTCCGCTCGCGACTGCGATAATAATGCCGTTTTTCGTCAGGCAGCTACTGCTTTCCTGGATATTAAAAATGACACATTTTGAGAATTTTCAAAAGATTTTTTCAAAATGTAGTTTTTGGTCAATTTTTCGACGAAAATTTTCCGGCGAAAAGAATTATTTCCCCACAATTTTCCGACAGCTTAAAATTTAGGGTGAGAGGGCAATGTCCAGGCTGTAAGTTGGAATTTTGGTTGATTGATTGATTGATTGACGTTTCGTGCAAACGCGACAGCAGTGACAAAGAAAAAGGGGAGAAAACGCAAACCGCTAGTTAAGCCATCAATCTGACCGTCTGGTGGTCATATTGCCTAGCGCGGACTAGGTTCGGATTACAAGAGACGTGAGGTACACAATAATGCTAGCGGGCGTACTGTCGCCATGCGCCGGAACGCATATCGACTCCGGGACAGGTTGCAGCAGGTATTATTGCGTCCAGACAGGTTGAAATATCGGTAGACCTGTCGATATTTTAAGTGCTCTTGTTAGCATTGGTCTGATCGACTGGCTGACAAACCGTACGTTTGTTGTCGGTCCGGTTGGTGACCCACCGGTGTGCTGAGAGATTAGCATTTCGATTTCAGATTTCTGTAGCCTGCGAGCGAACTTGATCGGCGCGCGCAAGTCCGTGCGAGCTAGACTATAGCCGCTATCGCGCCGCGCGGTTACAATACACAGCTCGGTGCGAATTCAATTCGCGATTCAGAAGCTGTCCGCTTGTCGTCGCTATAGGCCTAGATCTCTCAGTCTCAAGCGCGTCTCAGGCTGGAAAAATCGATCATTTGTAAGGTCGGTTTCTGCCGTCGATAGTTCTTACTGTTTGTTCTGCAATAACAAGCAGGCTGCGTCGACGATGAAGAAGCAGAGATATTCGCAATCGCTTGTCTACGCAAACAAGAAGGTACGTTGTACGTTGGGTCTACAAAGTACAGAAAATTTCAAATTTTTTTTGGCACTTCTCGCTGTGGGAGCAATTAGATCATGCAATACAGACAGTGCAGTTCAGTTACACTTAAATACTGAGCCGGGGTGTATTCTAAACATGTGAAGGGGAGCGGGGATGGTGTAGGCTTATTTTGATGTAGAGTACATTTTCAGAAGTGTTTATGGTTAAGCCCCGTCCCCCTGTAAATAATCTCTTGTTCAGACGTTTTTTGCGCTTGTAGCTTAAGCTGCGTTTTGGATGCTTAACATGTCTGTGTTTGTTCATAGATAAGTATATTAAAAATACGCTAATTTATGCATGTTGACCCAATACCTTTATAGTTTTAATAGTTTTAGCTAATAGTTTCAATTTCAGTTAACAGAAATTAAAACTATTAGCTAAAACTATTAAAACTACAAAAGTTTTTCATGCTCCAGCAAAGACTATCTAATTTGACGCTGAACATGTTTGTGTTTGGTAGGCCGTCCAAAACGCAGCTTTTATTTTGCTTTCGAAAACTACGATATGAACAACTATGATATGAACAACTTTTAGTCAAAAATTAAAATTGCAAACTAAATAAAAAGAGTATGCACAAGGGCCGCCCTAAATATTTTCTTGATAGCAAGATCATGGTCGAATTTTTTCATTTTTACTTTTCATTCCTCGCGCGCTGCGTTCCTGGTGCCACAGTGACATCATCAGTAGGCCTATGATAAATATAAATGTACAAAACATCAGTTTATACATTGTTAACGGCGACATGCAATGAGTGACACATCGAAAACAGCAAAAATTATAAAAAGGTGATATCGCTCACCATCACATCGTCTAACTGTCAATGTGCTGTTGAATAATATCACCTTTTTCTGATTTACATTGCCGTTAACAAGTGTATAAACTGATGTTTTGTACATTTAGGCCCTATATTTGCTGTTTTATTACAATAACAAAGTTTTTATGTTGATGGTCAATTATAAACCATCTGCTTTCCACGGCCATGAAGAAACTGAACCTTAAATATTTTGGGGTCACGATTTTAATCTTTATGGGTCACGTGACGTTATCGGAACGTGATCATCGGACTCGGTGACTTTCCTATTGGTGGTCAATGATGACCATGCATCTATCTTGCACGGATACAGAGATACGGGGCTTCGAAAATTTTCGTGTCACGAGTTTGACCTTTTGGGGTCACGTGACGTCACCGGTCACGTGACCATCGGACTCGGCGTGGGCACTTTCCTATTGGTGGTCAATGATTACCATGCGCGTATCTTGCACAGATACGGAGATACGGGGCTTCAAAGATTTTGGGGTCACGAGTTTGA
>Ga0056128_1009844_pt1 | contig 11954 bp, 9 predicted proteins | sample WorMetLIZISLAND2_FD_71113 | JGI IMG/M metagenome (GOLD analysis project Ga0056128, IMG submission 71113) | Marine gutless worms symbiont microbial communities from Max Planck institute for Marine Microbiology, Germany - Olavius geniculatus... ... | reverse complement strand
TCTGAATTTTGGAAGCTGATTTTACGAGTTCGTAACTCTCTCGCAATTTTGTCGTAACTTCGTAGTCGCTAAAATTAGCCAGCCAATCAACCATCTTTTCACTGACCTCAACCACGACCTCAACCAATCGCGACACAGTGTCACTGAGCTGGCGGCGCACGGCGCTGCATGACGATCATCTGCTTTTACCATTGCCAACGGTTACCAATGTAAACACTAACAAGTCAATCTTTGCGGCAATTTCGCTGCCTGAAGTTACCACAAACGAAATTTGTATGTTTTACGGCACTATGTGAGAATTATACACTAATGTAAAATCGAAGTATTCACTGCATGCATGCTTGATGGTGTCGGATGACAGCTAATGAGCTGTCATACATTTTGTCATAATTTTGTTGTATGTTTCTTGTAACTTTCTTGTACAATTTTTTTTGTAAATCACATTTTGTTGTAAATCTGTCGTAAACCTGCCGTATGTCGTAACATTGTCGTACATTTGTCTTACGATGTTTTGTAAATTTGGCCCCTGATGTATTCATTTTCACTGTAACATCAGTCTGACACATCAGACTTTCCGAATTATGATACAGAAGTATTGTGGAGGTACATTGTTTTCCGCCCTAATGTACTTATCACATAACACTGATGATTATGTACATTATTAATTATCTTCAAAATCTAGCCCTGTTTGGCTCTGGGATTCAAGTATTTGATTGGAATTTGAAAGTTCAAACTTGACATATCTTTACTTTTCCATATATTTGGCTTGTATCCTCTGTTACATTAGTTAAACTTAGTTTATCATGAGTATAGTTGTTGTATGCATGTTGGTGTGAACTGCAAGGTCTGGTATTCAGCACATTACGCGGAACATATGCATTTTGACCTTCTGACATCGACAACCAGCAAACAAGGTAATATCATGCCATGTTGCAATTTTATTTGCACTGCAGTATTATCATCATCGTCATCATCATTTATTCGAGTACTGTACTTTATTCCGACCATAGATGTAAAAAAAAGCATTTTTTATTCTTGCCACGTTGTTTACATTTTTTCACGCTTATTATTTTGCTCAACATTTTTTTTTATTTTAAAAAAACGTGCATTGAAAATCCCATCAGAAGCTTCGTGAAGCACTTTTGAGACAGGAGAAACGAATTAATATAGGTCATAGTGATGTAGTTAACTTAGTTGGTCCAAATATACTAAATAAAACTTTTTTAACTAGCATATTCAGTTAGTTTAATGCTGTTGTCTTATGCTTACACAGCTGAATTAAAATTAAATCAAGTTCTCTTTATCTAAACTATTATTCCAGGTATACTGCGCTCACAGCATTAGGCATTAGGCAAGAAGTTGAACACATTATGGCCAATGTATTTTATTCAATGCTTTTGAACATTTTTTATTCTTGCCACATTTTTTATATTTTTAAACATTTAAAAAAATTTTTCTGGAACGTTTTTTACATCTATGATTCTGACAGTTGCTATTCCACCATCGAACTTATTACCTATATTGTACACTAATTTACGGTGTGCATTATTGTCACATAAATCTTTGAAAAATGCTAACCCTAGCTCGATCCCTAACTCTAACCCTAATGTTAACCGTAACGGTAAGCGTAAACTGTAATTTTAATATTAAGCACGAAATCGTACTACATTACATGTGAAATTGTCACCCCCTGGTGTATAATAATGTAAAGCGTGATGATGCATCTGTCGACGTGAATTTTAGTTGGAATAGCATTTGTCGGAATAGCGTCTGTCGGAATAGAGTCCGCCTTCCCATTTATTCACCAAAATGCACATACTCAATAACTCATGAAAAACCGTTGGCATGAGGTAGTAGTAGTAGTGACATTAGCTCATTGCCAGTTAACTGTAAAGTGCTTCTGGTTACTAGTTGGACTCACCGTATAAGTGCTATGCAGCAAGTACTAGGCTTTTATTTCTACTTTTACATGACACTGTGTAACTAATAGTGTTTGCAGTCCTAGAATTCTGGCTGTTTTCACTTATCGCAAATTTTGGGATTAGTGGTGTCCCAATTTTGGGATTACAAAAATTTGTTTAAATTGTAATTTTTCGAGGCTGAATGATGCAAATAACAATTCTAACTGTCTATTAAATAAAAATATTTCATATGCACTATAGAGTCCTACTTTTTCAACAGTTGCAGTCACTTTCCTGCATCGGATATACCACAGTACATAATTATATTCCCACCAAAGATGCATTTTCAATGCACATATATATATATATATATTGTGGATATTCCTTCCCGTGGGTGTTTGTTAGATTTTATGCATAAAATCAGTCTATAAGGAATACTAAAATAACAACTTATCCGTCAGCCTAATTCTGAAACGGGATCTCAGGATTACAAATTTTTCAATCCTTGATCTCGGAATTGAGAATTTAATTCCGGGATTGCTGTCACTAGTGACTAGCTGTGTTATCATTGTTTGATTGCTGTTTCAGCAGAGGACGAATCCAACCTGGACTGGCCGTGCTACGAGTGTGGCAAACGTTTCCGCACGTCACAGGATCTGCAGCAGCACCTGTCAGTACATGACTCTGAGCTCGGCCTTCACGACGACTCTGAGGACAGACGGAACGATGACGACCCGGAGTGTCACATGACAACTTCCACTTCTAGGCGTGCAGGTGGTAGACGTAAACGTCAGCCTACTCCAGCTGTCAATGGCAGTGAAGCTGAGGTTAGGCAGACCGTAGTAGTGATAGCTGTAGTTGTGGTGGTGATAGTCAAAGTAGTAGTATTAGTAATAATAACAATAATAATAATAAGATGGGGTCTCATTGGTCCCTTGGCAGAGCGGCAAGTCGTTATGTTGGGACGTCACAGTCACTTGCCCATTGGTCGAGTCATACCTCGACAGAGCATCTCACCAGGCAGGTTCAGCAGCAGAGTTGGCAGCCACTCGCAAAGAGGACAAATATGTTGATCTTGGCGTCTGTTATATCTTTGAGCCCATTGCCATTGAGACCTTGGGAGTTTTCAACGCATCAGCTCTCCAGCTCCTGGCTGATCTTGGAAAAAGAATCGCAATTAATACTGGCGAGGCTAGAGAGACCAGTTATTTGTTTCAGAGGATTTCTGTTTTGGTGCAGTGTTTCAGTGCTGTTTTGTTGCACGACAGTTTGCCGGCCGCTGACTGTACGTACTGATGATTGTACCCACCTTTGTATCTCGTAGTTAATTTTTAGGCTTCCTCGGGAACCGAGTACCGAGGGTTAAAAAAATAATAGTAATAATAATAATAGTAGCAGTAGTAATTGTAGTCTAGTGGCTTGTTGTTGTTGTGCAGTGAAACCACTGGTGTCTGGTTTGCGACATGTTTACAGTCTGCAAAGAACGAAGTTTCGCTGGTTGATGGCGAGTTTCAGTCATGGAAGAAGAGGAAGACAAACTTGTATCTACGGAAGTACAAGCTGATGACTGGTCGGACGAGGCATTGTGGGACCGGGGCGGAATGCTCCCAGTGTGGACTTGTCTTTGACAACACTGCTATGCTCGATCTACACACACTGGCCCACAGTGCCAGTGGTGAGATTAACAGACTGATTCTAGTTCTAGTTGTGGATATAGTCATGATGCCCTTTCAGAGAAAGGCTTTCTGTTCACTTTGATAGGCAGTGTGGGTTATTGAATTACAAATGCTAACTCCAGTTTGGCTTAGCATCCTGATACTAATTGATCTCAGCCTAGTTACATTTTTTCCATCAATGTACATGTATGTTGTAGTTTTTTGTGTGAAACCCTGTCAGGGCATCAAGTTAAACATAAAAGTCATCTGAATGGATGTAGGACATCAGAGGTGCTCAGTATCAGTATGTTTACTTCAGTGCTTGGATTTCTGGGTTAGTAGATCGGGCTGGGGATTTTGATGTCTGTGAATGATGTCCAAGGATTCGTTACAATCTAATATGTTTCTTGCGTGCTTTTGTTTTCAGATAAGGGTGCTGCAGTTGATAACGATGTCAGTAATGCTGACAGTACATTGCCAACAGTTGTTGACAGCAGCAACACTGCAACATCATCGACCTGCCCAGCGTGTCAGTCAACATTCGACAGTATGTCGTCACTTGTCGCACACGTGACGCTGTCACACGGTCGAAGGAAGACCATGCGACGTCGTCGAGTCACGGCCCTGTTTGCCAGGTCGGCACAGAGGCCATTCCGCTGTTACCATTGCTGGAAGACTTTTGCAGTTGAGTCCAAGCTTCGACTTCACATGCTGTCACATGCCGAAAACCTCAAAGATTTCAAGTGTGAGGTATATAGTAGTCGTATATCGTAGTGGTGGTTGTTGTAGCAGTTGTTGCATTTGTTGTTGTGTTAGTCAGAGATACACAGATCTTGGAATTTTGCGTTCGCATCCACATTCGCAAAACTAAGCTGTTAAACGTTCGCGTTCACGTCTACGCTGCCAGCAACAGTTAATGTTAACAATCAACTGGACCCCAGTGCCAGTCTTAACCAGTGCATTGTATGCAAAAACTGCAAATGCGAGCAGAACTTTGTAGTATTATTGTTACTAGAGAGTAGAAACATGTTGGTAAAGAAATTTGTTTTGTCTCGAAGCGTCCGCGTTCGCAAAGTTATCGCAACTTGCTGATGCGCCTCTCTTCCACGGACTTATCTGCGTCCGCATGTCTCTGGTGTTGGTAGTAGACTTCACATGCTATCGCATGCCGAGAACCTTAAAGACCTTAAGAGTGTTATCGATTTAGCAAAAACTGAAACCAGTTTCTTTTCAGGGCAGCAGTTTTTTTTGCAATCCATTAAGGAAACCGAAACCCTTTTCGTGAAAATGGGTTTAACTGGCGAAACCATCTCTGGACCATGTTTCGCTGGTTGAACCGGGTTTTTGTTATTTACTTGTGCAAGATTTGACGTAAATGAGACCAAGTTGAGATAAATTCATTTTTTTAACATTATATCTTTATGTAATAACTTCATATGGCAGATATTTTCGTTATGCTTGTGTGGTAAATGTGAATTTGTTTGTAGCTGTTGTAGTAGTACTGTGTTATAGTATTAGCTGTTGTTGTAGTTGTTGTAATATTAGTAATAGGCACTACCTGCTGTCACATGCTGAGAACCTCAAAGACTTCAAATGTGAGTTTTGTGGTAGTTTCTGTCATATTTATGTTGTTGTCGTAGTAGTAGTAGTTGTGAGTTGCAGGTTTGTGATTGTAGTATCATGAACAACTTAGCCCTGTCATGCCTCCACAAGATGTGAAATTTTGAAGCTGTGCTATGTGAGTCATTGTATATTGCCTTTTATGTGAATCACCATAGAGTAGGTGAGTGATCGTGGGTTCATGAACAACTATGCATTGTCATGACACTGCAAGATACACTCTGTATCTGTGAATCGTTAAAGCTTTCTTGGGTGAATTGCTGTACATACATATGCTGGTTATGTGAATCGGATCAGGTCGGCACTTATCCAATGACGCACGTGACATCTGGATGTGCGCGCTTGCTTGATTGGTCACGACGTCAGTTGATGCCGGTGATGTCGTACCATAACCCCCACCATGCACCACACTCAGTTGTCATGCTGGCGGCCACCATCAGGGGGTCACGGTAAAGGCACCTGGGAAGATGAGTCGTCACGTCGGCAGCAACCTGATCCTTCCATTGCTTCCTTGGCGCATTGGGTGGGCAACGCCAACCAACCGGATGCTGCGCCCATAAGAGCTGTTTTTGCAGGTGGGAATGGTCCATTTGGCATACACGACCAAACCATCAAAGACGATTCCACTGAACCTGCTTCCCAACAGTGGGCTGTTCCATGCAACGGTGGCGTATTGTTTCATTCCGTAGCTGGTTGCGTCAGGTTACTCCTAGGATTCGACATTATTAAATTGATGTTGCATCATTTCTAGGCACTCTCCTTTAGTCAAAGACACCAGATTCTTTGCCAATTCGGCATTCCATTTCATCTGAAGATGCAATGGAATTGCCAGAAATGGAGGAACCCAGGTAGACGAAAGTAGGCACAACTTAAAGCGGAGTGCCATCAAGGGTGACCACCGGTGAATCACTGCGGAGTTATGTGAATCAAGGTTGTAAGTGTGTGATTGTCGTTTCGTGAACAACTAGATGTTGTCGTGCCACCGGAAGATGTGAACCTTTAAAGCTGTGTTTTGTGAATCTCTGCATATTGTTATGTGACTCACTGTTAATAGCATTGTTATACGAATCACACACTGTGAACTGTGAATCATAGGTGTGTGATCGTCGGTTCATAAACAACTTGGCGAATTCTTGTCACCACAAAATACGTTCTGTGTCTGCGAATGCCTGAAACTGTGTTATGTGAAAACAGATTGTTCTGTGAATCAGTGCAGAATTGTTATGTGAATCACGGTTGCAGGTGTGTGATCGTCGGTTCGTGAACAACTCGGCGCTGGCGTGCCACCAGAAGATGCACTCGGGCGGCAAGTACTACATGTGTCGGCTGTGTGACCAAGGCTTTGATCAGATCCACGTCCTGCGCTCCCACGCCGTCAGTCATGCCGACCCAGTGACCCACATGTACTCATGCCCCTGGTGCCACAAGACCTTTGACATGTACGGCACTGCTCGGCGTCATGCCAGGGCCTTTCACTCGCAGACCTACACCTGCCAGGACTGTGGAAAGACTTTTCCGCGCCCAGACAAGCTGAAGCTGCACCGCCTGCGACACTCGACACACCGCGAGTTCATGTGTGAAACTTGTGGGCGACAGTTTAAACGCAAGGTCGGATATTTGTGTCGTTTTTGCATCTCAGTTGTTCGAACCTGTTAATCAGTTAATCTTCAAACAAATTGCTGGATTAATTTTTGGGGATTGATCAAAAGTTCAAATAAAATTTTTCATCAGACATGTTGTCAAGATTTGTACTTTCATGTTGCCTATATACACTACCCGGTATCTCCCAATAAAAAAACATCTCCAACATTTTTTGATTGTAACTTGAAAAGGATACCAGATTTTTGTAGCTTTTGACGTGAGTATTCCTGACACCAACAGACTGTTCAACTTTCCACCACAATCAAAGTCTGTTTCTGCACTAGCTGGGAAATGCAGAACCAGTGGAATATGAGTTTGGAGGAATGCTGCAGTTGAACAATATCCAAAAGTTTTCTAATGGATGATGGAGGCTATGGGTTCAACTCCCGTTTGGTTCGCTGTCAAGTTGTTACTACTACAAGGGGTGACTGTCTGCGGACAGGTAAACCGTCTCAGTATATAACCAACACCAAGGTCAACTCAGCCTTTCATCCCTCTGGGTGAGGAGAATCGATTATCGTCCTGCCTGCCTGCCTGGGTTTATGGTGGGTTTTGTTCAGTGGCATCTTAACACCGTGTTATTCCATCTGGCAGGTGATGCTCCATACTTCGTAGCTGTGACATTGGTTACCATTTAATAGCTATGTCCAAAGTTTAACATTTTAACTTTTGTTTATGAATTGCAGGACAAGCTGCGTGACCATGTGCGTCGAGTCCACTCGACCGGCAGTGCAGCCGGCGACCAAGTGGAATCCAAGAGTCCTCGACGTAGATCCACAACCAAGTCACCGGGCTCCACCGGCGATCACAAGTTTGTACCGAAGATTCTGCCGACGGACTTCCAGCAGTTTATCTTCAAGTGCAACGACTGCCAGCTGGGGTTCAAGCGTCGTGGCATGCTGGTGAACCACTTGGCCAAGCGTCATCCGACCATCAACATCTCCACCGTTCCGGAGCTTAATTTGCCGATCGTCCGCTCGCAGCGCGACTTCTACTGTCAGTACTGCGACAAGGTCTACAAGTCCAGCTCCAAGCGAAAGTCACACATCCTCAAGGCTCACCCGGGGGCTGAGATGCCGGCCGGGGCAAGGCGTGGGGTCTGCGCTGGGGAGGACGGACCTCTCCCAAACCCGACCTTTTCGGCGACCGTCGGCAGCGTGCTGACCACGGCCCATTCCTGCAATGCATGTCACAAGCAATACGCCAGCAAGGCAAAGCTGCTGCAGCACCAGCGCAAGAAACATGGGTCACACTGGGATCCAGTCAGCCGTCAGAGAATTCGGAATGGTCCAATCGCCGTGGCAGCAAGGGAAACATCCACCACCACCGTGACCCCCTCCACCAATCCCGTGGCTCCGGCCTCGAAGCTGCTAACCGCTGCTATGATCACCCGGTGTCTGAGCGAGGGCGGTCAGGTCCAGATCATCCAGGACCAGCCCGCAGTTGCAGCCCTTTCCGAGGACTCGGACCTCCTGACTCAGGCGATGTCTGAGCTGACGCAGTCGTTTGGCACCGAGTTCCGCCTGGTGACCGCTAACGTGTCGTCCGGCGGCGAGTTCCAGACGGTGGTGCCATGCATCGTCAGTGTGGCTAATTCCACCGCTGCTCCAGATACCGTGAGTCTTGGCTCTTCGAACTCTATGGTTCCTCCTGTCCTGTCCTTGGAGGATGCGGCGTCGAACCTCATCTTCAGTCCGACGATCGGCCAGTTCGTGCCGTCGTCCAAGCTGTTGGGATCGGCACAGGCGCAGTTGCTGCACGCCATAGCACCACCCAAGGGGGTCCCCACCTCGTCCACACTCTATCCCATCTCATTCATCAACACAAACGCTGTCACCAAGAACGTTCTGTAACAGATGACGATGTGTCAGTGTCGAATGTCGACATGATGTGTGACCATCCGTCCCAGTTGCCAAGCACCTTGGGCATTGACAGTAAATTAGACTTCACCGCATCAGCCCTGATTATACTCAACATGTGCGTCATTTTTTGGAGATTTTTGACGTTTAGTGACTTTGACCTTTCGTACTGAGTCTTGATACACTGGTTGCTTTTGCCCTGCGACTTTGGAAAAGATATATTATAGATTATATAGGTTCACAAGTTAATTTGTTGAAGTTTCGGCAATTGTTGATGCCTTAGATGTCATAGATAATGAATTTGATAGCATCGGTCGTCTTGAACTTGCATGCGAGTTTATTCAGAGAAAACCTGAAAAGTGTCGACATAATATGCTTTTTCAGACTTTTCAGAGATGTGTGTCTTTTCCACGAGGTTTTTAATGTCTGGTGACTTTTGCCAGTGACCAGTTAAACTGAATGCGCCTGGGAACGTTTACAGCATGTTTGTGTCTTTTAGTTTTTAAGTTTGGAGTTCGTACGGCACAGACGGACGGACGGATGGACAGACACGTAATGCGGCCTACAGAAAAAGACCTCGTCTAGCAGACTCATAAGGCCAACCGAGAATTTTTCCTATGACAGCGCAATGTATGATTCGGGGTTATGACATCTAGTTGAAAATACTATAACTGACCATATTATAGCAATGTGTTTTAACTTATGTATGCGTTAAATTAAAGTGCACAAATAACTAATTTCCGTTAGGACTATGTGAATATTATTATAGTTTATTTATTAACGCCGTTGTTGGTCATCTGAGTACTGCTTGTAATTCAGCAGACTTATAAACCAGGAGTATATAACTAAATTGATTGCCGTAGCTAGGTAGTTTATGTTATGTCGCCTGTTAACTGTAAATAGGCCTATTCTCGAACATGTTTGGTGTGCTGATATGGGGAGGAGAACTAAGAGTGTAACTTTAAAGCTAGACACAGAATAGGCCTAGGTCTGTTTGCTTCTCGCAAGATACCATGGTTTGAAGTCTGAGCGTTTTTTGTATGGATCGGCATGTCAAAACGCGCGTTTTTCAAGGTTTTTTATTATGATAAAGGTATTGTGAGCAGTTGTGTTTATTTCAGTTTTCTTTTTGCACGGTGTATAGTGCGTCTTGTACAATGCTGTTTGTTCTGTTAAGTTTACCTGTGTTTATTGTCACGCTTTTGCAACTTAAATTGGCTTGCGCCATTGATGACTTGCATTCAAGGTGTAGTCTTGCGGATGTAGGCCACTATCATAGAATTCTTGTGATTTGCATGCAATCAGTTAGTAAACTGTAAGAAATCAATATGAAATTAATAGGCTAAGCAGATTATTAATGAAACACTTTCCACCAGTTAGAAAAATCAGTAGATAACGCAAGTCAGCTTACTCAGCTAGAGTGATGAACACAAACGTTCTATTTCTAGTTAAACTTTAACTGTTTTTCCAACTAAAAAAAGTAGTTAAACTTTTCAAATATGTTAACTATACTTGAAAAAAGTTTGACTAAACTTGATTAAATAGTTTAACTTTTTAAAAGTTTAAACAAGAAATCTGAGCTAATGCTCATGAAATGCGCTAGTAGAGCCTATAGCAGTTCCTGTTCGCAGTTAATCTTGGTCTGTTTTCATCCATTTCGTTACAATTCTGACATTAACTTTTATTAATTCTGACGCTGACATTGGACTTTTTAGCGTTCGTTGTCATTTCCTGTTTTATCCACGGACACAGCGCACAGAGCGCATTAGGGATTACTTTGTAGGCCTAGTCTACTATAATACTGCGCTATATAAATGTTCTATTAATAATAATAATGATAAATTCACTCTTCTGCAGCCGGAAAACGCCAAAAAATTACTAAAACACCTATTTTGCGGTTCTAGGTCATCGATTTTGATAACATTGAAAAGTACGTCATCAGTGCTTGTTATGATAGCCAACATGTCTGTGTCTATCTGCAACCGTTTTCACGATAGACAAGCCAGTAGCGGAAAATAACCACTTTTTAGGGAGTACTACCCCTCTTTGACACCTGCGTACGCAGGCCTCCTTGAAAGTAGGTGGTTAGGACTACATTCGATGGCGAAAATTTCATATGCAGGTTGTCTTGGTTTGTCTCCATTCTTCAGCCATTTTGGCACAACACTCTTAAAATGTGTGTCACAGCCCGAAATCGCGAAAAAAATCACTGAAACCCCGTATTTTGGGGAGGTTCAAGGTCATCGATGTTGACATTCCTAAGAAGCTCGTCTGTGCCTCTCTGCAACTGTTTTCACGCTAGACGAGCCAATGGCAGCAAAATAACGTCTTATAGGGGACAAGAAAGCCCAGCTGTTGTTAGTTAAGACGCGCTACAGCCTATACAGCTCCTGATGCAGTACTGACCTTCAAGGTCATCTAAGATCGATGATTTTCATGTCATCTGCAAGGGTGTATGCCATTTCCTGTTGGTGATTAATAATAACCTTGGCCCTGTTTCTCGCCGATTCCGAGATATGGCTAGAAGACAGCGCAGTTGGGATATGATCAGCTGGTGACAGAACTGCACAGGGAAGATCCACGATGATACAGGAATTATCTACGAATTACTCATTGGTTGTGAACTGTCACGTGGGAATTTTCATGTACGCATTGACACGAGTTGGCATGCACCGCCACCCAGTGTTGGCGACAAGTTTGCACAGTGTTCACGCAAGTGGCACGAAATCAGTGCGTTCCAAGAATTTTGAACATGTCAAAATTTTCTGCACGACATGGCACGCAATCCCGCATTCTTCACGCACTCCTCACGATCGTTCGCGAAGTCTTCGCGAACTGGCACGCTCCAATGCGTGCCAATTCGTGAACCAAATTCGTGCAAGTGTCAATTGACCAAATGCAGCGTAACCTACGAATTTCTACGATATATGATCATACAGTGTTGATACCCGATACCCCAGAGAGTTGGAAGGCTGAGTTGATCTTGGTTTCGCTTATAGGCCTAAACACCGTGGGACATAAAAACGTGGCACTTTAGGCTGCATATGCATACCTGCGTATGAAATTTTCAGCATTAAACGTAGATTTTAGCAGTCCATGTCCCAACCCTCTAAGCTCAAGGAGGCCGGTGCAGGCGGGCATTAAAGATGACTACCCCCCTAAAAAGTGGTTATTTTAGCGCAGTTATCTTGTGTAGCGTGAAGATGGTTGCAGATAGGCACAGACATGCTGCTTACCATAACAAGCAATTTTTAAGAATCTAAGTTTCAATCTCTTAA
>Ga0056128_1009842_pt1 | contig 11954 bp, 8 predicted proteins | sample WorMetLIZISLAND2_FD_71113 | JGI IMG/M metagenome (GOLD analysis project Ga0056128, IMG submission 71113) | Marine gutless worms symbiont microbial communities from Max Planck institute for Marine Microbiology, Germany - Olavius geniculatus... ... | reverse complement strand
CGTTAACACCGCCACTAAGAGACACGTCAATTGCCAAAGTTTCGTCGGGCTACACTTTTTAACTCTGAAGTTATAATGGCTCATTTATTGCATTTTAAGCTCATTTTTGACCCCCCTTAAAAAAGTTGTAAGAGGGCCCCCATCTCGGGTGGGAATGAGCTAGTAAGACTTGGTGATTCTCTAGCGCGTGTAAAAATTTGGGGGCGCACACTTCCTAGGGGCCGAAATATAGTTTTCAGAAAATTGTGTTTTAAGTGGGTACGATTTCACATCTAAATCTCCAAGGTCACTGGACCAAACTTTACCGCACTTGTTTTGCCTAACGCAGGAAGAATTGCCATACACGGAATGACTATCCAATTTTGAATATCTTCATCTTTTTCGGATATATTCGCTTCCGAACTTCGAAGTCGTTTGAAATCGGGCCAAATTTTGCATGTTTTTCGTTCCCGAAATTTTTTTGCGGTGCGCTTTTCAAAATTTTAGACCAACGTGTCTAGTACTGATTATAGTGCAAAATTTTACGCCGGTCGGCTTACGCATCTCGAAAATCTCGCGTTGAACAAAAAAAATTGCAGCAAAACATAAACAACCTAGAAATTTGGGGCAAAACCTAACGTGAGTCCGCCCGGCGCCCTAAGTCCCACTGGGAAAAAATTAGGGGTGGGGGTAAAATTTTCCCGACATCAAAGTTACGTGGCCCGTACTCAAATGCATTGGCATACGCCGAACGCGCATTGTCGACTTAGGGCTGGTGAACATGAGCGCTTATAACTTTGTTCGTGGTGGACGGAATTTTACAAGTTTTTTAGTTCTACGCACAAAGGATCTTTTTCGTCAACGATAATTATATTTTGTCGCTATTTTCATCAGTTTCAGAGATATTCGCGCTCAAACTCAAAAGTTGTCGTAAAACGTAGTAAATTTTGGACGTTTTTTTCTCTCCCAAATTTTGAGGGGGCGGTGTCCTTAAATTTCGTACTTGCGTTAACACCACAACCTAGAGTCGCGTGAAGTGCCAAAGTTTCGTCTGGCTACAGAACCTAACTTTGAAGTTATAAGCGCTTTTTTATTGCATTTTAAGCCAATTTTTGACTCCCCTTTAAAAAAAGTTGTAAGGAGCGCCCTTGCCCGCGTAGGCAGATGCGCTAGTAAGAGCTGGTGATTTTCTAGCGCGTGTAAAAAATTGGGGGCGCAGCACCCCCTAGAAACCGAAATATGGCTTTCCGAAAAATTTGATTTTGGTGGGTAAACATTAGCCGCGTAATCTCTGATGTTAGTGGACTGATTTAAGTTCACACAATTTTTTTATTTAACGCGGAATTAACTGTATTTGAGAACGCCGTTTACCGCTTGTCGATATCTTTATGCAGTTTAAAGATATTTTTGCTCAAAGTCGAAAGTTGTCGTTAAACGTACTAAATTTTGCGCGTTTTTTTGCACTCCGAAATTTTAAGGGGGCGATGCCCCTTAAAAGTTGTACTTGCTTTATTACCCCCATCTAGCAGCACCTTATGTGGCAAAGTCTCATGAAGCTACTTCTTTTGGCTCTAAAGATTCTTCGTCTAATACGCTACATTTTAAAGCAATTTTTGACTTTCTTTTAAAAAAAGTTGTAAAGGGGGCCGCTGTCCTCGGTGTAAAGTGCGCTAGTAAAACTTCGTCATTCTCTAGCGCGTGTAAAAATTTGGTGGCGCAGCACCCCCTAGGAGCCGAAATATGTTTTTCGAATAATGCGCTTTCGGTGGGTACAAACTCACATCTAAATCTCCAAGGTCACTTTACCAAACTTTACCGGACTTGTTTCGCCTAACGCAGGACGAATCGTCATAAACGGAATGATTGTTTGATTTTAAATATCTTCATCCGTTTCGGAGATATTCGCCGCCGAACTTCGAAGTCATTCGTAATTAGACTAAATTTTGCATGTTTTTAACCCCTGAATTTTTTTTGGGTGTGCCCCGACAAAAATTTCAAAAATTTATTATAAAATAGCGCCTAGTACTGACCACTGAGCAAAATTTTACGCCGGTCGGCCGACGCACGTCGAAGATGTCGCGTTGAACAAAAAATTTGTAGCAAAACATAAACAAACAAGAAATTTGGGCTAAGCCCAACGTGAGTGCGCCCGGCGCTCTAAGTCCGATTGGAGAAACTAAAGGGCAGATAAAATTTGACGGCATCAAATTCACGTGGCCCGAACTCAAATGCATTGGTATACGCCGAACGCACATTGTCGACTTAGGGTAGGTCAACATAAGCGCGTATAACTTTGTTTGTAGTGGACCGAATTTCACGAATTTTTTCGGTTTAACGCCCAATAGATCGCTTTCGTCAACGCCGTTTACGTGTTGTCGCTACATTTATTAATTCCAGAGATATTTGCGTTCAAACTCAAAAGTTGTCGTAAATCGCACCGATTTTTGCACGTTTTTTGCTCTCCCAAATTTTAAAAAGGGCGGTGCCACCAAAAGTTGTATTTGTGTTAACACCTTCACCTAGAGACACGTCAAGTGCCAAAGTTTCGTCATGCTACACCCCTTACCTTTAAAGTTATAATGGCTCATTTATTCCATTTAAAACCAATTTTTGACCCCTCTTTGAAAAAAGTTGTAAGGGGGGCCGTTGCCCCGATAAAGAGTGGGCTAGTAAGACTTGGTTATTTTCTAGCGCGTGTAAAAATTTGAGGGCGCAGCATTCCCTACGGGCTGAAATATGATCTTCCAAGTAACGCGACTTAGGGTAGGTCAAAATAAGCTATTATAACTTTGTTCGTAAAAGATCGAAATTTACACAATTTTTTTTGTTCAACGCGGAATTAACCGTGTTTAATAACGCCGTTTACCGTTTGTCGATATCTCTATCCAGTTTAAAGATATTTGCGGTGAAACTCGAAAGTTGTCGTAAAACGTACTAATATTTGGACGTTTTTTGCCCTCTCAAATTTTAAGAAACGGGGTTGCGGTGCCTCCAAAAGTTGTACTTGCGTTAACACCCGAGCTAGAGACACGTCAAGTATTAAAGTTTCGTAAGACTGCATCCCCTAACTTTAAAGTTATAATGCTTATTTATTCCATTTTAAGCCAATTTTTGACCCCCTTTTAAAAAAAGTTGTAGGGGGGCCGCCGTTCCTGGTGGTGGGTGAGCTAGTAAGACTTGGTGATTCTTTAGCGCGTGTAAAAAATTGGGGGCGCAGCATTCCTTAGGGGCCGAAATATGTTTCTCCGAAAAATGCGTTTTAGGTGGGTACGATTTCACATCGAGGTCTTTAAGGTCACTTAACCAAACTTTACCGGATTTGTTTCGCCTAACGCATGAGAAATCGCGGTAAACGGAATAAAAATTCGATTTTAAATATCTTTATCCGTTTCATAGATATTCGCTTTCGAACTTCGAAGTCGTCCAAAATCAGGCCAAATTTTGCATGTTTTTGGCCCCTGAAATTTTTTTGGGGTGCGCCCCCGAAAATTTTAAACAGGCTTTATAAAATCGGGCTTAGTACTGACCAACGTGCAAAATTTCACGCCTGTCGATCAACGCATCTCGGAGATTTTGCGTTAAAAATAAATATGGGCTAAAACGTAAGTCCTTCCAAAAACTATCGTTTTCGGGCGGACTAACTAAAAATTTGGGGCAAAGCCCAACGTAAGTTCGCCCGGCGCTTTAAGTTTAATTGGGGGAAATTAGAGGGGAAGAATAAAATTTTCCCGGCATCAAAGTCACGTGGCCCGAACTCAAATGCATTGGCATACGCAAAACGCGCATTGTCGACTTAGGGTAGGTCAACATGAACGCCTCTAACTTTGTTCCTAGTGTACCGAATTTTACAAAAAAATTTTTAACGCGGAAAGGATTGCTCTCGTCAACGGCGTTTAGATTTTGTCGCTATTTTCATCCGTTCCAGAGATATTTGCGGTCAAACTCAAAAGTTGTCGTAAAACGTACTAAATTTTGGAAGTTTTTTGTTCTCCAAAATTTTAAGAGAGCGGTGCTCCCAAATTTCGTACCTGCGTTAACACCCCAACATAGACACGCGTCAAGTGCCAAAGTTTCATCGGGCTACACACTCTAACTCTAAAGTTATAAGCGCTCATTTATTGCATTTTAAGCCAATTTTTGACTTCCCTTTGAAAAACATTGTAAGAAAAGCCGACGTCCCCGGTGGGGGGGAGCTCTAATAAGAATTAATAATGCTCTACCACGTGTAAAAATTTGGGGGCGCAGCACCCCCTAGAAGCCGAAATATGTTTTTCCGAATAATGAGCTTTCGGTGGGTACAAACTCACATCTAGATCTCCAAGGTTACTGGACCAATCTTTACCGTACTTGTTTCGCCTAACGCAAGAGGAATCGCTGTCAAAAAAGTAACTCACCGATTTTGAATATCTTCATTCGATCCGAAGATATTCGCCGCCAAACTTCGAGGTCGACCGAAATCGCGTTGAATTTTGCATGTTTTTGGCAACTGAAAATTTTTTGGAGAATTTCCTTCAAAATTTTAGAAAGGGATTATAAAATAAAACGCAGCGCCGAGCATCGTGCAAAATTTCGCGCCGATGGGCCGACGAAACTTGGAGATTACGCGAGGAAAAAAAAGAAAAACCACAGCAAAACCAAAGTTTTTCTGAAAACTATCGTTTTCGGGCGGACTAACTGAAAATTTGAAGCAAAGCTCAAGTGCCAAAATTTTGTCGGGCTACACTCCTAACTCCGAAGTTATAAAGGCTTATTTATTTCATTTTAAGAGAATTTTTGACCCCTTTTTGAAAAAAGTTTTAAAAGGGCCCCCATCCCAAAAAGGGGTGCGCCAGTAAGACCTGGTCATTCTCTAGCGCGTGTAAAAATTTAGAAGCGCAGCACGTTCTAAAGGCCGAAATATGGTTTTTCAAGTAATGCGATTTAGGGTAGATCAAATTGAGCCATTACAACTTGGTTTATAAAAAACCAAAGTTAACACAATTTTTTGATTTGACGCGAAATTAAACGTATTTGATAACTCCGTTTACCGCTTGTCGATATCTTTATCCAGTTTAGAGATATTTGCGCTCAAACTCCAAAAAAATTTTCGTAAAACGTACTAAATTTTGGACGTTTTTTGCCTTTCCAAATTTTAAGGGGAACGGTGCCCCCAAACGTTGTACTTGCGTTAACACCCTCACCAAGAAACACATCAATTGCCAAAGTTTCGTTGGGCTATACTCCCTAACTACGAAGTTATAATGGCTCATTTATTGCATTTTAAGCCAATTTTTGACCCTCCTTTAAAAAAAGTTGTAAGGATTTCCGTCCGCGGTGGGGGTTACGCTAGTAAGACTTGGTGATTTTCTAGCGCGTGTAAAAATTTGGAGGCGCACACCCCTTAAGGCCCGAAATATAGTTTTCCGAAATTTGCGCTTTAAGTGGGTACGATTTCACATCTACATCTCGAAGGTCACTGGACCAAACTTTACCGTACTTGTTTCGCCTAACGCAGGAGAAATCGCCATACACGAAATGACTATCCGATTTTAAATATCTTTATCCTTTTCGGGGATATTCGCTTCCGAACTTCGAAGTCGTCCGAAATCGGGCCAAATTTTGCATGTTTTTCGTTCCCAAAATTTTTTGGGGTGCGCTTTCCAACATTTTGGACCGGCATTATAAAATAATGTTTAGCACTGACCATCGTGCAAAATTTCACGCCGGTCGGCCCACGCATCTCGGAGATCTCGCGTTGACAAAAAAACCAGCATTATAAAATTCGGCTTAGTACTGACAGTCGACGCGAAAGCGTCGATCGGCCCACGCATCTCGGAGATCTCGCGTTAAACAAAAAATTTGCAGCAAAACATAAACAATTTAGAAATTTGGGGCAAAGCCGAACGTGAGTCCGCCCGGCGCCCTAAGTCCCACTGGATGAAAATTAGAAGTGGGATAATATTTCCCCGGCATCAAAGTTACGTGGCCCGTACTCAAATGCATTGGCATACGCCGAACGCGCATTGTCGACTTAGAGCTGGTCAACATGAGCGCTTATAACTTTGTTCGTGGTGGACGGAATTTCACAAATTTTTTTAGTTCTACGCAAAAAAGATCCATCTCGTCAACAGTAATTAGATTTTGTCGCTATCTTCATCAGTTTCAGAGATATTCGCGGTCAAACTCGAAAGTTGTCGTAAAACGTACTAAATTTTGGACGTTTTTTGTTCTCCCAAATTTTAAGGGGGGCGGTGCTTCCAAATTTCGTACTTGCATTAACACCCCAACCTAAAGTCGCGTGAAGTGCCAAAGTTTCGTCTAACTACACAACCTAACTCCGAAGTTAAAAGCGGTTTTTTATTGCATTTTAAGCCAATTTTTGACTTTTCTTTGAAAAAAATTGTAAGGAGCGCCCTCGCCTCCGTTGGAAGGTGCGCTAGCAAAAGTTGGTGTTTCTTTAGTGCGTGTAAAAAATTCGGAAGCGCAGCACCGAATAGGGGCCGAAATACGGTCTTCCAAAAAATGCGCTTTAAGGGTGTACAATTTCACATTTAAATCTCTAAGGTCACTTGACCAAACTTCACCGGACTTGTTTTGCCTAACGCAGAAGAAATCGCGATAGACGAAATGACTATCTGATTTTGAATATCTTTTTTTGTTTCGGAGATATTCGCCGCCGAACTTCGAATTCGTCTGAAACTAGGTTAGATTTTGCATGTTTTTGGCCCCTGAAAATTTTTTGGGGTGTGCCTCCCAAAATTTTAGTTTTTTATGATAAAATAGGGCCGAGTACTGACCATCGTGCAAAATTTCACGCCTGTCGGCTGACGCATCTCGAAGATCTCGCGTTGAACAAAAAATATGTAGCAAAACATAAACAACCTAGAAATTAGGGGCAAAGTCCAACGTGAGTCCGCCGGCGCCTTAAGTCTAATTATGGGAAATTAAAGAACAGGTAAAATTTCCCGGCATCAAATTTACGTTCCCCAAACTCAAATGCATTGGTATACGCCGAACGCGCATTGTCGACTTAGGTTAGGTGAACATAAACGGTTATAACTTTGTTTATAGTGGACCGATTTTTTTTGTTCGACGCCCAAAAAATCGCTTTCGTTAACGCCGTTTACATGTTGTCGCTATCTTTATTGGTTCCAGAGATATTTGCGTTCAAACTCGAAAGTTGTCGTAAATCGCACCGATTTTTGCACGTTTTTTGCTCTCCCAAATTTTAAGGAAGGCGACGCTTCCAAAAGTGGTACTTGCGTTAACATCCCCACTTAGAGACACGTCAAGTGCCAAAGTTTCTTCGAACTACACCCCTTAACTTTAAAGTTATAATGGCTCATTTATTCCATTTTGAGCCAATTTTTGACACCCCATTGAAAAAAGTAGTAAAAGGGGCCGCCGTTTCCGATAAAGGGTGGGCTAGTAAGACTTGGTCAGTTTCTAGCGCGTGTAAAAATTTGGGGCGCAGCACCCCTATGGGCCAAAATATGTTTTTCCAAAAAATGCGCTTTAGGTGGGTACGATTTCACATCTAAATCTCCAAGGTCACTAAACCAAACTTCAACAGACTTCTTTTGCTTAACGCAGAAGGAATCGCGATAAACGGAATGACTATCCGATTTTGAATATCTTCCTTTGTTTCGGAAATATTCGCCGCCGAACTTTGAAGTCGTTTAAAATCAGGTTAAATTTTGCATGTTTTTGGCCCCTGAAAATTTTTTGGAATGTGCTCCCAAAATTTTGAATTTTTATGATAAAATAAAGCCGAGTACTGACCATCGTGCAAAATTTCACGCCTGTCGGCCGACGCATCTCGGAGATTTTGCGTTGAACAAAAAATTTGTAGCAAAACATAAACAACCTAGAAATTTAGGGCAAATCCCAACGTGAGTGCGCCCGGCGCCCTAAGTCCAATTAGGGGAAATTAAAGGGCAGGTAAAATTTGACCGGCATTAAATTCACGTGGCCCAAACTCAAATGCATTGGTATACGCCGAACGCGCATTGTCGACTTAGAGTAGGTCAACATAAGCGCTTATAACTTTGTTTATAATAGACCGAATTTTACAAATTTTTTTTTCAACGTCCAAAAGATCGCTTTCGTCAACGCCGTTTACGTGTTGTCGCTATCTTCATCGCTTCCAGAGATATTTGCGTTCAAACTCAAAAGTTGTCGTAAATCGCACCGATTTTCGCACGTTTTTTGCTCTCCCAAATTTTAAGGAAGGCGGTACTCCCAAAAGTTGTACTTGCGTTAACATCCCCACCTAGAGACACGTCAAGTGCCAATGTGTCGTCGAACTACACCCCTTAACTTTGAAGTTATAAACATGAGCGCCTTTAACTTTGTTAGTAGTAAACCGATTTTCACAACACTTTTTTGTTCAACGCGAAAAAAATCGCTCTCGTCAACGCCGTTTAGATTTTGTCGCTATCTTCATCGATTCCAGAGATATTTGCGCTCAAAGCCAAAAGTTGTCGTAAAACGTACTAAATTTTGGACGTTTTTTGCCCTCCCAAATTTTTTTAAGGAAGCGTTTCCCCCAAAAGTTGTACGTGCGTTATCACTTCGACCTAGATACGCGTCAAATGCCAAAGTTTCGTCGGGCTACAAACCCTAACTTTAAAGTTATCAGCGTTTTTTTATTGTATTTTAAGCCAATTTTTGATCCCCCATTAAAATAAGTTGTAAGGGGGACCCCGTCTTCTGTGGGGAGTGCGCAAGTAAGACGCAGCACACCCTAGGGGCCGAAATATGGTCTTTCGAAAAATGCGATTTAAAGCAGGTTAACATGAGCGCCTATAACTTTGTTCGTAGTAAACGGAATTTTACAAAATTTTTTTTTTCAACGCCAAAAAGATAGTACTTGTCAACGGCGTTAGATTGTGTCGCTGTCTTTATCGGTTTCAGAGATATTCGCGGTCAAACTTAAAAGTTGTCGTAAAACGTACTAAATTTTGGACGTTTTTTGTTCTCCAAAATTTTAAGGGGGCGGTGCCCCCAAATTTCGTGCCTGCGTTAACACTCCAACCTAGGGCCGCGTCAAGTGCCAAAGTTTCGTCAAGCTACACCCTTAACACCGAAGTTATATGCGCTCCTTTATTGCATTTCAAACCAATTTTTGACTTCCCTTTGAAAAAAGTTGTAAAGAGGGCCCCCGTTCACGGTGGAGAATGCGGTAGTAAGACTTGGTGATTTTCTAACGCGTGTAAAAATTTGGGGGTGCCGCGCCCTCTAGGGGCCAAAATATGGTCTTCCGAAAAATGTGCTTTAGGGGGTACGATTTCACATCTAAATATCCAAGGTCACTGGACCAAACTTCGCCGTATTTGTTTCGCCTAACGCAGGACGAATCGCCATAGACGGAATGACTATTTGATTTTAAATATTTTCATCTGTTTTGGAGATATTCGTTGCCGAACTTCGAAGTCGTTCGAAATCGGGCCAAATTTTTCATGTTTTTGGCTCCTAAAATTTTTTTGAAGTGTGCCCCTTAAAATTTTAAATTAGCATTATAAAATTCGGCCTAGTACTGACCATCTTGCAAAATTTCACGTTGGTCGGCCCACGCATTAAGAGATTTCGCAAGTGGAAAAAAATTCTAAAAAATAAAAAAACTAGAAATTTGGGGCAAAGCCTAACATGAGTCTGCCCGGCGCCCTAAGTACGACTGGGAAAAATTAAGGGGGAGGGGGGCAAAATTTCCCCGGCATTAAAGTCACGTGGCCCGAACTCAAATGCATTGGCATACGCCAAACGCGCATTATCGACTTAGGGTAGGTCAACATTGGCGTTTATAACTTGCTTCGTGGTGGACGGAATTTCACAAATTTTTTTTTCAACGCATAAAAAATCGCTTTCGTCAACGCCGTTTAGATTATGTCGTTACCTTTATGGGTTTCAGAGATATTCGCGGTCAAACTTGAAAGTTGTTGTAAAACGTACTAAATATTTCGGACGTTTTTTGTTCTCCCAAATTTTAAGGGGGGCGGTGCCCCCAAATTTCGTACTGGCGTTAACACCCCAATTTAGAAGCGCGTCAATGCCAAAGTTCTGTCGGGCTATACCCTCTAACTCCAAAGTTATAAGCGCTCCGTTATTGCCTTTTAAGCCAATATTTGACTCCCCTTTGAAAAAAAGTTGTAAGGGGAGCCGCTGTCCCCGATGGGGAATGCGCTAATAAGATTTAATGATTCTCTAGCGCGTTTAAAAATTTGAAGGCGCAGCACCAAATAAAGGCCGAAATATGGTCTTCCGAAAAATGTGACTTAGGGTAGGTCAACATGAGCTACTATAACTTTGTTCGTAGTGGACGGAATTTTACAATTTTTTTTTGTTTAACGCATATAGGATTTATCGCGTTAAGCCGTTTAGATTTTGTCGCTATCTTCATCGATTTTAAAGATATTTGCGCTCAAAGTCGAAAGTTGTTGTAAAACATACTAAATTTTGGACGTTTTTTGCTTTCCCAAATTTTAAGGGGCGTTGCCCTTAAAATTTGTACGTGCGTTATCACCCCGACCTAGAGCCACTACACTACAGGCTACACTTTCTAACTCCGAAGTTATATGCGCTCCTTTGTTGCATTTTAAGCCAATTATTGACCTTCCTTTAAAAAAAGTTGTAAGGGGGCCCCGTTTTCGGTGGAGAGTGCGCTAGTAAGACTTGGTCATTCTCTAGCGCGTGTAACAATTTGGGGGCGCAGCACTTTCTAGGGGCCGAAATATGGTCTTTCAAAAAATCTGCTTTAGGGGGGTACGATTTCACATTTAAATTTCCAAGGTCACTGGACCAAACTTCGCTGTTCTTGTTTCGCCTAACGCAGGACAAATTGCCATAGACGGAATGACTATTTGATTTTGATATTTACCGCCGAACTTTAAAGTCGTCCAAAATCGGGCTCAATTTTGCATGTTTTTAGCCTTTAATTTTTTTTGGGGGTGCACCCTTCAAAATTTTGAACAAACATTATAAAATTCGGCCTAGTACTGACCATCGTGCAAAATTTCACGCCAATCGGCCCTGACATCTCGGAGATTTCGCGAGTTAAAATAAATAAACTAGAAATTTAGAGCAAAGCCCAACGTGAATCCGCCCGTCGTTCTAAGTTTAATTGGGGGAAATTAGTGGAAAAGGAAGTAAAAAGGGAGAGAATTTCCCCGGCATCAAAATCACGGAGCCCGAACTCAAATGCAATGGCATACGCCGAACGCGCTTCGTCGACTTAGGGTAGGTCATCATTAGCGTTTACAACTTGGTTTGTAGTTTACAGAATTTCACATAATTGTTCAATGCAGAAAGAATCGCTCTCGTCAACGCCGTTTAGATTATGTCGTTATCTTCATTAGTTCCAGAGATATTTGCGCTCAAACTCGAAAGTTGTCATAAATCTCACCAATTTTTGAACGTTTTTTGCCCTCCCAAATTTTAAGGGGGCGGTGCCCCCAAAATTTGTGCTTGTGTTGATACCCAAATATAGAGGCACGTCAAGTGCCAAAGTTTCGTCGGGCTACACCCCTTATCTCCGAAGTTATAAGCGCCAATTTATTACATTTTAAGCCAATTTTTGACCCCCTTGAAAAAAAATCTTTAAAAAAGAGATCTCCAAGGTCACTAAACCAAACTTCACCGGACTTGTTTCGCCTAACGCAGAAGGAATCGCGGTAGACGGAATAAAAATCTGATTTTTAATACCTTCATCCAATTCGGAGATATTCGTTGAAAACATGTTGTTTATGTTTTTTTGTGGCAAAACATTAACAACACTAGAAATTTGGGGCAAAGCCCATCGTGAGTCCGCCCGGCGCCCTAAGTCCGACTGGGGGGAAATTAGGGGAGTAAAATTTTCCCGGCATCAGTCACGTGGCCCAAACTCAAATGCATTGGCAAATGCAAATGTCTGAAGTTCTGAAATTCAAATTCAGAACTGCTAGCTAGAATGCAGCCAGAAGTTAAACAAAGTAGCTACGCCATTCTGTGCATCTGTTTTC
>Ga0056128_1009841_pt1 | contig 11954 bp, 7 predicted proteins | sample WorMetLIZISLAND2_FD_71113 | JGI IMG/M metagenome (GOLD analysis project Ga0056128, IMG submission 71113) | Marine gutless worms symbiont microbial communities from Max Planck institute for Marine Microbiology, Germany - Olavius geniculatus... ... | reverse complement strand
CCCAGACCCCCGTTATAGGCTCGCGCTCCCCGCGCTCGCCATGCCCTCCTTTACCAAATCCTAAATACGCCACTGTGCAGCAGCAACGTTTGAACACAACGAAACTTTCGAGGATAATCTGCAGAGATTTGGCGTGGGAAGGATGCACAAATAGGCTTAGGTTCTCGAGTCTTATCTGAAACTTACTAAAACTTTGGTGTAAAATTTAGTACAACCTGGGCACGACACATTATAATAGTACCCGTGATGATAATTAAAGTAAAGATACCGCAGCATTGCAGACTAGAAGCAGAGAGTTTTTTTCAGTAGAAGTATATGGAAAACAAACAAAAAAACTGCCCTAATATTTTTAAGGTTCACGGAATAAAAGTGTTAAGGATGCAGATTTTTAGGGACGGACGGCAGCCGGATGCACAGGAATTTTTCTAGGCCCTGTGCTAGCGACGTCGTCCGCCTATCTTCAGTCTTCCCCCGACCCTTCACAGTTTACGGGAGCCGGTCGGTCTTGTATCCACGAAGCACCATCGTCGCAAAGACTCTTATAGACGACGACGACGACGACCAAATTACTCGTCGCCAGCGAGCGTCGTTGGTCTGTTTCGATCCGCTGCCATGCGCCGTCTCTATACGATGTGTGCGGGGCCCTCGTTCCATTGATCGACCTCTTGGGTGGTCTCTCCGGCGCGCCAAATGGGAGTCGCCGGACAGGTGCCCCATTATAGGATCGATCTCTCCTCCCTTTAAAAAAATCTCTCTACGGCGACAGTTTAACGATAAAAATCCGCCCGGGCGGGGAGCATTTTTACCGGTAAAATATCATAAGGGGAGTTTTGTATACACGGTAAAAATTCGCCGGGGTCGAAATAGTAATTCACTCCCGCCATGAAAAATCCGCTTACACCATCAATAATAATCCTTTCCCCTATTAAAATGTTTGTTCTTTCAAAAACGCACGTGTGGTGCATTTTAATCATCTCTATGGGAGACATTTTATCATGCCAACTTGGGCGGATTTTTAATGGGAAATAGACTTTTTCATGGGGACTGATATTTTAATAAGGGGAGACATATTAGCGCCGTGATTCTCTTTTTCCCGGGTGGATTTTTCATGGAGAGACATTTTAGTGTGACACCGGCCGGACGTCTTCGTCGGTGGTGGTCCAAGAAATTATCGTCGTTTTCAAGACGACACGGCTGGCTGTGGCTATGGCTATTTACTTTCTCGGTCCGATTGCAGTTTGAAGCGGCAGACATTTTAGAAAATTTTTAGTTCCGAAATTAATTTTAGTTTTAGTTTCCATTAATCAACCAATCAATCACATTCACAGTGGAATTTTGTACAGCGTCTCCGACATAGCATGAACGGCAGCTCTTAACAATCAGAAACACTAGGCTTAAACAGTACAACGAATGCATAATGCTGTCTAAAATAAAATTCTGAACGGGCTATACAGTTCTATTTTTCTCAGAATGCGTAATTTTGGTTTATCTGTGGTTCTTAAGAAGATGAATTTCGTTTTCCTTTGTTCTGCTTGCCGCAGATTTAGGCCTATTCAGTTTTCGATGTTCTGTAACCTAAAAATTTTGCTTCACGTTTTTTTGTGAAATGAAGACCAATAACGTTGGTTTTCGTTTCCTTTTTTGTTGCCGAATGTCTCAGTTTGAAGTATTTCTACGTCGTGTGTGGCACGGACTATGAAGGCTATTGATCTGTGACGCGTGTGATCTCGAGCGTATCAAAGTCATTGTGCATGTCGCATGCATCAGTGCAGACTCGGTTGTCGTCACTCGACTTCGTTTATGATCTACACAGTATGATAAATATCAAAACAGTCAGCTGCGTATAGCGTTTCAAACTGCACGTTTCTATGCATATTTTTGAACATTTTCATTAATTCCGTTAGAACCCGACAACGGCCATATTCCACTTTGAAGCAGTATGTGGACGTGATAAAAATATTCAAAAACACGAACTATTTGAGCGAAATTTCGGCACACAATTTGCCAGAAAGCTTTCAGCTTCATGCCCCTAACGCCTTGACCCGTGCTTTCGTCCTTGTTTATAGCTTCTGAAATCGCCAGTAAATGGAATCTTTGAATGACTGCTATTTGAACAAGGTTCTTGGTAAAATTTTTCTGCAATAATGTCCCCGCAACGAATGGCTATATAGCAAAGTGGCGAACACTGATTCTGTAATCAATTGCAGACCACTCGTGCGTGATGGCAGCATATTGTAGACCTACAGTTAATTATTTATTGATGGCTGCAGAAACGCGCACCCGTCCGAGAACACTTTATTTGTTCAGCCGCGACCGATTGCCTTCCCTGGTTCTTGAAGTTAAGTTTAAGTTATATCTTTTTCTGGCCATTATTATATGGTGAGTGAAAACTTCCATAGCGCCGATTGTTACTCTAAGGCCTACTCTGGCTTTCATTTCGAGAACAATATCGGTCAGGATTAGGATTCAGAATTTTCAGTTCCAGAATTATTTTGATTGTTCTTCGTGAGTGATAAGTTTCTCGGTTAAAGACTTTTCTAGTTTTTAATTGTGCTTTGAGTTATCAGTATTTTTTTTACTTACTTAGAGTTTCCATAACTTATATGTCAGGGCCTACTTAAAAACTCCACAACCGGTTTTACATCTCGTTTATTCTTTTGCTTTTAATATTTATCAGTATCCAATTCCAAAGTCACGTTAGTATACAGCTTTGTATCTTTGATTTTCATTATGCACTTCATCTGTTATATATTTTATTGTAACTCGTTTAACTGTAGCTCGTCATTGTAATCTGCTTTAATTCAGCAGTTGTACTGCTGAGTTTTGAAAGAAACGTTTGTTATTTTTTTTATTATTAAAATTATAATGCGCTACAAGGGACCGAAAATCACCAACATGCCACAATAAAAATTCAGTAAAACCGCAAGTTAAAATCTGTAATGTCTGAACCGCGATTTCACATAGTCTAGAAAAAAAGGATAGACTGCAGAATATATCTAGCTATCTGCATGCTTGATTTGATTTGATATATGTACGACTGCCGCAGTAAACGATATTGGCGTGCCGATGTAGCGAGACAGGCAGTGAGTGGGAGACGGGAGGCTGACTGACGGTAGACGGAAGACTTGGCGCGTGCGATGTCAGATATTATACTGATGTAATTTGTCTTAGCACGCGATGCTTTGTCAATCAGTAATAGCAGCAGCAGCAGCAAAGGCGACGTCATTGGCGTGGACATGCCGAGAAATTGCGTCCTGAGGTTGCCGATCGCAGCAGTAGGCCTACGATTTTCGTTAGCGCAAACGAACACGAAAAATTCACGGATAACGTAGGTTAACAATAAGAATAATTCGTCAACGATGCCTGCTGACTAGAACGACAGCGAAAAATAACGAAAACCAACTAAAACGTCATGAAGAAAATAATTACGACTGACTTTGCCAGTGTCTGCCAATCACCCCTAAGTAATTATTTCGCGTGCATGCACGCAATGTGCACGCCATTGATTACGTACTTTCACCGTACTGGAGTGGATAAGCGAGTACGCAATACGAGCTTATGCCACTTTAGACAGTTCGATATCGTACTTGAGCCCTGCTGGAATCGCATAGAAAACACCGTGGTTTTTTATGATGCAAGAATACAGCCGAAAGTTGCGAAAACAGTATCGATGCGAGTTGACGGTGGTTTGGGCCATAGATGTTAAAAACATTGATTTGCAAATAAAAAAATTAAATCATGTTTTTTTCACTTTTATAAAAACATGATAAAAACATGCATATAAAACATTAAACTGCAGATGTTTCCAATCGCTACTTTTTTCGTCAAAGAATGTCTAACTCAAATAATTAAAAACAAAAACCTACCATTTGTAAATACTAAAAACCGGAATGTACTGAATGTACAGATCAAAAACAGCTGAATGCAATTTGCCCATGAGAAATAAATCATAGTTTATGCTATTTTGTACGTTTATGTTTTAACAAAAACAAAAACACGACATTAAAAAGCACAAAAACATTTAAAATTAAGAATTAAAAAAATTTTAAACACTAAAAATAGAAAAAAAAACATAAATTTAAAAAAAAAACTTTTATAAAAAACATTTTAAAAAATGTTTTTTACATCTATAGTTTAGGCGATATAACTACGTGATGATGGATTGGTATACGGTTAAGACGTTGGACTTGTGATCGTGAGGCTTTTAATTCGACTCCTTGTCGAGTCGCTATCAAGTTGTTACTGCTTGGATAGGTGACTGTCTGCGGACCATCTTGGCGTATAACCGACACCAGGTCAACTCAGCCTTCCGTTCCTGCGGGGTAGGTAAATCGAGTACAGTACCGGCCTGTGGCGTTGTGGCTTGGCGCGTTCACCAGTGTCGGGTGGCATGTAATACTGGGCGATCCCATATGGCAGGTGACGCTCCGTAGCTCTGAGATGGGTTTCTCGTGGAGAACTGTACTGCTTAACCATTTATGACACGCTACAGGCACGTTGTGCCAGTCTATGGCACGGTTGTCGTCCGTCTGTCTGTCTGTGGGTAACGGATGTACACTATGGCTAAAGGGTAGGTGTTAGGGGAAAACTTTTTGCACGAGTAATTTACTCCGTGTTGAGGCTGTCCGCGTAAAAATTGGGGGACGCTGTGCAAAGGAAACATTTTCAAATTTTTGGTTTAATGGAGGGGAGTAGGAAAAATGTGCGTTTTTCAATGGAAAACTAGCCATTTTATCTCGGTAAAGGCTGCATATTAATGACTAACAGGAAGTCGCAGTACGCCGTTTCAGATGATGAAATGAAAATCATCGACCTTGGATTATGGATGACCTTGAAAGTCACTAACAACTAGTGCGGTCGGCTATCCAAGCGACAGCTGGGCTTTTTGTTAACTAATTACAATGTACACAGGAGTGTCTTGCTGTCGCAGCTTATACTGGGTGATGTGTTTACGCTCCGGGTCATACCTATACGCAACACGCTGCGCTGTGATAAATAAGTAACTGAATTGCCCCGCGGGTGATGTAGAGCTATTCTATTTCACCCGACATTCCCCTGGGACTATAGATCGCCGATGTTGGCGCTCCGGGGAGCGAAGACCCTAAGCTAAGTAGTCTATTTTTTTAATTACTTTCGAAGTAACCCGGTCTATTTTTGGCCACGATACAGACAGAGTGTCGGACAGATAGCCTAAATCATGACGGTAATTCAGTGCAGTACAATGCGCTACAATAACCAGTTCCGTTTGACTTTTTATGCTCAAGGTGTTCTAGAAATAATGCAGTTAATGCTTATTATTTGGGCCACGTCATACACTTCTAAGTCGGCGATAATGAAACTGTAATGATGTTAATGAATCAAATGCGTTTGGGCTTTCCATTACGCCGACTTTCACCAACACTTAACCGCGAGGAAAGTCGTGGACACAAACGGTGACAAATCATGAAATCATGAAGTTTCGGCGAAAGTCGCCAAATCGGCATAATGGAATTTGGGCTTTAGTGATTAACGGCATCCGTGGCGTCGTGGGTTAAAAATAGGCGGAGTAGGAACTTGAATTTTTTTCGACAGACATTGCAAATTTTCAAAAGGGTGCTCAAAATTTCAACTTTGCCTCTAATTTTTTTTCAAAATGGGGGTTTTAGTTCAAAATTTTGCATTTGACAAGAAGATTAACCGACAATTTTCTGCCCACCCAAAATTTAGGAGAGGGCACCCCATGCCCCTCTGCCACGAAACCACTGATTAACGGAATTAAGGGCGTTTTGCATCGCGTTTTCGCTGCGTTAACTGTCGCATACGTACAGTCTGCTGTGTCCTTGCACGGATTTTTCGTCCGGTTCCAATCCGGACGGCGATGATACGGGCTCAGTCGAGCGAAGAGATGGATGGACGGACGTTAATCGTTGCTGGACGCTGATAACGGTGACGTCACTTGCAGTGACGATTTGTGCCGGCGATTACGTCACGTGACCGTGCTGACTGTACCCTCGGCCATGCAGCCCTGGGCGTCTATGCGCTATTTAAACCATAGATGTAAGAAAACGTGCCGGAAAAAAAATAATAAAAAAAAACTTTAAAAAGTAGAAATAGGTCAGGAATAAAAGAAACGTCTAAAAAACGTTGAACAAAAAACGTTGGCCATAATTTTTCAAAAACCTTTTGCCTATTGCCTAATGCTGTAGGTGCAATATGGTTGGCAGTTAGAACTGTAGTCTAGAGAGAAAGAGAACTTCATTTCATTTCACTTCAACCACTAGCATGGCAAATATGGCCTAACAGTTTTCTCACTGTTCTACGACTTCAACAGCCTTAGCCGGTACGTACATGCACCGAATGATGCTCATAGATACCGGATAAGACCGTGGCCCAGGGACGGCAGCAGCCGAGCAACTGACGACCTCAACCGTAGCAACTTCGGGATCACGGATCGGCAGTTGGCCAAGTACAAGCCGGACAGCTGCCGAAATAACGTCGCGTGCAGTATGGTTAATATTATTCGCTTGGTGGCGACTGCGATTTTTTATTTTGACCGGTCAGATAACCTACAGGCTGCCGGTCAAATGGTCAGTGCGTTTCGGTTTTAAGCTGGAAATTGCAGAATAGCAAGCGATCGACTGACGAAACTGGAATTCGCTGCAGAATCCGTGTAGGCTATTTCGTCTAGTCGTTAGCGGCTGTTGCGGGTTTTTTTCTCGGCTGCAGGTTTGCTGATGACGTCAGTAATGACGTTATGTCGGCAGCTGTCCAGCGCGCACTTGGTCGTTCTGATCAAAGCAAAGTCGCCAATTTTCTCCGCGGCGCCTCTTGCAGACGACGGTCCTCAGTCGTGGCTAACGAGGCGGGAACGCAGAGCTTGCCGGGAACGGGAATGGACGGAGCCTGGAGGCTGACAGAGCGATCGGTACTTGGCCGCGGCCTGGAAGACTGGAAGTGGAACTTGGAAGCCACCCCTGAGCATGAAGCATACATAGTGTAATAAACGTTATGGGATTTTAGGAAAAAAATTGTAAAATCACGTTGAAGACTCGTTTTATGGAAATACCTTGAGTAAAAACGTAACTTATGTTTACTTGACGTATTGACCTAATTTAATGCTTCAAGATAAAAGCCCTAGGCCTATGGCTTTGACATATTTTTCTGATTTGTAAGCGACATATGGTGCAATGCAAATATGTTGTGACTGATCGATTGAGCAGCAGAATTTTTATCATCTCTCACGAGTGAGAAAATCCACATGTAAATACAAAATCTGGTATCAGATTATAATCTGCTGATTTCTGCAAATATATCGACTTCTGTCATGGCGTAGACAGGCAGGGAAGGGGGAAGGCAGAGGGCCTAGCCCCCAATCTTCTAGACAAAACATATGCATGCGTTTAAAACTGCACTAAATTTGCCAATTTGACCAGTTTATTCTCGGCAAAGTGATTAAAATTGTGACCACCATATTTCACCTTTTAAAGCTAAAATGCACCAAATTTTCGTTAGTTGGATTTTAGGGGTTCTACTTCTAAGGGAAAGGAGGAGAGAAGAAGAGGGAAGGAGAGGGTAAGGGAGGAGAGGGGTAGAAAGGGGAAGTAAAAGGAAGGGAAGGACGAAAGGAAAAGAGGAGAGGAGGGGAAGGGAGACGTGGCCTCCCCAATTGAAATTTCTGCCTACGCCACTGACTTCTGTCTACGTTTTAATTCCGGTGACGACTCAAGACGTGTTTACATCAAATGCACGAAGTATCAAGAATTGACTTTCGCTGTGCCACTGTTATCAAATAGCGTTGTTCAGCAAGCAATGCAACAGACGGCGAAAAGGCTTGGAGACTTGATGGGCATTTTTGTCGTATTCACTCAATTCTGGCACGGAAAGGTGGTTAGAAACGTAGCTTAATTTGGGTCGTCGGTGGAAAAGTAGGTAAGTATGTAAGTAGTAATTTAATCCGCATATAGGTCATTTTTTAAATACGTTAGCCTGCCCGGCGCGAGGTTTTTGTTAATTTTCAAAATTACTTTCACCAACACTTAACCGCGAGGAAAGTCGTGGACAAAAACGGTGACAAATCATGAAATCATGAAGTTTCGGCGAAAGTCGCCAAATCGGCATAATGGAATTTGGGCTTTAGTGATTAACGGCATCTGTGGGGTCGTGGGTTAAAAATAGGCGGAGTAGGAACTTGAATTTTTTCGACAGACACTGCAAATTTTCAAAAGGGTGCTCAAAATTTCAACTTTGCCTCTAATTTTTTTTCAAAATGGGGGTTTTAGTTCAAAATTTTGCATTTGCACGAGACATTCGACGAACAGGTTTTGAAGAGAGTTTATTCGGCAACGCAAGGGCAGACACCGCGCTTGCGTCAGTTGTGTGGAAAAGATACGCACCCGGCTTTTTGTTGTGTTGGGTGAAAACTGCAGTGTTTAAAAACTTTAAATCAGAGAACTGAGGCATGTTACGTATAAGCAAGCGAAGCAGAGCTGGAAAAATTATTTTTTAAAGAAAATGGTTAGGTTTTAAGTTTTTAGGTTTTTAAGGTTTTAAATTTTTTTTACGTTGTTCTGGTTTAGTGTCCAATGAACACCGTAGCCTACGCACAATCACGACCCAAGAGGAAAAACATCTTATACACCTTGACGTTACATAATCACATTGTTTTTTTATAAATTATAGCAAAATGAGGTAATCAAACATCGCGATTAAAATATGACATAAAATGTCATATGTGATAAATTCACAACAAATACAAAACCCGAAACCAAAAAATTGGACTCTTGATGTTTTTACAGTTTTTTTAAAAACCTGAAAAAAACTTCGTTTTTTTCAAAGTGATTTTCCAGCCCTGGCGCGAAGTGTACCCAACTCGAGCTAGTCTGGGACTCTGCGGCGGCACCAAAGCGTCTCGATATTGACGCAAAAAACCCGGTCGCCGACCGACGAAGCATGCGGGATTTCGTCGACCGAGTGGTCGTCTTTACGCTATTCGTCCGTCCAGTTAGTACCCCGTGCGCAGCCCGCCGGATTATGGAACGATCCGTGTACTGGGAGGACAGGAAAGTGAATGCCACGAATGCTGCTTTACAGTGGCGCAAACGAGGGGGCAGGGGGCCCATGCCTCCAATCTTCCAGACGAGACATGAGCATACGTTTAAACTGCAGTAAATTCGCCAACTTGGCCAGTATATTCTCGAGAAAATAATTAAAATTGTTGCCACCAGATCTCTTTTTTACAGCTGAAATGCACCGAATTTGATTTCGGCTGGGGCTCCGCCCCAGAGTCCAGACTCCCTCAGATCTCTCTAACTGTATCTTTTAAGAGAAGAGAGGGGAGGGAAAGAGGGGAGGACATGGGAAAAAAAAGTGGGTATGAAAAGGGACGTTTGGGACGGAAGTGGAAAGGAAAGTGAGGTGGAGAAGAGGCCCTCTCCCATTAGCATTTCTGGCTACGTTACTGCTGCTTTATTGGTTAATCCTTGCAGCCAACAGATGAGTAGAAGACTTGCAGAGTAAACTTATTTACTAGGTTTGCGCAGACAGCGTTAGAATTCAGTGGCGACGTATGTGACGAGAACCATTAGTCGTAATATACAGATGTAGAATATATTTTGTGTTCTTGCCTCCTGTTTCAACTTCCTGCCAGCTGTGCCTGTTTCGCACAAGGCGGCATTAGATGGGAACAGTGCACGGATCGTCAGACTACCGCCGTCCGCCATGTTGTTGTTGATCCAGCGCTGCGCATGCGCCGCACGCCCGGAAATGACGTCAGTCGGCGCACGCGCGTGGGCTTGGACGGACGGACGGACGGACATCGTCAAAATCAATGGTCAATCGATATCCACACTGTGCTGCGGTGAAGCAGCGATCTGTCGCCGGCGGCGGCGGTGCCTACTACTGTTCAGTGACTGGGGGTGAGTGATACGCCGAGATTTCCACTGCCGCCGTCGCTGCTTTGTGCAGACCCAAGTCCAGCTGCAGGGAGTTTGATTTCTTTCGTGTCTTTTACTCGAATCGCAAATAAAGAAGCTTTGCAAAAAAATCCCCGATCAGCATCGTGTTCCCGGCCCAGGAACTTTATAACCAAGTCGTGATCCGAAATGCCACCAAAATATAGGCTCAACACATCGTTCCTTTTTGGGTCATGTCCCGACCCTCACGCACGCACGCAGGCCGACTGCACCTTACCTGTGTCTGCAGGCTGCACGCGGTGGTTGTGCGAACGGCGGCTCTGGTCAGGGACGAAAAGCGCATTAGATTCGAGTTCGCGACGATGCGCTATAAAAATTGACAACCTTTACCTTTTTACTTTACCTTTACCGGGGTGTGTTCCTGGTATAGTTCATTTCCCGTCTACATCAAATCTCTTCCAGTCCGTCTGATGTGTCCTGTGAATTATAGAGCAACGACTGGGATGCTTTGGAATGTTTTGCGTCGTTTCAACCAGGCCCGTCGAGAGTGGAGAGAGTACGAGAGGGAGGGTAAGTTACCCCGGTCCCCGCGACGTTTGGGGGCACCGCCGTCGCTCAGAAATACAAAGTACACCAGAACGCGCCATTTTAAAAAACAGAATTCAAAAAAATTCTCCCCGAAGGGGATCCACGAGAATGTTTCCCCGGGCCCCGCTGTGGCTCTCGACGTCTCTGAGTGGAAGTGGAATCAGTTGACAGTAACATGCGTGATTGCTGACAGCTGAAAGCAGAAGGTAGCAGCTGCGAGGACGGCGCACTGTCGGCAAATGGAAAGAAGCGTTCGCATGTCGTCAATTGAATTATGTCACGCGGAAAACTTGGTTGTGCCCCGCACGAGTGCTGCAGGAGTCAGTGGCGTAGTCAGAAATTTCAACTGGGAGGGACTTTGTCTCCCTTCCCTTTCTCTCCCTTTCTCTTTATCCCTTCTTCCTCTTCATTTTTTCCTCTTTTTTCACCCCTCTCTTTTTTCCTTTGTTTTCCCCTTTTGTTTCCCCTCCCTTCTCTTAGAAGTAGAACCGCATACGTAAAATCCAGTTACGGTCTGGGTGAGCGCTGTGAGCTCCCCCAGCGGGGTCTGCACCGGAGCCCCAGTCGAAATCGAATTGAGTGCATTTTAGCTATAAAAATATCTGGAAGATTGGGGGGCCTGGGTCCCCCTTGTCTATACGCCACTGGCAGGAATGTAGGCCCTACGTACATGTGGGACGATTGGCATCGCGCAATGTCGCAGTGATCTAATGGTAGCGTGCCTGACTATCATAATTATGATCATATCATAAATTCGTTTAATGAAAGTTGATACACGCAACTTCTGACAATGCAAACATGAAATTTAACTGAAAAAAATATGCAAGCATTTACGAAAACGTCTAATTCTTTAATTATAGGCCTATCCTGTCGTGTGTGCGAAAGTTATAAACGACTAACAAAAATTACTCTTAAAACTATTTTTTACAAGAAGTAAAACGTTAAAATCAGACAGCGAAAAAAACATCCAAATAAAGTCTCGTTTTGTGTCCGTGGGTTCACCGAATTCACCGAAGCCACCAGACTACTGGTGGCTTAAGTAAGCACAGGCAAAAGCCATATAACGCTTACTATCCTAATAACTAAGATTAACTGTGTGTTTCCGGTTGCAATTCCCGTTTCAAACAATTTTTAAGTTGATTTATCGTATTACTGGTTACACACGCATCAGACGGTGCATTCCAGTGATCAATTACTCTGTTGCTGAATGCATACTTTCTCAAATCCAATCTACTGCGTTTTTCATATAGTTTTTAGAATGACCTCTTCTTAGACCTTCATCATATGTAAAAAAATAAATCCGATTTCAAATTATAACAATCATTAATAATTTTAAATGTTTCTATTAAATCACTCTTATGCCTTCTTTTTTCTAATGTCATTAAATTTAATTTTTTAATACGTTCTTCGTAATGTAAATTTCTTACATCGTCAATCAATTTAGTTGCTCGGCGTTGAACACCCTCGACTAACTCA
>Ga0056128_1009838_pt1 | contig 11956 bp, 9 predicted proteins | sample WorMetLIZISLAND2_FD_71113 | JGI IMG/M metagenome (GOLD analysis project Ga0056128, IMG submission 71113) | Marine gutless worms symbiont microbial communities from Max Planck institute for Marine Microbiology, Germany - Olavius geniculatus... ... | reverse complement strand
ACCGGCTTCACCGCTGGGACGTAAACAGGCACACCGCGCGATACACTGGCCCCGTATCCGTGGTCTCGCAGTGTAAAAACTGGTGTCTGGCTGAGGGCCTTAGGAAACGGAGATCAGCGCTGCCCTATGAGTCGTAAGGCTCGGGAAGGACTTTACGTTTTACGGCTAGGTAAAGCTGTGTATCTAAGGCCAGCTAACCACATTCAATTCTGTTACAATGACTATCACTGATCTCAGTAAAAAATACAGCAAACTGTCAACACTGTGCAACTCAAAACTTACAACGCCGCGGATGAACGAGAGGTACTTGGGCATCATATCTTCGAAGTTGTCGGTGATAAACACACGTCGAACGTACATCTTGATGTGGTCGACACGCTTGCCATAGTTCTGAAACATGTCCATCGGTGCTGACTTTGGGACGAACAGAATTGACTTGAATGTTACTTCTCCCTCGGCAGTGAAGTGTGACTTGGCCAAAGGCTCATCACTGTCCTTTGAAAAACTCTTGTAGAACTCAGTGTATTCCTCTTCACTCACCTCAGATGGCCTTAAACCATACATCAATCATGCCAGTCACAAAAAATCACAAGTCTCGACAGAAACACCCTCATGTAAGCAGAAATGTAACATGAGCACCAGTTTTTCTACTGGCACAATATCCAGATTTTAGAAATGCGTAAATAAAAGCTAAAATCCACAAGATGTCTGTCTCATTTCACAGATTTAAACTGTAAAACAATTGCAAATTCAGACTCATAACAAAAACAATAAGTTATTGCTAGCATCTAGTGAATAACAGCACAGTATGGCTGTTACCACTACTTTTACCAGACAGGCAAAAATTCTTCAAAAATTGTTCTTCAATTGCAATCTGGATTGCTAATGAAATCCATGAAATACTATTTTTTTCTTCCTCTGGCAGTTTTGGCCAGTCCAGCAAAAATTTAATCATATCAATTCATAAGATTCTGAGCTATCCTGCCAACAGACAAATACACAAATAAAACAGGAAATTTGCGCTAATGCTCACGAGATGCCAAAAAGCCTATTAAGTTTCTGTTTGCAAATTGTCTTCGTCTATCTCAAGCCACTTCGTTGCAATTAACTCTTGAAGAGTGCGCCACAGACGAAGATAAAAAAAAACAGGTTTATTTTGGGAGTTCAGGGTCTTTCAAAGTCATCAATGTTGATACGACTAAAAAGATTGTCACTAGTGCTTGTTGTGATAAGCAGCATGCCTATGCCTATCTGCAACCGTTTTCACGCTAGACTGGCCAACTGGCTAGTGTTGAAGTACCGGTAACAATTTTTAAAAAGTACCATTCTTTGATGCCCTGCTGCGCAGGTTTCCTTAAACCTAGAAGGTCGAGACTTGGACCATTAAAATCTACATTCAATGCTGAAAATTTCATATGCAGCTTGTCCTTTAAGTGATTTTGGCACAGTTCGCTCTGGAAATTTGTGTCACAGCCCGTAATTGCCAAAAAATTCATAGAAACCCCTATTTTGGTGTTCAACGTCATCCAAAGTCATTGCTTTTGGTGCCAATCATAAGCCAGTGTATGACTGCCTATTAGACGACTTCCTATTAGTGATTAATAGTAACCTAGACCCTATCTCACACCGTTTCTGAGATACAGCAACTTATTGGCTAATAAAAATCGCAAATTTTCCCTACCCCTGTCATTTAGCACCCTCGCTCAGGGTGACCCCTTTTGAACTTATGGAAAAGCTTTACGAATCCTGAAACTAGAGTCTTCCAGGCAGCCGACCATATAGATTTAGTGATCTTAGCTTGCACCGTTTTTGAGTGATCCACCCATGTGATAAGTGGCAGATGAACAGACAGAACTGCGATGGATAAGACAAAAGACGCACTATAGCAGTACCTGCTTTCACGCATAAAAGTCAAAAAAACCTCCCTAAAAATATGCACTACAATTTGGTGGATTCAAATTATGTCTCTACATCTGAATGCAAAATCTAGAAAGATGTTTTGCCAACACTGCAAACTGAGTCGAAGCAAGTAAGTTAGCCTAGGTCAAAATATTTTGCTAGACAACATTGGCAACTCACTTCTTGGTCCAGAGAGGTTTGTTCTCATTGATGAGGACCCAGTCCCAGACGGTCTTATCCACTGTCTTCTTGGACTTCTTGTCCTCATCATCCTCCTCAACCTTAGCATCTTCATCTTCATCTTTCTCAGTGTCTTCATCATCACTGGTCTCCTCCTCATCTTCTTCCACCTTCTCTGTCTACAACATCATCCACACCAGGCTGTCAGTAGCAATAAAACACAGAACACATCTAGCCAAATGCATTTCATTAGTATGCTGAAACAATAAACAACTTGTAAAGTAAGAAAAAAAATAAATATTCATGGTCTGAAGTCAATGTGTGAGAGCTCGATCAGCTCATGTAGTCACCCTAGTCATGTGGCTTCTTTAACAGCTAACGCCTTTAAATGTCATCTAATCAGGCCCAGCAAGGCCGACATCGATAAACTTCATTGATCAGACACATTGCCACCATGTTACATTTCAATATAGTGGCATTAACAGTATAACAAAATGCAATGCAATGTACTACAAAAATGTACCATCTACTATCATGCTCCAAGAGTGAAGTTAACAAGTTAACAATAAACAGTTTTCAATTTTTCCGGATTTTCAGATAAGCTGTTACCATGCAGCCTATGTGATATGTCCATAAACAAGCTATTAGCACATACCTTGCTTTCCCACAGATAGATGGGAAAGTTGATGAACTGGCTGTACTTCTTGACAAGGTCCTTGATGCGGTGAGGCTCGAGGTTCTCGTGTGCTTCTTCCTTGAGATGCAGACTGACGGTCGTCCCACGGCCGAGTGTGTTGCCCCGTGGGTCCTGCACAATTGAGAACGATGCAGCGTCAGACTCCCAGATGTGCTGCTCATCATCGTTGTGTTTTGACGTCACAACCACACGATCCGCAACTGCACACAGCACACGACACACTATGCATTCACAGATACCACATCTCACCAAAAATGCTATGAAAGCACAGGCACATCATTTCATCATTCATAACCAGAAACTGTTGAAGGCATTTCAAATGCACGAAACAACTCAAACAGACTGCACACACATCGTTTGTTACGTGTCACTTATCATACAAAAAAAGTCGATTAGTTATATTTAATAAGCACTATGAAATATTATAAAGCATATTTGAATGACTTTGCAAAATGCCAATTTGCCACTTGATAAAGACACTCATGTTCAGAATGATGATAATGAAAGACGAATTAACTTAAGCGTGGCGTTAAGTCCTAAGACTACAAGGACATGTAACAATAAGCCTAAATAGTGAAGTCACGTAATAGTAGTCAGTGCAATGAGACGTTGTTAGTGATGACTGTAAGACCAGGCAAAAAGTTCGGTTTTCAGTCTGCTGCGGAAAACTTGCAAGGACGGAGACGACCGGACCGACTCCGGCAGACTGTTCCAGACCGATGCAGCAGTGTTCCGTGAGCCAACATCATTAATGAGTAATGACCTATACAAACATTGACTCCTTTGATCTGAAATGGCGTAACAAATATCTGAATTGCAAAATAAAAGAAGTGAATGAAGATTCAGACTTTCCTGAAAAAAAGTTTTTTCAAAAAAATATTCCTCAAAAAACCCTTCTAATACTGACTGAGGAATGAAGAGTAGAAGCCAACACCAAACTGTCCGATCAGGTCACTGGCCTCCTGCTGGGTGCTGGCCTCACCAAGCTTCGTTAGGAACTCGCTGGTACCTGACTTGGCAATTGTGCCAAGATTTTTGACCAAGTCATCTTTTGTCATGCCAATGCCAGTGTCAGTCACATGCAAAACGTGATTGTCTTTATCCGCCTACAGACAATGAGTAGCAAACGTTCAATATCCCATATACTGATTACAGAACAAAATTCAAGATATTATTTCAGTACCATATAAATCTAAAATGCTAATTGCTACTACTACTGTACACATGTATCTAAACCAGGAAAAAGGCCAGAGAATCGACATACTTTTATTCGTATCACGAGCTCTTCATTTTCTGTCATCGCAGAATTGTCCGTGAGGGACAGGAAACGAATTTTGTCGAGTGCATCGGAAGCATTTGATATCAGCTCACGCAGGAAAATCTGCAGCATCAAAGTAACAGCAATTAAAGATGTCTTGTCTGCCATCTATTGAAGATACACAATAACACGTAAAGAATCAACTCATCTCATAATATATAATATTTCATTTCAAGAATGTTCACAGCAGATTCTTGATTAAAGGTTGCAAACCCAGATGTATTGGTGGCCTTCAACAACTTATCTGGACTAGCAAAATCTTAACCAATACCACTGAGTGAACAACCAGACATAAGGAACATTGCAGCTACTTCTTATGACAGTAATAAGCTTTTAAAGTAACATTAATTATGCAAAATTAAAAAGTTAAAAGTTAATTTTATAGATTTCAACTGTAGTCTGGTACTTCAACTTGCTTTTTGCAATAACTGATGCACTTATCACTAATAAAAAACAAACGCGGCCACAAGAACATTTTCTAACTAGGCATAGTGTCGACATATCTGGTGAAGTTGGCAGACTCTAAATCTAACAAAAAGATCCCTAGGTTTAAAACTGACCAGTAAAACACAGATATCACGGTTTAACTAACTACAGTAAATATTACAGTACCTAGATTACTTGAATCACTTTTAATAAAAGGTTGACAGTGACACTGATAAGCTGGTGCCAACCTCCTTGTTCTTGTAGAGAGAGTTAATGATGAGTTTCATCATGCGATCAACTTCAGCCTGAAATGCATGTTTCTCCGCTTTGTCATGTAGCTCCTTCATCTGAGCTACACTCAAGCCATCTAGTTTGATTGCCTCCTCCTCCCTGAAATACATCACAACAGTTGATATACACTACACTACGTCGAGCAGATGAAGTCTCCAAGTCACCAAAACATGCTAACAACAGTCGACAAGAGTGCTACAAGTAAAATGCAGACCTGTGCATAAGGCAGCAGGAAAAATGATCTGGTATCTATAACACAAGTATCAGTATGCACCACACCACTACTTTCAACTACTCATGACTATCAATTCATAACAAATAATAATAATAAAGAGGCAACGCAGTCTCATTCTTAGGCACTTCTTCATTTGACTAGTCCGCTGCTGCAGTCATTTACCTTGCTTCGTGTAGTTTAGTTTTTTACCCTCAAGAACTGAGTACTGAGGGTTTAAAAATAATAATGATAATAATATAAAAATTTATAATGCACATAAAGTCAGCAAGTGTTTTGTAGACTACATGGGTTTTTGTACACTAAACTACGAAACACTGCTTCTACAAAAAAACTGTTGTAGAAAAAATTAGACCAAAATGTGTCTGGATGCCAGAGCTCTTCCAGGACTCTGACGAGAAAGCTTATGATGTTCCCCAGACCTCTCAAGTCAACTGAAAAGAAAATAACAGCCCAATTTCCTACCCCTCAATGCCTTCCATGCCTCAATTCTCCACAACTCGACATGCTGTCCCAGTACAATTTGCTAGAAGTTGGCACCTGTGTATCTGTGGAAAACTCACAAGTACAATGTGGACAACAACTGGCTACAGATTGGCATGTTTAGTCAACAGTAAATTCCATGTACCTCTCCACGACTTCGTCATCAGTTTTGGATGCGTCGCGGCTTTTTCCAATGTCATCATCCACTGTAGCAGTCTCTTCATCATCTGTTGCTGCTGCTGACAATACTAGAAACAACAGCAATCAAAACTATCAATACTGCTCTTTGACCACATGTGATCAGTGTCAACAAATCAACATTTATTGACTGCATATATCCTAGTGATGCTGGTATTATACAGTAAGGTATTTACAAGTACGGTTATAAGTAGCCGACGTTGACGGCGGACAGTTCAATATAGCAATAGCAAGAAATAGCAATGAACTGAATAGTATGAAAGTAAGGCTGTGAGACATGGCTAAGTTATAAGATGAATGTGTTAACTACCGAATAATGCGAGCAAACTCGCAATAGTTAGAATAAACTGTCGACGGGCCATTTCCCGAATTTCTTCAAAAGATTATTACTAATTACAACTACTTAACACTACAACCGGCGACTAACAACAATCGATTCCACGCTGACAGAACGACACACAGAACGCTGACACGCACGCGTGTCGACACTTTTAAGAAGCTGTAGTGACGTTTAAATCTATAGGTAACTGTGCCGACACAGTAGGTGCCAAAAATGGTCCGGCACAGTGCCAAAGTTAACTGAGGTTAAAAACATAAAAAGGCCGGTAGGTGGTGCACGTGACCATGCTCACCAATCACGGTTCACCACGACGAGATATCATCACCGTGGTTGCCTCTGATTGGCCCAAGTCATCGCTGCACAAAATGTAAACAACTACGCGTGCCTTCCAGCGCTTTAAGTCAGCTGTTCTTGATTGATTATCGTGTATCGATTATCGAACACAGATTATCGGCACGGTTTAGTAACAGGAAATAAATTGTCTAATTTTACGATGTGTGCTTATACTGCCGTAGTTAAGTAGACAGTCAGATAACTCATCATAACTGGCCGTGTTGATTTCTTCTTTTGCTTTTTTAACAATCAAATGTACAGTAGTTGTAGTCTCTCTTAGTTTGCTTCGTTTATGTTATTGTCTGTTCTATGGGTACTTGTGACCTGAGTCAAATAAATATGTAATATAATGTAATAAGTACTAAGTTAGCTTACTTTAATTTCAACTTTTCAAAATCGTTTTACGGTGCGTACAAAACGACGTAACTAAACTGAACTGACCGTTTAGTTTTTGACGAACTGGCAAAATACATTACGGTACACTCACGTACGCGTTAACCAATAACCAATGGGCTCCCCTGTTCGCCCATTGGTCAGTTTTAGTCACTTGCAGTGTGTAAGCTGATTTATTAAAATACATTTACTGACCGATTAGCTGAATAGTTTTGGCTGTGGTTATCTCAACTGTTCACGCACATTTTACAGTGTTAACAAGGCTCTTATTTGTTACGGACACAGAACAAGTCAACGTTTCAAGAAATCACCCAGATACACAGGGTGATCACTCTCAACACATGCAATATGATATTCCAACATGTCCCTGGTGATTTGCGTCACTCTGGACCATTTTAAACGGTAGTAAACTAGGTTAACCTAACGCTATTGCTGTCTTTGGCGCCTTCTGGCAACTGATCACGTTATCTACTGTGCATCTTTTTTTCGTTTGCAACCATTTAAAATCACATTTGTTTAAGTTTTCCTTTCATCTCAAATAAATTCTTATTTTCCCACTTTCCCACATGAGGTTCCCACTGTAGTTTAGCAGTTCTCCAGAACATTAGGCCACTTGACAATTTCTATGAAGGTATGCATATAACTAAAATATAGTATTGATATCAATATTAGAAACTAAAACATATGTAAGCAAAATTCTGCAATAAACAGCATAAAACAATTGGCATAGAGTACTACTAATGTGAGTGATACTAAAAAGCATGCTGATGCAGTTTTTTGGAAAGTTTTTGGACAATTTTCTCTGACATTTTCCCCTGAGATTTACCTGATTGACTGAAATCCCTGACATTTTCCTGACAGATGTAGAATTTCAAACATTTCCCTGTTTTTTTTCAGACAAGTGGTCACCCAGGATACACCATTTGAAAACTCTGAAACAATGAGTACAGTGACATAAAATGTTGAAGGCAAAACAAAGCAACTGTCCCTGCAGTCGTAACAGGGCCTACATGTTTAGTAGAATTTCTTATGTAAATTGCCACTCGGAATTCTAATTTTTCATCTGCGAATGGTGATGATAAAACCTCAATAAGCATGGCATAAATAAATGTGACAATAATGAACACGGAAGACGTCATAAAAAAACCGAGGTTTGAACAACCAACATGCACATTTTGATTCAATGTAACACTGCAGATATTGGAGCTGCTTGCATACATCCCAGTTCTTTACAAGTATATACCATTTAAATTATGAGCTTTGCTAGACATTTGTACAATGAAACACAGTACAATTATTTAATACACATTACAGTACATGGCATATAACTATTAATCCTAAATGTTACTGTCATTTTAAATTATGCATACAAAAAACATGCAACATAAACAACAAAACTTGAATGTCAAAACTGTCAACAGCAGAAACACTAAGGTTGTGATATGTGCACACCAATATTTTACAGCAAGGCTGGCGTAAGATTAAGAGTAAATAGACTATAACCCACATACGTAACGCTTGCTTCCTGCCAGTCCTGGGCATCAACCACAACACTGGAACACTGCCAGAATTAAATGTTTACAGAACTGAGAATCCGTGCATCACTATCTTCAACGGCAGTTACAAGATATAATTTCAAGTCGGGAGATGTGAAGAGCCATTAATAGGCTCAAAACGTTGATTTAGAGTGGGAAACGATAAATTTCTCACGTGAGAATTTGTATTGAGATACTAAAAGCCACGAAGCTGGTCGTAGTCCGACAGAGAGGCTACGTGAACGTTGAAAGTGCTGACAGAATCGAGTCTGACGATTCGGGCCTGGAGACGGAACCTTCATCGACTTGGCGAGGTGTTGTCTACAAACCGTGAATTTCTGGGTAATTCCAGGACAACGTGTAGTGTTCCATGCGACCCGAAATCGAGATCATTTTTAGCCAACAATGGACGACATCAACAGATGATGTGGATGTCAAACGATGACGACAGAAGCTTGGAGAATTTGAATCGTCAGCCATCAACGGCAGTAGCTCGCATGCTAAGCTGCTTGCTTTGCTGCATTAAATAATGATTAAATGAATAGTTAACCAGCCATTTTACGTAAAAATATAAAGATTATTGTCTGAGCTAAAGTCTGTTACTGCGTATTATTGTGCGTTCATTACAATATATTATCTTAAAACGTCAGTTTTGGCGTTTGTTGTCATAGCCATTAGTGGCTAGTATAGTACGGTAAATTAGCTAGATAGACGATTTGTTGCCAGCCATACATAGCAACCGGCCAAAGTCTGCAAACGCACATAAGAACTTAGAAAACACAAAAAAATATGGCCAAAAATTCATACATTTAGCAAATTCAGGCTTTTCAAGGTGCAACCATGGTGAAAGTCTAGGCAAATGTGGGTGCTGCAGAATGTTCAGGTTTCCTTCGAAATATTATTAAATTCTGTGTTTAATGGCCCTGGCATCATAAGGCAATTAGTTGTCCACAGTTCAGTTTTTAAAGCCCTCCAAAATGTAAAACGTTCAAACATTTGCTAAAAACAAATAAACTCAAAAGTTTATATCTGCGGACGGCACAGCCTCACACAAGTTGCCAAAACAGTGCATCTGCGGAAATACAGTTACTCCCAAATTTAGGGTGATAATTGAATCTAGAGGGCAGCATGTGTCCAAAATTCCCACAGTGAACACTGATAAAAACCGTAAACATGGAACAGTGCCAGAGATGTAAGTCAACCTTTAACCTAACACATATAGCGATGTATCAGTACTAGGAGGTCTTGGCAATGTTCTCTGTAGCAATGCGCTCAATGTCATCAAGACTCAGACTCGACACAACGTTCTTCATATCCTGAACACATGCAGAGTCCACATTTGGACATTGCAACATCACCAACACTATACAATCAGCAGAAATGTAACACAGAATTCAAGTGCTCAACTATAATGGCCAGCACTTCAATCACTGCAATATAGGTACCAGTAAAGCTAAAACGATTGTACAATATTAATTTATTAATAATTTATGTATCTTTATAGTGTAAATAATATTGGCAGTTAGCTGGTTGTCCTATTAATTTTCCTTCATGAAAACAATACCACATAACAGGTCATGTTGCACGGCTGTATGAGGATTCCGAGTTTCTCCAGCCAGTACACCAACCATTCCAGGCTCATATATTAGGCATCTGTCACTTCTAGTACTAAAACAGTTTTTGCGTGCACAACTGCACATGAGTAGGCCTAAACAGTCTATGGGTTACCAGTCACTGGCAAGTAGTAGGCAACATGAGAAGGAACAGTTGGATATTGCATTCAGACTATCCAGTAAATTTTGTCATTAAATTGCTTCGCGTAAAACAATCATTATGTCTACAATATCAGCCACTGTTCAAAGCAATGCAAAAATCTTCTTGCCAGTATTACTATGATGGAGACTTAACTATGTCATGCCTAACCAATTTATTATGCACGACAGCAGCTACTGCTGTTGGGTGTCTTAGCCATCGCAATTCTGTCTTCTGTCCATCTGTCTGTCTGTCCATTTGTCACACTGGTAGATCAGTCAAAAACGGTGCAAGCTAGGATGACCAAATCTTCACTGTCGGCTGCCTGGAAGACTGTAGTTTTAGGATCCGTAAAGATATAAATTCAAAAGGGGTCAACCCGAGCGAGAGCACTAAATGACAGGGGGTAGGAAAAATTTGCGATTTCTAGCCAATTTATACAGCTGCGCGAGACCAGTTGCACCCCATGGCGAGTGTAAATGAAACATAATTGCTGGGATCGATGAGCTTAGATTTTGTTTGCACTGGGCCTTCAAGCATGCACCGCATGTTCTTCTGTGTTAGCTGGGCTTTTCTTGTTATTGCAATTACTCATAATTTCTCAATTATTTACAGATTTCTTAGGTTTGCCTTACATGATATAATAATAAGACAGACAAGTTATGCTCTAAGACTTTCCAGGAAGTAATTACACTTACTGGCCATGCAGTCCTTAACTGACACCTGTAATGGGTATAAGTCAGGACTCCCAACTGTCCCCTCTGTCAATAGGATGCGAATACATCTCTACACTTCATTGCCTAATGCAATGCTTTAATGCCTCTTCCTAAGGAACTACACTATTTCATTAGACACCTTCAGAAATATCCACTGGTTTATTCTCTTAAAGTTTGCTAAAGCTTCTAAGAGGCTTTATCAATCTTGAGGTCTGACGGGGTTGCACACTGGGCCATGTAGTGGCCTCAGTGCTCGGTGGCTGCTTAAGCGTCATCCAACTAGCAGTGAATGTAAGGTAAGACAGACTCTGACCTGTTTGAACTCTTCAGCGACTCGCTCTGCGTCGGCTGGAGTGAAGTGCCTCAGTAGAAGCATCTTAAGTTCACTATTGAGCTCAGGCTGTGGCTGCTGCTGCTTTGAACAGCCAGCGTCAACAGCAGCAGCGGACGATGCTGCATTACTGACAGCATCTTTTACCGACAGAATTACACGACTGTCATTTGTCACTCCATACTGTACTAACGACATATTGTCTACAATGCATCATGCAGTGTTTCAATCACCAGTAGAACAGATATTTACTATGATCTATTTTACAGCATCTTAAGTAAAAGTACACAAATGCTATGAAAGATGTGTCATTGACTTGCTGTTATTGCTATCATCGTAGCTTGAACACATTCACATAAAAATCGAGCAGCTTTTTTCCACACCAAATAATTTTTTGATTACAGCAATAGTACACTAAAAAGAAGAAATATTCTAAGTAAACAGACTCAATCAATCAGAGACTGAAGTGGTGTAGCAAATTACCTATAGATGTTAGTTATCCAAGATGATTATAACAAGATATAATCTTACATTAATCTATTAGTAATTTAACTAGATGGCTGAAAATTGTGTAAAAATCAGGTGTTTGAGATATAGGCCTGGCCCAACTTTACCCCCTCTAGCTTTTTATGATACAATTTAACCCCCTGTACATCCCCATATAAAACATTCCGCAAATCTTCTTCTGTTAATGCTCCTGAAACTTCTTTGAAGCTTTTTGTGAGCTATTTTTTATCTTCTATGGAAAATTTCTTCTTTTTTCTGCTCAGCACACAACCCCCCACCCCCTCTCTTCTGTATCTTTGCTGTCCAGAACACCCCCCTTGTCTTC
>Ga0056128_1009837_pt1 | contig 11956 bp, 9 predicted proteins | sample WorMetLIZISLAND2_FD_71113 | JGI IMG/M metagenome (GOLD analysis project Ga0056128, IMG submission 71113) | Marine gutless worms symbiont microbial communities from Max Planck institute for Marine Microbiology, Germany - Olavius geniculatus... ... | reverse complement strand
GCTTCAATGCTGTTTTGTTGCACGACAGTTTGCTGGCCGCTGACTGCATGGACTGACGATCGTACCCACCTTTGTATTTCGTAGTTAATTTTTAGGCTCCCTCGGGAACGGAGTACCGAGGGTAAAAAAAAAAATTAATAATAATAATAAGTGAACATTTATATAGCGCACTATCATTTCGAAGAAATCTCTTGTGCGCTGTCATCAGTAAGTCCTCAGTGGAGTTTTTCAGCAAATTTGATGGTTCACAATCACTGAGGAATTTATGCTTTTGCCTACTTTAGTATTCTCAAAGTAATATATGATATTGTGTATCGTAATTCCAACAAGAAATTTGCGCTAATGCTCATGAGACGCGCAAAAGCCTATAGCAGTTCCTGTACAGTAATTTAGCTGAAAATTGAGGTGTTCACGCTAAGTTAACACACAAATACCAAATTCTCTGTCTGGATTGCATAACGATAGTTGCATGGCGCAACCTTGTGAATGATATAGACTTGTGTCGCAGCCCGAAATCGCCAAATAATCCATAAAACCCCCTATTTTGGCGTTCAAGGTCATCCAAGGTCACTGAATTCGGTGGCAATCAAGAGCCAGTGTACGACTTCCTATTAGTGATTAATAGTAACATAGGCCCTATCTCGCACCGTTACTGAGATACAGCGACTTATTGGCTAAAAATCACAAACTTGTCCCACCTCCCTGTCATTTAGCGCCCTCGTTTGGGGTGACCCCCTTCGAATTTATGGAAAAGCTTTACGGTTCCTGAAACTAGTCTTCCAGGCAGCCGATTGTGAAGATTTGGTGATCCTAGCTTGCATCGTTTTTGACTGATCCACCCATGTGACAGATGGACAGACAGACAGACAGACAGACATACAGAATTGCAATGGCTAAGATGCGCTGAAAGCAGTAGCTGCTTTCGCGCGTAAAAAGCAGATGTGCTATGCCCATACACGGTACGAAATTCAGTTATGATCACACATGCAACCACACACATCAAACAATTTTATTAAAAAAACAAAATGGACATTAATCTCTCACTGATCACACTCAGTGAGTCAAATGTCACCAGCTGGACGTCAGTCAGTCAATGAGCTTGATGAGAAAGCATTAGCCAGCCAGTGTTCAGTAATCACCCAATCAGTCAGCCATCCACCACACACTTAGTGCAATCTGACACTGCCATCAAAACATGTGAGAAAATGTCAAAAAAAAATTCTACTTCAGAAAACCTCAAGATGATAGCTAACTAAAAAACTGTATACTGTATATGGATATAATACTTCAAAATATGGACAGTGAACCACAATAAAATACTTCACAGCCAACCAAAACAAATACTGCGCAAAGTTACAGCAGCATCATGAAAGTGACAATAACAAACCTTGAGTGAAACCAGTAACGAGACAGTTTCCACACTGTGATAGCCGCGATCCACATAATCTCCCATAAAAAGGTAGTTAGTGTCAGGTGACTTTCCACCAATCTTGAACAATTCCATGAGATCATGAAATTGACCATGAACATCGCCACAAACAGTAACTGGGCATTTCACTTCCTGGACGTTTGACTCGTTAGCAAGAATTTCACGTGCCTATAACACAGTGAGGAAACACACTACTCAAACAACATTCAGCATGCAACTCGTTGCTTAATGGAATTGCCAACAGTCAACTAAGGCGACTACAGTCCATCCAGACACCAGTTCAGCATATCTGATCACTGGTATGTGGTGTACAGAGCACATCACGCCAGTTCTGCAGTTGCTTCACTGGCTACCGGTCTGGCAACGGACTTTGTTTAAGCTGGCAGTATTGGTCCACAAGTGCCTAAATGGGCGTGCTTCTGCCTACCTGGCTGATGACTGCCACCTGATCCGCCGCCGCCAGTCTGGTCTAGGTTCATAGTTGTCAACGACCAAACTGTAGGTTTCACTGACCAGAACGACGTTCGGTGACTGATCTTTTGCCGTCAATGTACCACGTGTCTGGAACAGTCTATCAGCGACCATTCGCGACCCATCACTGTCACTCACTGTCTTCATTAACAGACACATGTTTGGGCAATAGCTGCAGCATTTGTGATTTTAGAATGGACACCTTATAAATATGCTAACTAACTAAGAAAATACAGACACTTCATTACAAGTTAACACACAACTTAAGCCAGAGTAAAGCTACAACAGAATTATACAGAATACAGCAACCCGATGCAACCAGCTAAGGAATGACATGATATGCCACAATTGCATGGAACATCTCATCATAGGGAAGCGGGTTCAGTGGAATCGTCTTCGATGGTTTGGACATGTGTACCGAATGGACGACTCCCACCTGCCAAAACAGCTTCTAGGGGCAGAACGTTCGGTTGGTTGGCGCTGTCCTCCTAATGGGCCAAGGAAGCAATGGAAGGATCAGGTCACTGCCAGCGTGACGACTCATCTCTCCAGGCGCCTTTACCGTGATCCCTTGATGGCGGCCGCCAGCACGACAAGTGAGCGCGGCGCATGGCGGGGGTTATGATACGACATCACCGGCATCAACCGACGTCGTGACCAATCAAGCGAGCGTTCACATCCTGACGTCTCGAGCGTCGTTGGATAAGCACCGATCTGATCGGATTCAATAATGATCAATGTCAGAGAATGAACTTTCTAACTTCTATGCTAATTTTACTTCTGGGAACAAAAGTTCTTGCAGACGAAGGTTCCAGGGAACGAAAGTTTCCGAGAACAAAAGTTGCAAGGAACGAAAGTTCCTGGGGACGAAAGTTGCACCTACAGAACGAAAGTTCTCGGGTACGAAAGTTCCATGAATCATATTTACATAGCCTGCCGACAAACTAACAAGAAATAAATAAATTATCAATGATTACAAACCTAACATTTAAATAGTTTAAATTATTACTTTATTCGTCTTCTACAAGGGACTTTTGGCGGCTGTCAAGATTTTCATACGGCTCAAGGGTCCATACTGACCTTCTCACATAATGTTTTAACTTGACTTTCTGCTAATTGTTTACATTCCATCAGCTGATCGATCCATTGATCTAGTTCTTTGCATAACGATCTATCTTCAACCATGATTATATACAAAGAAAAATTACTGAACTAAATGGCAATGACAAAACACTACACCATTGAATATTTAACGTCTACAAAAGCTGCAAAATATTAAATAACTATTCTAGGTATAAACAAAAGTTATTGAATTTGTAGAGTCGAAAGTGAAAGTATTGAAAGTCTGACTGTGATGTACTGGTTTCTATAGGACGCATCTGAATGTTGAACAATGCAGGTATAACCGTACAAGAGCTCATTAATTGCAGAAAGAGTATAAAAACTGTTCACGGTAATAGATCAGTCAGCAGTTGTGAAACTGACACTGGACGAGGTTTTTAGTGTCATACGTCAAACGTGATTAGGTCTAAGAGTTTGGCTTTAGAGACTTAAGTCTTAGCAAAACTTGACTTTGTTTTTTGTTTGAGTACTTACTTAGCCTATAAGGTGTATATTATAAATGCTTGGCTTGTGATGCAGAATAAATCGAAAGATGTTCGTCTTTCAAAGGCTTTGTCGTATTTTCTGCGTCATGGACCAAAGAATGGTGGACTTCAACTTATGAATGGTAATTTTACTCATATATCACTGTCGTTGCTAATTACTATAAAACTTCTAATAAAGGTTGGGTCCCCAATAAACGTTGGGTCTCTATTAAACGCTGGGGGTGTTTTGCCAAATGTACAAATAAATGCCGGGTCTCAAATAATGGCTGGGTCTCCAATGAACTCCGGTCTCAAATAGACGTCGGGTATTATTGGGAGAGGTCATGTAAGCATTAATTTTCCTGCCTGATGAGTACCAGTATTTTGCCATTTGCAAAAAAAATTCAAATAAACGCCGGTGTCATGGGCTCAGCTTACCGCCGTGCTGAGTTTACCACTTATTTATCATGGTGTGCTGAGTTTACCGGGTTGAGTGTGAAACTGGAGTATGGTAGTCCTACCACAAGAAATGCCACACAATGCCTTGGCCAATTAAGAAAGAAACGTATGCCTTCATTGTATTACGCTTATTTTTTGTCTTGACGACAAGATCATGTTCTTTGGATATTTTTAGTTCAGTTTTTTTATATGACAATAGTTGGTGGTGTACACGTTTTCAAATTCAAACACTGTGACTTAATACTGAAGGATAGTGAATAATGCAACCAGTAAAAATGCTTTAATTAGAGTCAGGTAATTTCAGCATAGTCACTACATTTGGCCTGTGGGATATATCAACAGTAAGACATAATTCACATAAACTAATAAAACTAATCTGGACTCCACAGAGTTTATGGCGAATTGATTAGATGGATAATGGATAATTTGTCCCGTGGTTAAGTCAGCCCACTTAGTACTGAGCCCATCTTACGTGTGCCCAAATTATTATTCAGACTGGAATTACCTACCCATAAACACAATAATAATGAATAAGACAAAAGCTAGAAAAATGCCGTGGTCAGACTTGGGAAATATCAACAGTAAGACATAAAGTAATAAAAGAAAACTAATCTGGACTCTGAAGTTTATAATGGATTGATTACATGGATAATATCATTAATTTGTCTCATGGTAAAGTCAGCCCGATTGGTAAACTGAGCCCACCTTACGTGGGCCACATTTACCTACTTGACATGTAAGTAGGTCGTGCATGTGCAGTAGTACTCTGTGGCAAACTCAGCCCTGCAGTAAGCTGAGCCCATGACACAGGGTCTCCAATAAGCACCGGGTCTCTATTAAATACCAGGTGGTTTTTGTCAAGTGTACAAATATACGTCAAAGGCATTTATTAGAAGTTTTACGGTATGCATAGTTGAAGAAAATGAGCACCTGTGAATAACTTGTAATATTTCCCGATGTCAATCCCCTAACATGAAGGAATTCCTTCACTGCTCAATCACTGATTGGTTGTTGTTTGTAGGCCTACTACGCATGTTGTAATTTGACAGAATATCGGCCAAACAATAGTGGGGAGAACCAATTTCACCTAAAGTCATGTTGAGGCCCTTGATTGCTGTTTGGCTATTGGTTTCTGGTGTGGCTTGGTGATGTATCGATAACGTGTCAGACTGGTGACCCTAAGGTTCCCGGTTCGACTTCGAGCCAAGGCATTTCCAGGTAATGACCCTGGGCATGTTGTTCACACACATGTGCTTCTGTTCACCATGCAGTATAATTTGGTACCGGTCAAATGGTGTCAACGCTCTGCGGCTGCAGGGAAGGTAACTGTAGGTCTGGCGTCGCACTGGCCAACCATTGCGGACTCAGTGATGTATCCACACAGTGGCCACAGAAAGTGAGATCAGCACCCTGCCTATGCCCATGAGGGGCATGGCACGTTATTCTTTTATTGATTTCTGGAGCTAAGCCCTAATTCCAAAATGCTGATACAGTATCAAAGGGGATTTTGAGAGTCAGCTAATTGAATAGCGTTATTCTAACTTCTCCCTGATCAACCTGTTCAGTGTGTTGCAACTTGCAGTGGTAAAGATAATATTCACATGTTGCCACTTATTGTCATTCAAGGTCAGGTAATCATCAGGTTTGGCACTACCCATATTTTAATACATTGGTGTTTTAATAACTGAAATATTTTCATGGTGCAGGTGGATTTCTGTATGTGGACGATGTGTTATGCCAGCGAGGTCTTGAGCAGTACACTGAAGCAGATGTCCGCCGTGTCATCGAAGAAAATGACAAGCAGAGGTTTCAGTTAGTTGTCGACTCCGAGTCAAGTCAGCTGAAAATCCGTGCAAACCAAGGTCATACAGTGGACGTAAGTTAATGGTAATTTCAATAGTCTGTAGTGATAGTGTAGTTCATTGAATGCTGGCTGATGCTAAACGCTGAGTGCTGGAGAGATATGGAAAAGGTGGCTAACATTGATTACCATATACTTTTTAAAACTTCTGTGTTGCACATGACGAGTTGTTTTATTTGCCTAGTTCAGAGCCCAAATGACAGTGTTGTTTTGTACATGCCAGTAATATTGTGGCTGTGATTAGCAAGTTGACTTCGTTGCAGGTGAATGACTTGGAGCTGACACAGATCACAGATGCTAGAGATGCTCCCACAGTCATTCATGGCACCTCCAAGAAGGCTTGGCAGACTATTCAGTCCAAGGTTTCTTTTTCTTTACTTGCAACATTTCTTAGTCTGAAACCTAACAGTGTGTTGAATTAATAAATGGTTGCATTAGACAGCATATCATCATTAGGAATGTGCTGTGCCACTCATGACTACTAGCTCACAGTGCAGCCGCCATGGCAATGGAGTATTAGAATAATGAACGTCTAAACATTACGTTAATCTGTGCACAGTCATACTGGCAGTTTGAATGAAACCTTACATTGAATTTGTGATATATCATATGTTATAAATTAGGCACAAATCACAGCCATAATGTTACTACAGGGTGGGCCAAAAAACGTGCCACTTTACTTTTGTCCATATCTTCACCAATTGTTGACCGATTTTCAAAATTCTTTCAGTGTCACACTCTGCAGACAATTTGTGATAAATGTGGTTATTATTGTTTCCACCACACCATAAATGTGTCTCTGTACTACCTTGTGAAATATCAATGAAATGTGCATGCATAACGATAACAAACAAACATTTTGGTAAAATTGAAAAAAAATACTTCAGACCAACATGGCAGTGAATGGTCTGTATGACATTAGACTGTGTGTGTATAACACAGTCTAGTTTCATACGAATCATTCATTGCAATGTTGGTCTGAAGCGTTTTTTCATTTACCTAAATTTTTATTATTATCATTAGTTTTTGCTTACATTTATATTTCACAAGGTAATGTAGAAACGCATCTACCATGTGGTGGGATATATAATAATCACATTATTGCAAATTGTCTGCAGGGTGTGCCAGTGAAAGAATTTTGAAAGTTGGTCAATAATTGGCGAAGATATGGACAAAAGTAAAGTGGTACATTTTTATGGCCCGTGGTGTATTGAAGGGACAGCAGATATTTGTCTGGGTGTCTGTCTAGGTATGCAGTCAATACCTGGGTCCTGGATACCCATTTGGACTCATTTCAAACACTTAATTAGTGAGTCTTGTTTTTGTTGAATCGCTTCAATTTTTAATTAAATATATTTACCAGATGTTGTACTAACTTGTAGTCGGCATTAAGTTGTGATGGAAATTGCATTGTTTTTGCTGTTTGTTATTGGCAGGGCTTATCTTGCATGAAACGCAATCACATTCACTTTGCACCTGGTGAACCAGGCAATGATCAAGTTATATCTGGTAGCATTATCTCACTGCCGATGTCTGTTTGAGTTTTGGTTCAATTTGCTGTATGTAAACATTTGCTTTTGGCCCTGCAGTTGTGGATATTACACTCAGTTATGCATGGAAGTGTACTGCCTTATTTTTAAACATAACTTTGGCAAATGTGGGCCAGTTTTAAGAATTCTTGCACTGTGTTTAGCTGACCGTACTTAAGTAACGGTCAAGCTATTGTCATGGTTGTCGTCTGTCTGTCTGTCCATCCATCTATCTGTAAAGGATGTACCCTGGCTAACGGGTAGGGCGTAGGGGAAATCTTCTTACATGCATAATTAGCTATGTGTCGTAAACTCGATCATGCAAAATTTCAGCCGTCTACTTGAAGGGGAACATTTTTAACTTGTGGGTTAATGAAGGGGGGTAGGAAAATGTGTGTTTTTCAATGGAAAACTGGCAATATCTCAGAAACTGTGAGATATGCGGCCTGGAATAGGAAATGGCATACACCTGGTCAGATTAGATGAAAATCATTGACGTTGGATGACCTTAAAGGCCATTATGTGCTATTGTGGCTAAAGGGTGCGAGATAAGCCCTAGTTTGCTATTGATCATTGATAGGAAGTTGCATATTGGCTTTCATGTGACATGAAAATCATCGACCTTGGATGACCTTGAAGGTCACTGACAACCAGTACGATCGGCTATCTTAGCGACAGCTGGGCTTCTTGTTTTGTGTATTTTTTTATTAAATGATGTTTTTCTTCATCTGCCCATGTAAACAAGTTCTCTTTTTTATGTGAATAAGCTGTTATTTCATTATGATTGTTGGATTAAATAACGACGAACACTGTATGCTTCACACTTTGTGTGTGCAGAAACACTGGGATTCCAAAATAAATGAGATAGAATTTTGAAAATGTTTTCAAATAACTATACACTTTTTAACTGAAAGTACTTAATACCAGGGTTGTTAATATCGCAGTATTGGTATCGCTACCAATACTATCGGCGATACTTTTTGAGTATTGTCATGGCTATCGCCGATACTTTTCGTCCGTAGTATCGAAATGGGTATCGGCGATACTTTTTCAGCTATTTTTTGGCAATACTCGATACCAATACTTTTGTCAGCAAGCAGCGCCGCTGTGGCTGCTGCACAACAACGCCCGATGCATCACATCGCGGATGTCTGCCCGCACACATGCAGTTAGGCCTCAGTGCACTGTGCAGGGAGATGTAGGCCCTAAACTACATGCGATGGACACACGTGCTGGGGTCCGTCTGCTCCGAGGATGTAAGAATAGGTGTCAAGACTCTGACAGCGGACTCAGAAACGTTTGATTTGAAACCTGACCACGAACTACGTACAGTCCAGCTGGCACTCTGCGCTCTTGCTCTGCGGGTGATAGCCCACCCCCTCCTCACTCAACTTAGTTGCTGCAGTCAATTGTCGACGGCGACTCACTGACGAGCACTAGAAGCTGTTTATTGCATCCTATTCAAACTGTCCAATTCTCTAAGGCGAGAAATGTAATTATCAAGATGGAGGTTTTTCTCAAGTCTTGATTTTCATGAGTCTCGTTAATGTCTGTACTTAATTCCATGGCGACAACTAAATTTACTAAATCACCGCATCAACAAGCGACTAAACATAACAATGCCAGAGGTGGATTCACAAATTTTACAAAGAGAGGGCCGGTGGGCGAACGCAAGCCTACAACAGGGGTCTGGTAGTGGAGCCCCCGAGCCCCAGTGGGGTCCTGGGACAGAGCGTCTAATCAGACGATTGATAAACAAAGGGCAGCCGTTAGTTGTATGTTTGTCATAGTGGTAAAATTTTTTTACCACTATGTATGTGTATCACTGCCTATGGGCAGCATTTCTTATTTGGACAACAACTCAACTTAGTCTTATAGCAAGCGTGGCGAGCGAAAAAAATGAGACCACTTTGCTGTTTTTGTTCTATAGCGTCCCACATAGGGGGGGGCTTTTGTTAACTTGAGATGGAAAATATGTGGCATGCAAAACCTTAACGCACTGTTGAAGTTGACTACCACACCGATGAAGAAAAAAAGAAGCGCAGCCAGCTAGGCCCCCTCTTAAATGCACCTGTGATTGCTGAATGAGTAGAAAAAGTACTGCCTGTAAAAGTACTGGTATTGGTATTGTCAATACTTTTCTGCAACAGTATCGGTATTGGTATTGGCAATAGTTTTTGGCCAAAGTAATTATATTGGTATTGCCAATACTTTTCACAAGTATTGTTAACAACCCTGCTTAATACCAAATGTTAAGTTGTTCAGACAGCATAAATATCATGTTTTATGGTTTATGGCACATTATGTTGATGTAGTTGAAAGGTGTTTCACTTTTTTCGACTTACCCGGTATGTACTGCAGTAGAGAGTGAGCGTGAGTTATTTCGTGTTTCTGTTCTTGAAGGTATGCGCCAAGACTGTGAAGTTCTGATTTATATTGACGTTGAGAAAGCACTTGCAGGTCAGGCGTTTGCCATTATCTTGGAATTAGCTGTAAAACCTGCATTCAGGATTATGAACTTGATTAATTTCTATGCGCGAAAGCAGCTACTGCTTTCAGCGCATCTTAGCCATCGCAATTCTGTCCATCTGTCTGTCCGTCCGTCACACGGGTGGAACGAGATAAGGCCTAGGTTACTAGGTTAAGGTGGTGCCACGCTACTATCATTATGCGATCCAGATAGAGAAATTGGTATTTGTATATTAACTTAGCGTGAACACCCCAATTTTCAGCTAAACTACTGAACCGGAACTGCTATAGGCTTTCGCACGTCTCGTGAGCATTAGCTCAAATTTCTTGTTCACCTGGTATATACAAAAAATACAGTTTAAGTTCAATGACTTTATTGGCTAAATGCTGTCAAAATTGGTCTTGTTGTTTTCATACATGTACTATTGCAGTGTGGATCACTGCATTTAAGTCAGTTGTGCACACTTTGTTATCTGTTCACTCTTGTTGTAATTGTTCTTTCAGATGGTGTGCCTTTTTTCCGCTCGGCTAACAATGTTATTCTCTGTTCTGGTGATGGTCACGGATTTCTCAGTCCTCAGTATTTCAAAGCTGTCTTTCAGAGAAGCCCACGTATGTATGAAATTGTGTTCTCTACGCATTTTATACTTGGCTGTGCACATAATGTACATATTTGACTGATGCAGCACTAATTTTGCTGCCTTTCATAATTGTGTTCAGTAGTGAAATGGGGCTAACTTTGCCTATGAACTGTGCAAATTGTGTGTTTTGAAGTTGTTTGATTTTAAGTTCAGCCAAATGACAGTAAATGCCCCAACTTCTGTGGTATGCAGGTGTTCGGCTGCGGTAAAGGAACAGCTTCGTTGGTGATACACAAGTTACAGTTACTGTACTGATGCATGATCCTGCAAATGTACTCATGTGTGGGTTCTTGCACATGATTGTCATGTTTTGTAATGTCATCAGGGCTGCCGTGGGAATTTGTTTTCAATTTCCATACCCATCCCATACCCACAGAAAAACCTGTGGGAATTCCCACAGACCTCCTTATCCAGTAAACCCCAAAATCTTCCATACTTATATTCCACACCTCGCGTTTTTTCATTGGATGCATGTTTTTTGTTGTTTCTCAAGATATTGTGTACTATAATTATGTGCAGTGGTTTTTTTGCTGTCTGTTGTAGAAAATAGGCCTATCCATAAACGCGGTAGGCTTTAGGCTATAAGCATACTGCTGTTTATTGTATTAGCCCCTAGCGACACAACTCAAATGTTTAATCTTAATTGGTATTTTTGACACAACTCAGTACATGTTGTAAGGTACAAAAACAAATGAGTTCTGGCAGTATTAGGGGCAAAGTATTTTGTCTGTGATCTGCATTTTATAAAACACTTCGTTAAAAGAAAAACACAGATGCATTTATTATTAATGGAAAGTCAGTCAGCCTAGCCAGAGAAGTTACGGTGAAGATTTGGTGATCCTATCTTGCACCGTTTTTGACTGATCCATTCATGTGACGGACAGACAGATGGATGGACGGACGGACAGATGGACAGACAGAATTGCATTGGCTAAGACGCCTATTGTACTTTGTTGAATAATTTCCGTCCTGTTTGTGAGCTGTTGTTATTAGTGATTGCAATCCCGGGATATGATTTTCAATCCCGAGATCCGGGATTGAGAAATTTATAATCCCGGGATCCCGTTTCGGGATTAGGCTTACAGATTGGTCCTCATTTTGGTATTCCCAATTGACATATTTTATAATCAACTTTATTAATAAAAAAATTCGATAGCATCACAAACAAAAAAAGAACAAACAAAAAAAGAAAAAAACACTAATGCATACTCATGACAGATACACATTATGCACAGGGCCCCCACGAAAGGTATATCCGAACTGTAGAGAGCGACAGTGACTGTCAAAATGCAAATTTCCGGCGACAGCACGAAGTATAGTACCCTAGCGCTCATATTATATATATAAAATATTTTATTCACCAGACGGCTAAAATTCTTATTTCTGTCATTTACATGGTTCCTACGGTCAGGGGAAGTCAGGGAAAGTCAGGGAATTTTAAGAAGTCAGGGAAAATCCAGACGGTCAGGGGAAGTCAGGGAATTCAAAAGTACCATGGTGCAAAAGTTAAC
>Ga0056128_1009835_pt1 | contig 11957 bp, 7 predicted proteins | sample WorMetLIZISLAND2_FD_71113 | JGI IMG/M metagenome (GOLD analysis project Ga0056128, IMG submission 71113) | Marine gutless worms symbiont microbial communities from Max Planck institute for Marine Microbiology, Germany - Olavius geniculatus... ... | reverse complement strand
AGTTTATACACTTGTTAACGGCGACATGCAATGAGTGACACATCGAAAACAGCAAAAATCATAAAAAGGTGATATTATTCAACAGCACATTGACAGTTAGACGATGTGATGGTGAGTGATATCATCTTTTTATGATTTTTTGCTGTTTTCGATTTGTTACTCACTGCATGTCGCAGTTAACAAGTGTATAAACTGATGTTTTGTACATTTATATGTAATATTGATAACCGACCGACCGACCAACGACCAACGACCAACCTCTGTTTCTGGAAGAGTCTTCCTGGAAAAACTTTAAACGGCCATATCTCCATAACTGTACTAGATAGAAGCATGGTCACTATGGACCACCGTTAGGAAGTCGACCTTCGCGATTCGAATGGTCACGTGACCGATGACGTCACGTGACCCCAAAAGGTCAAACTCGTGACCCCATTATCTTTGAGGCGACACATCTCCATAACGGTGCTAGATAGACGCATGCGTTGAAGTACATGTATAGGGCCTATAGACAAATGGCAACTAGCCTCTTCGACCATTGTGTGAATTTTTTAAAATTTTATTTCTTAAAATCGGGCAATATTTTATGAACTTCGTCGAGACAATTTCCAATAACCACCTCGACGCCAGTCACTATTAGTATGATTTAAACGGGTCTCAATTACAAGCTAAAAGAAACGAAATAACTCTTAAAAGAATACAAAAGAATATGATGCGCGAGAGGAGTACATAGATTGGTCACAATCTAATAATATTTTTTTTGTAATTTTTTGAACTTTTTCTCCAGCCTTGATTAAACATCTGGCTGTTTATTTCCAGCGTTAATTTGGCGTTCTTTTTTTCCGATTTTTCATAAAGCCATAGTGTGATTTCACCTTTCCCCTTGACGAGTTCGTTAAAATGTTTGAGTGTCATCTCCCATCCACTATTGCGTTAGAAATTCGCCGACGTGTAACTCAAGTTTGCTTGCGCCTATATTTTTTGAAATCTTCACACAATGTTTACATATTTATTTTCTTTCTTACAGACTTGTATTCACTCTGCTACTCTTAAAATATTTCGCGGGCGGGGGTAAAATTTTCAACGTTTTGACTTTGCGCCTTTTAGCTACTGCACGGCAAAACTAAGCACTGATGTTTTATCCCTGCCCCAGACACTAGCCCCCAGAATTGTTGGGCTTAGCGTTAAGGTACCCCACTCAATTCCAATCTCGCTGAGTGTAAGCTTATTAATTTTATCAAAGATGTCTGCAAATCATATAGCGAACTTTACTCACCAGAAATAATTACCGCGCGATTTTGCGGATGCCTAATTACGGCAGTATGAAGCCATCGTCATCGTCGTATATACTGCAAATTGTAAAAGATTGCAACACGTACGGCGCGTAGAGGCAACATCTGCGACATCTGCTGCAGCAGCCGGTGTCGCGCTGACGACAACAACTAACGACTACCGTCAACTCACAGAGGACAACCTTGCGACTGCCAGCGAGCGTCACTCCAATGTAACACCATGCTAGTATCGTGAGTACCAACGTTTCGATACCAGTATCGAAGAGGTCTCGATATATCGCGGTACAATGATACCGCCAAGTATAGTGACATGACGATACCAGTTTCGATACCAGGCAGTTTGCAACTGAATCGCTCTACTGTCGAAAACTACTGCATACTGCGTGATAGCAATGAAAAAACACGTCACATTTAAGCTTGTCTAACATTATAGTATACATATATTTTTAAGCGATGGCGCCCCCTTTTAACGTCGCGGGGCGCGGGAAAACTTTATCCCCCTTTCGACGAGCCCCAGTGGACCACCGTCTCAGATGCACTTCCGTATCGCGGTAGTATCGCGATACTCGATACGCGACATGGTATCGTTATCGTGGCTCCAATTTCCGGTATCGCACAACACTACACCATGCACTCAAACGCTCTTCACACCACAGATAGCGCCGTCTGCGTGCGTGACTCTTCATGTGCGTGTGAGAACACTCGGCGTCACATGTCACGTGTTGGTAGTATTCGATACATGGCCTATTACGACACTTCGGTACTTTGCTGTAACGTCGACAGTTATATACGATAAATGTACAAAACATCAGTTTATACACTTGTTAACGGCGACATGCAATGAGTGAACACATCGAAAACAGCAAAAATTATAAAAAGGTGAAATCTCTCACCATCAAATCGTCTAACTGTCAATGTGCTAATGAATAATATCACCTTTTTTTATGTTTTTTGCTGTTTTCAATGTGTCACTCATTGCACGTCGCCGTTAAAAAGTGTATAAACTGATGTTTTGTACATTTATAAACAAATATATACAGCGTGCAAATTAATACTGCAGTGCAAAGCGCACACGAATATAAACGAATATACATATATACAGTTTAATAGCTAAACAGTCATAGCTGCAAATCAAGTAGTCCAATCAATGCAAGAACTGTTCAGTTTCACTGTTCAACAAGTGATATCTTAGCTTTCACATCAATAAATCAATATAAACCGTGATGAAATACTCAATATTATCAAATATCATATGAAACCATCACAAATAATCTACACCAATTAAGCCACACAAAAAGGGCTTAAAACAGACTATTCAAATAGCTCTGAGACTCTGAGTTTCACACACGGAAGTCTCCTTCCCTCCTTCCCTTCATCCACTATAGAGTCTACACAAGCACCCTGTCACTAACGCTAATCCTGGGATCCACACAGGCCTCCCAATCTAATCAACTCTACATCTAGGGGCTACACAATCACCCTATCATTATCACAACAGCCAAATCAAAGGCTATACAACCTTGGCATTTTCGCATGCCACACACATTGACCGTTCAGGTGCACGTCAAAACAACAACTGTAGTCAAACAACTCATTTACGCGCCTCCTCTGGATGACGACTTAATTAATGCTTAGTATAACCAATAGCAATCACAAAATTCAAATTACGTCCTGATTAAAGTGGTGCTAAGTCGAAAACGCAAGCTCTGATTGGTCAGCATCTAGTGCCAGTGCTTGTACCAGGCACGAACAGGTACAAAAATACAGTCACATAACGTAAGCCGCAATAATATAACTATTTACTTACGCGCTTCTCCTAGTCGCACAAGGACAGGTACAACTGGCAATACAACGACAGTGATATGCAGACACACTAATAGACGAGCTCTGGTCACACTAAGACAGAATCGCTATACACAATGACCGTCGTAATTGTCGGTTTACGTCGACAAATAATACAATACAGTGACAATCAAGCAGCGAAAAATACAGATAGCAAGCTTATTCTGACGCGAAAATAAATCGACGACGACTTTCTCACAAGTGTCATACACATACCGGCCACTGAACTGAATAAGGATCAAAGCGACCTGACAGAGATCACTGTCGATACTTGGTTCATCGCTTATAGCAGACAAATTTATAGAAATACAGTTATAGCCATTATTGGGTGGCTCACTAGCGGCAGAAACTAACGACATTAGATAACTAAGAGGCGAGACAGTATTAGTACCGGTAAACGACAATAAACCTATGTGGCTGACATCCAAACAGTTAATCGACGACAACGACGACGACGACGACGATTGACGACGATTATCGAATTGCACGTCAGACGGTAAAGCAGTCCATCGTCGCACCTGACTGCTGGATGCACTTCCGGCAAACCTGAGTCTCGAACGTCGCGTGAAAACTGGAACAGCTGATCATTGTTTACAAGCGCATCAGCGTGGTGACTGCTGACGCACGGAATTCCCCAGTTTGTAATTGCAGTTGTAATGTTAGTAGAGTAGGCTGTCAATGGGCGTTGTCTGTGGCACTGAGCCCCGGTGCTACAGCCACGGCGACGTAGGCCAAGCTGTGTGACCAGTAAACAATCTTGACTGCTTAGCTACACCGGCGTATGTCTAAAAGAGACCAGCTGATAACGTAAGTACGTGTAGTTCGTGGCCATAGAAAATGTCGTAAACAACGTTAAAATGACGATAAAACATTACCAAATAATCACATAAATTTACGACATTTGGAATCTGCTGCAGTGCACATCGGCTGATAAACATAAGGTGTATCCACTTTCAATAAAAACTTTGCTCCAGAACCATCACAATTTTCGAAAGATTACAGACAAAAATAAAACACGTCTTGCTGCTAGCCAGCGCACATCTTATTACTAACTTGCGCACATCTTTTTTCTGAGTTTCGTGTTGGCTTGGAGGTGGAGTTTAAGAGTGTGTTTACATTTTAGCCCTACAGCCTGTAGCCAGAAAATCGCTATGACCTAAGTTCAACGTTTTGGCTTTTAAAAACATGCTTATGTATAAAATGTTTACCTACAAACGGCCCTTAATCGTCATCGTAGCTTCATAGAAATTGTAAAGTGAATAAGCAATATGAACTTGGAAATTCCAAATATGTAATCATTTTGGACCCCCTGCCTACAGGACACGTGACACGAAGCATGCGCAGTAAACTTTTGGGTTTTAACATGGGCAAATGCAAATTTGAGGCCTTATATCTACGTAACGGTGCAAGATAGACGCATGGTTGCAATTGACCACCGATAGGAAACGACATATCCCGAGTCCAGTGGTCACGTGACCGATGACGTTATGTGACCCCAAAAAATCAAACTTGTGACCCCAAAATTTTTGAAGCCCCGTATCTCCGTATCCGTGTAGGATTGACAGTTAGATGATGTGATAGTGAGTAATATTACTTTTTATGACTTTTGCTGTTTTTTTGTGTGTCAGTCATTGCATGTCGGCGTTAACAAGTGTATAAACTGATGTTTTGTACATTTATTAAACAGTCTTGGCCGCTATATAAAACGGACGTCGTCAGTATTTACGCATTTACCTTCTTCGCCATTGACAAGTTAACCACGAATTTACAGGATGCTTTCCCGGACACACAGCAGCTTTGCTGGGCTGATGACGATGAAGCTTTGGCAGATCTTGCGGACGCCTATGATTGGCTTTACGACGAGACCCGTCCAGTTCTTGCCACCGCCAGTGCTGCCGTGACAATCCAAAACACAGTAACTTGAATTTTGGTCGAAATCGAGATAATAATGCCATGCACCCTATATCTGTCTCAGCTACTGTGTGACAAAATATCGTGACATTCTGCTTGCCCGTTTCTGAGATACGAAAATGCCAAAACACAGTAACTTTCAAAACAAACAACTTGGCTTAACACGTTCACTAGTGATTCAGGTTTTAGTAGAGTATGTCAGGCCAAAACGCAGTAACTGCGTCATTTACCACTTGCTTACTGAGTTATTGTGCAGTTCTCTTGCCGTATGACGTCAGTGCAAATGACGTAAGCGTTGTTGGAAAAGTTAGTTTTTTATTTGCTTTGTTTGTTCTGCAATTGTGCAAAATATGTATTCGCGTGGCAGAAAACTAGTGCTACTTGCTGAGGCCAAAATGCAGCGGAAAAGACAACAAGGTTAGTCTGGCCTAATGCGTTAGTTAATCAGTATTAGGCTTATTTGCATGCCCGCGCCTGTCGTTACACTGCTAGGAAACTGTGTATGGACTATGAAGCTGTCTGTGTCTGTTCATGAACTGTGCACAATAGCCTACATAACAGGCTTAATGAAAACAGTAACTAAAATACGAAAATTTGCTCCAAGGTGTTCTCAGTATAGTAGGTCTACAAGCCACATTTAGGGACACGTTGTTGTGTTTCGACACTTTAACAACTTTGAGAAGCACTTTTGTAACCACAGAAACAAATTAATAGGTCATAATGATGGTATTTTACTTAGTTTGTCCAAATATACCAAATAAAAAGTTTTTATGTAGTATATTTGGTTAGTCTAGTGTTATGGTCTTATTACCACAAGGTTAACTTGAAATTAAATAAAGTTCTCTTTATCTAGACAATAGTTTCAGGCATACTGCGCCTACAGCATTAGGCAAGAGGTTAAACAAATTATGGACAAAGTTTTTTATTTAACGTTTTTAAACGTTTTTAATTATTTTTTCCACGTTTTTAACGTTTTTTAACGTTTGTTTACATTTTTTTTCTAAAACGTTTTTTAGATCTATGCTAGACTTTATTTAGAGATGGCATTGTTTCGCACGTGTGCATCTGATTCAAATTTATTGTGACATTATTTTTGGCGTTATATCAAATTGTTTTAGACTAAATTAAAATGTACAAAGCTTACTGATTTTTTTCGATTTTGTTGTAGCTTTGCAGTCTCGTGCGGTCACCGATAATGTTACCACGATTCCGAATTTGTTCCCTGATAGGCCTACTGAAAATGAAACTTCTAACAGCAGGGCTGCTTCTCCTGTGTCTGAGCTACCGAAAAAAAACAAAAACGTGAGCAATCTAAGAAATTTGATCGTTTTCAGCCAACACAAATTAACCCTCCTGTAAACAAAACTTTTTACAGTAGGGCTGTGTCCTCTGTTTCTGACTTACCAGAACAGAGACAGGAACGTGATCAGTTTAAAAAAACGCGACCGTTCTCAGCCAGCACGAATTAACCGTGCTTCCAGCAAGCATCCACTGAAATCAATGAATTGTGCATGCAGAAATAAATGCCCTGAAAAAATTGACATGCAAGCTAAACAGCTGATTCACAAGCAGTTTTGCAACTTAATTACAACGAAAGAAGAAACTTTATGTTTAGTCGCATTAAAAAACTCAAAAGAAACAGTCAACGGTAGGCTTAAGTGGTTACTTGAGTCGACGAGATGCTACATTTGGATACACTTTTGCTGTTCCATATACTGGAAAAAATGTTAATGTCTGCAAAGTTTTTTTCTCACTACTTTAGGATATCATCCTAAAAATGATGCGGTCATCACAAGTCTAATGAAAGCAACACCAATTGAAGCACTTACTGCTTGCGAAGACAGGCGAGGAAAACATCCACCGTTTAGAAGGTCAGATGGTAATGTAATTAAGGAACACATCTACAGCTACAATCCTCAAATTAGTCACTACAGAAGAGAATACGCTCCTCTACGCAAATATCTGCCAAGTGATATCACAGTTACTGATATGCACAAAGATTTCGTGGAGAAATATCCTGACAAAAAATGCTGCTACCAGTCGTACAGAAAAACACGTTCATGACCAGAAGATAAGTTTCATTAAGTTGGGAGAAGAACAATGCGAGGTGTGTGAAGAATATCACCATGCCCATAGCAGAAGTTGCAGATCACCAAACAGCGAAGATAATGGCAGCAGCTGCAACGTCTGTAAAAGACGGTATGAACATATCAACAAAGCGCGGGATGCAAGAAAAATGTACAGAGATGACGCTGAAAAGAAGTGGGCTGATGACACCAGCGTTCGAAGCGTTGATTTGCAGAAAGTAATTATGTTGCCACGAATGCCAGGAATGAAAACTGCAGCTTTCACAAAACGTATCATTGCTTTTTTATGAAACGTTTGCTTTGATGGGAAGCGCAAAAAAAACGAATCTACGCGAAAAAAACATCTCAGTAGTTTGGCATGAAGCAATTGCAGGCCGCAAAGCTGAAGAAATAACACCAACATTTGTCAAGGCTTTGAAGCATGAAAGGGACTGCAAAAGTATCACTTATTGGCTAAACAATTGTGCTTCTCAAAACAAGAATTGGTGTTTGTTTACTGTCTTGGCCAGTCTTGTTAATTCTGAAGATATTCGGGCAGAAAAACTCAATCTCAGCTACTTCGAAACCGGACATACATTTATGAGCGCCGACTTTGTGCATCATGGCGTTGAGGAGCAAATGCGTCGTCAACCAGGAGGCAACGTTAATGACTACAACGACTTTTGTGACGTTGTCAGAAAATTAAACCAGGGCCGTATGGAGGTGCTGATGATGGAAAATAATGACTTCCGCAACTTCAGAAGTGAAACATCTGCGACACAGCTGAAGCGCCGCGATCGTCCTTTACTGGCGGACATTGTTTGTTGTAAGTTTATTCGCGGTTTGCGAAAACTGCTCTACAAGACGGACTACAGGAGCGACACATTTGACGAATTTGATCTTTTTAAAAAAACGTTTCCTTTGGCAGTGCCAACGACAACGTTTCGCGACAATCCGCGAGGCGTCCCTGAATGCAAAAAGACTGAAATTCTCCACAAACTATGCCCGCTTATGCCGCCGACCAGACGTGCTTTCTAAACAAATCTGTTTACCAACACAGACAGCAACGACCTCTGCGAGAACTTTGAGTAACTTTGGTTTGTCGATATCAACGTAACATTTACCTCGTTGTTTAGATGTTCGAAGATCATATCCAGGGGTCAGGTATTGACTGGCATGTGTTAAGCTGTGTAAGCTGACGTGCGTACACGTACTGTGCAAGGCTATGGTTTGTTGCCATTGACGTTTGCATTTATAACAGCATTTTTAACTATGTTTAGTTAAGTTTTGATTTGCTGTTTTAGCGGTTTTAATGAAATAAAGTAAATGTCTGTTCTCCAGGCAGCAGATTGACTATGTTTATCTTTAAGATCTCATGTTGCGTAATTAAACCATTATATGTCTGCTTTTTTTACACTGCATCACTCATTTTGCCAAAGTCTGCAAACACATTTTGAGGAAATCGCACAATTTAAAAAAAGACAAATAGTCCTAATTGTGAAATGGTTTGTCATGAAGAGTTATTCACATTTTATGCGTAATTTTTGGTCATTGACATAAATAAATCTTCATTAGCCACCTATATTGTATATTCCTAGGCTATTTCCGAAAGACATTTGAACACACATTTTATAGGCCTACTACGCTGAAAAAATCAATATCCTTATAATCTTTGAGGCCAGCGCGACATGATTATTATGCTACAAAGTTTATAAAATAGACCTAACTTTATCACCAATATTCATTAAACATGCAGACAAACCTACTGAAAATTTACTAAACACTGCAATTAGTTTTAAAATAACAACAATCGGCCAAAGTTAAGAGTTTTTTTTAACCACATAGACCATTTTGCATCGAACATGATGCTCAATTACAACCGTACATGACACTTACTGTGTTTTGGGTTGCTATTGCTGAGAAAATACATAAACCGAATATCAAGCCAAAATACAGTTGTACTACATTCTGATTCCGCAAAGATTTATAAAGCATATAATGGCAATCAAAATAATATATATTAAACACTTGTCTAGTATATATTTTACCATAAAAGTTATTTTAGGCTAGTATGAATAGTTTCAGATATATTAACCAAAACACGTTTTTTCACGTTTTCTCAAATCGTCTTTTTTCAAGTTACTGTGTTTTGGAATGTCACGGCAGAGTGCCACTACTGATGCAACAGCCGCCGCCGTTAACTGCCAGAACTGCAACTGTCGCTCCGCGACGACGCTGTGCAAACGATGTGCCGATTTGCCGTTTTGTCGTCGGTGCAAACGCAGATTGCTGGTTAGATGTTTCGACGTGGACGTCACCGACAACACCGATGTCAATCAGCTCTTTTGTTAAATTTGCAAGAGGACGAAACATCGCCGGCAGCAGCAGCCCAAAATAACTTTGCACCACGCGTCGATCGGTCGACAACATCGTGATCCAGATTAACATACCGACGCCAACGACGGACAGCACGTTTGAGGACTTTTTTTCCAAGACGTCATCGGAAATAGAGCGGTACATCGACAAAAACCAACAGGTGCTCAGGTATGTCATTTACTGTATCACCATTGTCCACGCGTTTATTGTCAGACAATGGCGGCGTCCACGACAAGCGCTATTGTGCAGCTGTCACATTAAACAGTGTTAACGCCCATTATTCTCATTAACAAAGTTATTCAAAAGCCGTTAACGTCGTCATCACCATTGTTGTGGCCTACTTTGTGCGTGTGTGGCCTATCATTGTTATTGGGTGTCAGCAGGGCGTAACGTCTTGTTTCATACAAAGCCACGCTAAGGGCGCGTTGCACCAACGTCGTTCAACTTTGAACCCGGGTCAAATCTGAATCTGAACCTAGTTCAGCCATAAATTGCGTTGCACCAAAGCGGTTCAAGCATTGATCTCCGTTCAATTCTGAACTGCCATCTGACCACCGATCAAATTTTGATCTCGGTTCAACTCGCGGTTACGCATGCACACTAAGCAATAAATATTTTCCGAGATAAAAAAATTTTCCGATTCGAATCTTATCATGTCCAAAAAACTTTCTCGTATCGAATTATAAAACCACTAATGCAATTATTGTGATGATCTGGATATGTTAGATTTCTACTATATTCTTATTATGTTTTTTTTGTGCTCGATAAATTAACAAACAGATGAATAAATGTGACGTTTGCCCCCAACGCAGCTAGGTCGACTTAGTTGAGAGGTTTACAACAATCTCGTAAAGGTCGGGTGGGTCCTTGATTTAGCCTAGACGTAGGACTGAAGGCCTCTAGTTTTAAAGTTATAACTAGTAATTATTACTTATTAATGATAAAGAAGACTATTTGTGAGAGAGTAATCCGCCAGGGTAATCCGTCAGAGTAACTCTACCAGAGTAATCCACCAGAGTAATCCGCCAGAGTAACTTTAGAGTAATCCCGCAGAGTAACTCCAAGAGTAATTAGCTTAGATGACAAAACAAACACCAGATTTTATTGTGAATAAAGTCGGAATTCCACCGAACAGTATTTAATAAACTTTATATCCAAAACAGACAATTTGTAGTAGCGATAAAAAGAGTCCAATCGACGTTTACAAGCAATACACACTCAAAAGAAAGTTCTATACTTTATCATATGCATTCTAAAAGAAAGTCCTACACTTTATCACGCCATTTAACAGCATTTTAGCAGTTCCTGCAGTTAGAAAGCGCTCAAAACGTCGTTACACGCAAAACACACAAAAAAAAGTCTTGTGCTTTGTCATCAATTTGACAGCATTTTAGCAGTTCGTACAGTTAAAAAACTATCAAAACAACGCCTACACGCGAAACACACCTTTGTCACTGGTGGCGGAAGTATATGACATCCTAAACCACTCCGACAACAATCTAACTAACACAACGTTTTCGACAAATCACCAAAACTAGAGCTAAAACAAAAGCAAGAGCAAAAGCAAGAGAGAGAGAGAGAGCTCTCTCCGGCTACCTTGCCATTTTATATCACGCCTTACTCGGAGTAATCCGTGAGGTCAAAGAGTAAATCAAATAGAGTAACTCTGACCAATCACAACTTAGTTATTTGTGTCAGTTCGAACAAGACAACTAAAGATGCGCGGAATGATAAATTTAAAAATATTTAGTTATTGAAATAAATAAAAGATGTGCTGGGGCCTAACTGTTACACCCTCCCCTCTCTTAATAGAAAAGTTCGATACTTCGAACTTGTAAAAAAATGGACAAAAAAAGTGTAAAAAAACTAAAATTTAAAAAGACGCGCATCACTACACCTACTTATAATTACACAATATTCAAACACTTAAACAAAAGTAAAACGAAAGCTATTCAAACTATATAACATCAGTTACACTACTCAGCTACAGATCAATAACCATGACCAGTTTACTGCAAAACTTAAGCACAAAACCTTCACTGGGCTGTTACATAGAAGATTGCAAACATGAGATAAGGGGACATATCTGGTGTAACAACATCAGCAGGGGTAAAACATCTGCAAATGATCCTACATGGCACGGTAGCACACTCAGGCTAGTACCAGTATAGAACTCATCCAGTATCTACCACCAACGTGGGACACAAAAGCAACAAGTTAACTCACACGGCGAGTACTAATCTAGCACAAAACCGCCGTTAAACTCAAACATGTCTCTGTAATACTCAGATACAAGACCCTCCCTGGGCTGTAATCTAGAAGTTTACGAACTGGAGACAAAAGGGACACAAACCGGTAAACCAATATCAACATGAAACAACCTCAGCAAATCTACTGGACACAATAGCTCACTCTCACGGAGGCCAAGGCCAGTACAGAACCAAACTAGTGGTACCCTCTGGGTTCCTACTTG
>Ga0056128_1009829_pt1 | contig 11963 bp, 4 predicted proteins | sample WorMetLIZISLAND2_FD_71113 | JGI IMG/M metagenome (GOLD analysis project Ga0056128, IMG submission 71113) | Marine gutless worms symbiont microbial communities from Max Planck institute for Marine Microbiology, Germany - Olavius geniculatus... ... | reverse complement strand
AGCAGACCAAGCATAATACGTGTCAAAATGAATGCAAAAACATCAATAAATTCCATTTATCCTAATCTGCGGGTCCCAACAGCAGGTTTATTACAAGGTTTGACTGTCATGCAGCCGTGACGAAGTTTAGAAATGTTTGTGAAGTCAAGAAGCGACTGGTACAGCCTGGATTGGTCTGGAGCAGAACAATATCGACACTGCTGTCAATGAATGGAGAAAGTGTCTCCTTGCCTGTGTTCACATAGTGGGCCAACACTTCAAACAATTTTACTGCAGGCAGTTGAAAAATGGACCACTGGATGAATTGTCAGCCATGGTGTTTAAAATGTGAACAAAATGTGTTTTTACGCGTTATGTTAATTAAGCAATCATATCGCATTGGATAAAAAAGTGATATTTTGCTGGTTGTGTTTTTCCCAGGTAGTGCAGAAACAAACGTTGGGTGAGATGAGAAACTAAATGGTCTTTTGTTGGCAAGTTGTGTCAGGAATATTGCTACCAAAAATTATCAAAATGTGGTAATTGCTTTTCAAGTTACAGTCGAAAATGTCGGGGATGTTTTTTTTGGGGACACAGTGTAGTATAGTTGTGATAACGGGGGCTGTGCTGAGAACAATATGCATCGTGTCATACGATGGTATTCAGCGAAAGACTGTCTTCAAAGTGCAACATCAACTCGATGCATTAAAAGTACCGTCAGCTTCAGTCTGGAAATGCATAATTTGTGTAACCTCAATTTGTGTTAACTCAAATCTTAAATGCTGTTTGTTTATATAACAGCTTATTCTACAGTTCTTTTTCTTTTAGTGCATATACTGCATTATATTTTTGCATGCCGCCTTCTGACATAACAAAACTCTACAAAGTATAAAGTTCTGGACAGTAATCACAAAATGCAAATTGCAAATCTAGTCAAACCTAAAAACGATTTGTAATAATGACGGCAAATGCTATGTCACTTATCGTGGATCAGATGCACTGCGATGGCAGCGCAATGTTCAAAGTCAGAGAGGCAGAAGTGAACAATTCAATTGGATGAAAATGTGCTGGGAGACTACAAAGTTAAGATTAAGGTTAAATCGCCGATAGTCAACAGGGCCTCTCAGAGCTCTGTGACCAATGCGAGCGTTGCTCATCAGGTGCTCATCTCCGTTTCCAAGGCCCCGAGCCGGCAGTGTGCTGCAGACGCCTCGCCTGCCATATGGGATCACACAGTGTTAAGCCTACCTGCCACCCGATATAGGCGAACCCGTCCCTGCCTTATATATAAGAGGAGGGCCAGACCTCCGCATATTACTGCCGTAACCTTCCCAGTGAAGACGGTACCAACAGTGAACAGAAACACATGTGTGTGAACAACTTGCCCAAGGTCATTACCTGGAGTCAAAACTGCAACATGTTCAGCACGATACCGTTACACCGTTACCAAGACTATAAAAGTATGCATTAAACTCACTTGGCTGCTCCAATGAGAAGATCCTTGTCATGCTGACCACAGACCCACCACTGAGGCAAGTACGAGCTTGGCTGGCACAGCGCCAGGCGAGCGTCAAGCCAAGGATGCCACAGTATCTGCTCCCGAATCTTGTTGAGCAGATCAATACGAGCCAGACAGCGATTTGCACGCTCCTCGGTGATCGGAAGTACGTACAAGCCATTGGGCGGTCGTGCTGGACACAGCATAATGCGTAACATCAACAGACGAAAGACACAAAAACTACCAGTCTACGATACAGAGAAATACTGCATTTTAATTTAACTGTATTACTCTTCAAAACATATTACAGCAACATGATCATGACAATTAAAACTATACAGATATATCATCAACTTCTTTTCAATCACCCCTTTCTATGCTCCCGGCATCTTCAAAGATCATCGCAGCAAACCTATGGAGACTGCAAGAATGTCACTGCTACCATACTACAAGACAGACACCTTCTAGACAGCACACATAATCAAATCATAGTATGTAACCCAGAACAGAAACTGTCCACCCAAAATATAAGTTTCTATTTACTTACCACTTTCAAGGTCAATTGCCTAAACAACGAAAACTACCAAAAGCAATGTTTGTTAAAAAATAAAAGCAATGCAATTAACATCACTCAAGCTCATAATCAAACGCTTTTGAAGCACTACACCGTTTGCACGTATTATGTATAATAAATTAAGCAAACACTTACCTTCTTCCTCAGTCATGAATCGACGGCAGACTTTGAGACACATGTGGTAGAAAGCACGGAAGTATTCGGTCAGCGTGTTGTCCAGCTTGCGTTCCAGGCGAGCCAGCAGTCGGAACTTGTCCCATATGAACTGACCGGTCTCACAGTCGCGCTCAACACCGAATGTCGACACGACGCGGTAGAAATCAGCTTCTTCACGCCGTGTCCAGTGCCTGCGTCACAGCACATTCATGATAGGGTCCTCATGTGATGAATCAAATTCATCTATCAACAAATTTCGCTCTATAATCACACTTCTGGTGGTGATTTGGCTCAGTTGGTAGCATCCTGATCGCATCAACAACGTTAATCAACACGAGGTCCGGTTAGTACTTGGATGGGTGACTATTCCGGTATGTAACCAGCCACCCATGTCAACTCAGCCTGGCCATCCCTCCGCGGGTAGGCGCAATGAGTACCAGCGAAAGCTGGGACGTAAACAGGCACACCGTGCGATACACTGGCTCCGTATCTGTGGTCTCACAGCGTAAAAACTGGTGTTTGGCCAAGGGCTAAAAAACGGAGATCAGTGCCACAAAATAGGCCTTAAGGCTCGGAAAGAACTTGACATTTTACGCTACATAATCACATTTCGAACAAATATCGATATAGCAAAAACAAGCGTCATATCGGAAATATCTAGTGCAAGACATATAAGCACGGCAAAATAAGCAAATCATATCTTGTTTGTAAGGTAATATCAGATCTGATACATCTGTGGTTAAATCTATAACTACCACGCCATCATGATGAGACAAAAGAACACGATGAAAGATGAAACACTTGCACTAACATAAAACGTTTAACTTGAATCTTCAATAGATATGAAAGTACTAGTTTATTTCATGCACAGTGCAAAGAAAAATTCATGATACAAAAAATCAAAAAAATCATGTCCCATACAGACCTAGTAAAAAATGAAAGCAAAATAACTACACATACTATGTAAAGTAGGGCTGTACCGAATAGCTGATTTTACTATTCGGCCAAATAAGGATAATTTTTATATTATTCAGCCGAATACGAATAGAATACAAATAGTTGACACAAGTTCAAAGACAATGCCCAGTGAACTGGTTTCATTGCAGAGTGCTGAAAAATTCCCAAATCGGACATTGTTGAACAACTAAGATTACTAACGCTAACGATTAATGAAAATTGACAGTGATTCATGACAAGCTTATGACTCTCAGCAAACTAAACGGTTGAGAAAATGTCATAAAGCATCGTGTGAGGGCATTTAGCTGAGCTGACAGCAACTGTTTTTGATGCTAAATGTAGGAAAAACAAGCGGTGATGGCAGAGTCTTATTATTCGTGTTCGGCCTGTTTTGGCACAACTATTCAGCCGAATACGGATACATTATTCAGGCTACTATTCACACCAAACAGAATATTCGGTACAGCCCTAATGTACAGTATTTATAAGTAAGTGGAGCAAATAATACATACAGCTGTTCAGCAAGTAGCAGAGGGTTGCTGCCAACACTGTCGAGTCCAAGAGAAGGCAGACGTGAGGGTGACGGCGGCGAGAAATCTTCCTCTTCAGAAGCACCGACACCGGCATGATCCCGCTCACGACGATGCATCTTCTACAGACACGACGCAACAAGAAGATTTTACAGCAAAACCACAGAAAATGTCTGCCCAATGCCAACATCATGGCCCCTAGTACTTTGCAGTACTCATTTTCTCTGATGTTTCCACAGAGAATGAATGATTTTCTTTAATTTCTTAATGTGCAACACCAATAAACCAATAACAGGTTTACAACAAAAGTTTGTTGCCGGTACACTGTAAAATTATATAGTGAAACAAAGTCATAAAAGTGCACGTGAAAGGGTCTGGGAAAGTGGCAGGGCCTCCTGCTCAGAAAATGTTTGATATTTAAATGTCGAAATAGTGATTTTCATGTCCTTTTTTGTTAACTGTGAATTCCCTGACTCCATTTTCTCAGACATTCCATGACTTTCCATGACATCTTAAAATTCCCCAACTTTCCCCGACCGTAGAAACCACGCAACATATTATTAGACCATCTGCCAAAAGCTACACAACTCTGACCCTGAGCTCTCGATCTCTTAAATCAAAAAATGACATGCTGCAAACCTACCACCAAGAACACTCACAAAATTTGGCTTTTACTATGCCTTTTTTATGCGTGAAAGCAGGAACTGCTATAGTGCATCTTAGCCATCGCACTTCTGTCCGTCTGTCTGTCTGACACATGGGTGATCAGTGAAAAATGGTGCAAGCTATGATCACCAAATCTTTACCAATGGCTGCCTGGAAGACTCTAGGTTCAGGATCCATGAAACTTTTCCATAAATTTGAAAGAGGTCACCTCGAGCAAGGGTGCTAAAGGAGAGAGGAATACAAAAAATTTGCAATTTTCTGCCAATAAGTCGCTGTATCTCAGAAATGTGCAAGATAGGGCCTAGGTTACTATTAATCACTAATAAAAAGTCATACACTGGCTCTCAATTGCCACAGAATTCAGCGAGCATGGATGACCATGAATGCCAAAATAGGGGGTTGCATGGATTTTTTGGCGATTTCGGGCTATAAGACACATTTCAAAAGCAAATTGCGCTGAAATTACAAAAGATAGACCAAAACAAGCTAATGTGAAATTTTCAGCATCGAACGTAGATTTCAAAGGTCCATGTCTAGATTTTCTAGATTCAAGAAAACCAGCGTACGTATGCATCAAAGAGCGGTACCCCTTAAAAGTCATTATTTTACCACTGCTGGCCAGTCTACCATAAAAAAAGTTGCAGATAAGCGTGGATATGCTGCCTATCACAACAAGCACTAGTGACAAGCTTTTTAGTCATAACAACATCAGTGGCTTTGAAAGACCATGAACTCCCAACATTAGGGGTTTTTATTGATTTTTGCGATCTTCGGCTGCAGCGCACACTCCAAGAATGAACTGCGACGAAATGGCTGGAGATAGACTAAGGCAATTTGTGAAAAGGAACTGCTATAGGCTTTCGCGCATCTCGTGAGCATTAGCCCAAATTTCTTGTTTTAAAGTTCGGACAGAAAGACAATGCACTGTCAAGGCCCGTAATGTAGCCTATCAAGATGGTAATCTAATAAGACACTGTAATACAGACTTGAACAAAACTGAAATCGAAGCATTTTATCTGCAATTTACCACGTATGCAAGATAACAAAAATAAACAGGAACAGCATGGCAATGGTACTGCAATATATCAAATGCGTCAAAATTTCAAATAAAAATAAAAACACCCTTCTTTATACCTTAGAGATCTGCTCCAGTTTGAGCATTCCTTGCTTGTGAGTCCTCTGGTAACCAGTGATGATCCTTCGGAACCGAGTGTTCAGGTCTGATGCTGACGGAAACGGCAACTTGCCTTCCTCAGCTGCAAAGTAAAACAAGAAATATTTCAGATTGTGACCAATCTAATGTACTCCTCGCACGCATTATTTTCTCCTGTATTCTTTTAACTGCTTTTTAGTTCCTTTCTTTTCACATCACAAATGACGTCATCGATCACGTGACCATTCGACTCCAGGGGGTCGACTTCCTATCAGTGGTCGACAGTGACCATGCGTCTCTATCTAGCACCATTATGGAGATATGGCCATTTTAAGTTCTTCCAGGAAGGCTCTTCCAGGAACAGAGGTCAGTCGTTGGTCCTCAATATTACACTGATCTTATATACTCCTCTTCACTACATTAGGAACGTAACGTGCAAGGAGTAAAAATAAACTTATTAGACAAAGTATTATATATTTTAACTTCACAAAGTTACTGTATAACCAATCATGATCATTCATGTTGTTATTGTCAGTGCTACAATAAGGGCCAAATACCATTAATTCTAATCTAGCTATAAACTGACTGAAAAGCAGATCTCTGAGCTAGCATGTAGCCCAGCACCGACAAGGAAACAACACTTTACTAATGGCATCTTTTGTCCAAGTGATCAACGAATGGAATTCAGCAAAAATGTGCTGCTCTTCTAATAATGCATACTTAATCAGTCTATTGACACGCATGTCAGTAGAGGTAACATCACACTGACAGCATCAGCAACAACCTTATGCCTTATGTTATGACACAAATCAAACTTATTCAGATTAGCAAAATGCAATGGCGCATGTACTAAAACAATAGCAACGAAAATGAAATATTCCAAGGAACAAAAAATACACTCGCTAACCAGTTTGTTCATAGTCCTGCTGTGGTTGTGATATGTCTTTTTCGGTCACTTCGTTATCCTTCTTGACAATCTTTCCGGCTTTTTTCTTCTTCCGACGACCAGGTCGCTTCTCTGCTGTCTCTTCCGTATCCTCGTCATCATCATCTCTATTATCAGATTAACAATTCAGCACACATTATAATATCATGCACCCGATTCTACTGTGAGATTTTAGAGCTCTACAAATCCTTACATAGTTACTTACTTGCAATATGTATTAGCAGTCAGAATGTAAAAAACAAGGTTTCAAGGTTTCTGCATCACTGGAGCCCTCGGCAAAGCTTAACCATAACTTTGACTATAAGTGAATAAATTTATTTATGCCTATGACAAGCCCAAAGTATATACACAACAGTTTACATATGCTACTGCTGTAGTCACTCACCTATGTTATGATTATAAACACAACAAAGTTTACCAATTTTCACGACAAAACAGAAGTCAACTAGAAATTTGGGGCAAAGCCCAATGTGAGTCCGCCCGGTGCCCTAAGTCCGATTGGGGGGAAAATACATGGAGGTGAAATTCCCCTAGTGGCAAAGTCACGTGGCCCAAACTCAAATGCATTAGCATATGCAGAACGCCCAATATTGACTTAGGGTAGGTCAACATGCATGCCTATAACTTTTTTGTTAGTTCACCAAATTTCACCAAATGTTTTCTGTTCAATGGGGGATGAATCGCCGTTGATAACGCCATTTACCGCTTGTCGATATCTCTATGTATTCCAGAGATATTCGCTGTCAAAGTCAAAAGTTTGCCTACATCGCACCAAATTTTGGACGATTTTTGCTCTCCAAAATTTTAAGGGGGCAATGCCCCCCAAAATTCGTACCCACGTTAACACCCCAACCTAGAGGCATGTCATGTGGCAAAGTATTGTGGTGCTATTCCCACTACCTCCAAAATTATAGGCGTAGGTATGCTAAATTTTAAACTAATTTTGGACCCCCTTTGAAAAAAAATTGTTAGGAGAACCCCAGTCCCAGATGGGGGTGCGCTAGCAAGACTTGGTCATTCTCTAACGCGTGTCAAAATTTGGGGGCGCAACACCCCATAGGAACCGAAATATGGTCTTCCAAAAAAGTCAATTTGAGAGGGTACGATTTCACTGCTTAATCTCCGTGATTAGTGGACCAAAGTTCACTGAACTTCTTTCACCCAACGCGGGAGGAAAAAGCACCATACAAAATGTACTTGACGGATGTCGAATATCTTCATCTGTTCTGGAGATATTTGCCGCCAAACTTCAAAGTCATCCGAAATCGGGCCAAATTTTGCATGTTTTGGCCCCTAAAATTTTTTGGGGGAAAGACCCTGAAAATTTTGGACCGGAATTATAAAATTCAATCTACTATTTATCATCGTGCAAAATTTTGCGCCGATTGGCCGACGCCTCTCGGAGATTTCACGTTGAAAGGGAAAAAAGTCATCTGCGGTAAAACTAAGGTCCGCTTCGCAAGCTATCACTACCGGGCGGATTAAAAATAGTATGAGCAAAAATCTTCCACTATTTTTTTACCTACACACAAACAGAACTTCATCGATTGCAGTTCTGGAGACAATGTTTGATAAAAAAAGCATTGCTAAAGTGTTATCCTGTCAGGCCACAAGTCATCCACTTAATTTCACTCAAAAGAGCTTCATCTCCGCTAAAGGACAACTTCGATAAAGATGCCTTTAACGTACCACATTTTCCCATTCAAAGCCTTTTTATAGTCATCGAATATTCATTCACATAATTGACACTGAATGTAGTTCACAGCCCTAAGCAATACACCACGCTTCAATTGCAACCTTGCATAGAAAAATACAGAAAAAAAATTAGCAAATATGCAGCAATCTGCACCATATGATTCATTTATACGGTACTGGTAACAACTAACAACATGACATATCTCACTTCATTTCTTCATCGTCGTTCTGTTCAGCAAGCACAGCTTTGCCATCAGGAGGTCCACAGCGTGCCAGGAAACACAGGCATGGGTCCTGGCGCATCAGATTGAACTTCTCATAACCTTACAGCACAACAGCCAGCAACAGTAGACTATTTTACAATCCGCAAACTTTAAAACAAATATCACGAGTGCACATAAGTTCATTCATACAAATAAATGTCCAGACCATCACAGTCACTCATGTCAAGTGAGTGAGCAGGGTTTAACGTCCCACCCGACACAGTATAGGTCATTTTCGGGATAGCCTTTTCAGGCAGAATGCACACAAACACATAACAACGGAACAGTAAGTTTGACCTTCACAGAAACACAAAACACAAGAACCTAAAATTGTAAGAACTCCACTATACGCGTGCACATGTAATTAACATAATGGTAGTTCTAATAATCTCCCCTGTTATTCTCCAGACAGACATCAACGTGATAATGCTGTCTACATTTGACACTGTTTCTTAAAAATTATGCGAACAATAAGCTGAAAAATTTCTCCACTGTAAAACCAGCAATTCTAGCAGTAAAAATATTAATAACAACTCTGTCTATCACCAACTATTTGCCACAAGCTTGTTTACATGAGCTGGCTAAAGCACAAACACGTTGTGCAATTTTTCCCCATAACATTAAATGATTTTTCGTGACTGCAATTATTCTTATGTTTTAATCCAGCCACCGATTGCAACACAAAAGAATGATGTTTCAATCTTTCGACAACTGAACAAAGCTCATAAAATGCCCCTGGCAATACTGTCAAAGCGTCATTAATCGTCGGTACCAACCGTGTTTGAAGACACCAACCAGCAGGCACTTGTCGGCTTCACCGTCCCACCAGTAGACTGGTTTGTCCACTTCACCGCCACCGACTAGCGGCACGTCTATCTCACTGTCGCAACATACACAAACACATACATGGTGGGCAAGCAAAAACCACAGCACTGTACTTTTGTCCATATCTTCGCCAATTATCGACCGATTTTCAAATTTTCTTCATTGGCACAGTCTATGGAAAATTTGCAATAATGTTATTATTATATTTCCCACCATGCCACAAATGCATCTCTACACTACCTTGTGAAATATAAATGAAATATGAACGTATAACGGTAATAATGAACAAACATTTTGATAAATGAACAAAAAACACTTAAGATCAACATTGTGGTGAATAGTCTGTATGACACTAGACTGTGCGGGTCTAACACAGTCTAGTGTCATACGGATCATTCACCGCAATGTTGGTCTGAAGTGCTTTTTTCATTTATTTAAATATTCGTTATTATCGTTAGTTTTTACTTACATTTATGTTTCACAAGGTAGTGTAAAAACACACTCGCTGTGTGATGGGATATATAATAATCACTTCATTGCAAATTGTCCGCATGGTGTGCCAGTGAAAAAATTTTGAAAATCGGTCAATAATCGGCGACGATATGGACAAAGGTAAAGTGCCACGTTTTTATAGCCCATGGTATACATGCAACCAATTAATCACAGTCAATAAAAAAGCACAATAAATGATAGCACAAGCTAATACCACCGACTCCACAGTTAGACATTAACACGACAATAAAGACGATCATGTGGCAGCTGCAGCATCTACAAAGCATTACTGCACCACTGACAACAACGTAACCACAGTATGGTCCAGATATTATAACTTTTGGTTTAAACTGCAACAGTTATAAGTACCCTTACCGACCTACCGACCTACCATCTGTCTGTCACACCAAACCTTGTAGAGAACGAGATACATTTGACAAAAAACACAGGCCCCAATTCACAATGTACTTAACATGGAAACTGTCAACCATGAACAAAAAATCAAAATTCGAACTGCAAGGTGGTGCTGAAACAACATGCGACCTGTAGTGATACAATGCAATGCCAATATTATGATTAACATTCACAATATACTGATTTTACAGTGTGTACAAATAGTGATTTAAAGCACACCATAAACTTCATCCACCACGATCAGAAGCTAATAACAAAACGTATACCTTGCAGGAGTTCCGTTGAATATTTTGTCAGCCTGATGGCCAATCACTTCCTGCTTCAAGTAGTAGAGAAGGCGAACACGCAGCAACACTCTACAGGCACAACAATTCAACACACCGGATACAGCCTGAATTCGTGATATCAATGCTGCTATGCACGTCCTAGATTAGCCAACGGATTAACAAAATAAAACAAACTATAACACAAATAAACAAAAAATGGTTACATGTCCTATATTTGAAAACGTGGTTACTGTTGGCACTCGGTATTGTAACAAGTCGAAATTAACAACGAACAACATTTTTTTATTTCAACGAATACACAAAAATTCCAGATTCCATAAGGCATGCAAAATAGTGCTTAAATTTGACACACTGCCTGTAGGCATATCCTTCGGTACCTTCCTAGTCTCACTCAGTGAACATCTGTCAAAATGCTAACCGGAAAACAGGACTAACACAGCAATATATTGTTAATTTTACATTGAAGAAAACAAAAAAACTCAACAACACTCACTTGTTTGACTGGCGGACAAGATGTTTTTTGTATCCATCATCAACGAGAATGGCATCAACGTCGATATCCAGTTTGGTCAGGTCTTCCTCGAACTGCGCTTTCCTCACAACATCCTTCTTTGCCTTCCGACCTTTCCGTCCACGTGGCACAGGAGCAGACAGGCCCGAGTGGTTCTTATAGTTCTTCTCCTGACCATCTTCTGATGGTGAAATCAGATCGAGAATAAATTTCTTGATGCGTTCATCGCCTTCGTAGTGTTTCAGGCTGAACAGCAGCTGAAGAATGCACACACAATCACATGCAAAACTTGCCTCTCTGGCACATTTTCACAATTACTTGAGGTTTAAGTTACTCCAGTCCCAATAATGAACAAATGAGAATTGCTCTGACCAGGGTTCACAGCAAACTAAAAGAACAAAATTCAAGGACTTTCAAAAACCTAAAATTGCATTTTTCAAGTACAAAAAGTATTGATAAAGAGACATATCATACTTGCGCTACATCAAAATTTAGAGTAAAATATATACGAAGAAGAATATGTAATACACAGTGGGAAGTTTTGTTAAGTAAGCAAGTGAACTATAACCAAGTACTGGTGAAATGCCAAATTTTACAAGAATGCTGTTTTCAAAATTTTTATATGCAAATTTTCAAAATATGGAACATTCAAATTCAAAGACTTTTCAAGAACTTTCAAGGGCCTGAAATGTTTTTTTCACAAGAAATTTGAGCAAAGCTCACGAGACGCGCGAAAGCCTATAGCATTTCCAGTTCAGTAGTTATAGTGTCAAAAATCGCATATCATTTGGACTCGGCCCATCGGGACCATAGTAGACTTCGGCCATAGGCGCGCGTGGCGTTGGCGACGGTGGCGCCTCCTTGCGAATGATAAAGACTTGCGCAGCCTCATATCGCAAAAAAATCCGTAAAACCCCCTATTTTGGCGTTCAAGGTCATCCAAGGTCATTGAATTCGGCGCCAATCGACAGCCAGTATACGATTTCATATTAGTGATTAATAGTAACCTAGGCCTTA
>Ga0056128_1009827_pt1 | contig 11964 bp, 9 predicted proteins | sample WorMetLIZISLAND2_FD_71113 | JGI IMG/M metagenome (GOLD analysis project Ga0056128, IMG submission 71113) | Marine gutless worms symbiont microbial communities from Max Planck institute for Marine Microbiology, Germany - Olavius geniculatus... ... | reverse complement strand
CTCCCTAATTTCCCCCAGTCGGACTTAGGGCGCCGGGCGGACTCACGTTGGGCTTTGCCCCAAATTTCTAGTTTACATATATACTAAATATGGTTCGTTGCGTATGGTTTAGGGTTTCGGGTTAGGGTGAGTTAATATAGGGTAATGTTAATTAACGAAATGTCTAAAGAAATGCTAACAACTTAGAAAAATTGGCGTGACCGCACGAATTTGAAAATAATTTTCGCGTTACGCGACAATATATCAAAATTATATATAAAAAACTGCAAACAATTTATTTGATGTTGTATAAGCGCTGACGTGAAACTGCAACAAGTAATTTCAGCAAAGCTCACGAGACGCGCAAAAGCATATAGCAGTTCCTGTTTGCAGGTAATCTTAGTCTATCTCCATCCATTTCGTCGTAATTCACTATTTTGCAGCCAAAAATCGCCAAAAATCACGTTAAATCAATATTTTTAGGGTTCAAGGTCATTCAAGGTTATTGACGTTGACATTCGTAAGAAGCTCCTCATCAGTGCTTGTTATGATAAGCAGTCTGGCTGTGCCTATCTGCAACCATTTACACGCTAAACAAGCCAACAGAGTATAAATAACCACTTTTTACAGGGGTACCTCTCGATGACACCCACGTGCGCAAGCCTGCTTGAATCTGGAGGGTTCGGAGTCCGGACTTAAACTGCTAAAATCTACATTCCATGCTAAAAATTTCATACGCAGGTTCTCTTGGTCTATCTCCAGCCATTTTGGCGCAATTCACTCTTCAAATGCGTGTCACAGCGCAAAATTGTGCAAAAAATTCACCAAAAACCCCTTTTTGGGGGTTAAAGGTCGTTCAAGGTCATCGATGTTGATAAATCTCAAAAGCCTGTCGCCAGTGCTTGTTATGATAAACAGCATGTCTGTGCCTATCTGCAGCCGTGTTCACGCTACACGAGATAATTGCCCTAAAATATCCACTTTTTAGGGGGGTAGCTGTCTTTGACGCCCGCCTGCGCCGGCCTCCTTAAACCTAGGGGTTCGGGACTTGGACTGTTAAAATCTACGTTGAGTGCCGAAAATTTCATACGCAGGTTGTCTTGGTCTATCTCAAGCCAATTCGTCGCAATTCAGTGCTGAAATGTGCGCTGCATCCAAAAATTGCGAAAAATTCACTAAAAACCTCTTTTTTAGGGGTTCAAGGTCGTTTAAGGTCATCGATGTTGATAAATCCAAAAAGCCTGTCACCAGTGCTTGTTATGATAAGCAGCGTGTATGTACCTATCTGCAACCGTTTTCACGTTATTCGAGCCAATAACGGCAAAATGACGTCTTTTTAGGGGGGGTACCCCTCTTCGACGCCCTCGTTCGAGGGGAACCCCTGCGCCCAGTGGCACGAAATTTTGTCACGGTAAACTAGAGACCTTGGGACAGCCCATAGTGAAGATTTCGTGGTCCTAGCATGCACCGTTTTGATACAGCTCACGAGTGTGACAGACAGACGGACAGACAGACGGACAGACGGACGGACGCCCAGACGATGGCAAAGACGCGCGAAGCATTCTGCTTTCGTGCGTAAAAATCAAAAAGTTAAGCACAAACTAATGTATTAGCTTAGCCTATACATTCATTCTGTCTTTAATAGCCAGATTTAAATGGTTAAGCTAGTGCATAATGTTCGTGCTTATATTTTTGATTTTTTCTCCTCGCACGCTACGTTCCTAACGTAGCGAAGAGGAGTATATGAAATCAGTGTTATATTGAGGACTGACCGACCACCGACGACCGACCTCTGTTCCTGCAAGAGCATTCCTGGATGAACTTCAAACGGTCATATTTCCATAACGATGCCAGATAGACGCATAGTCACAATGGACCACCCATAGGAAGTCGACCGCCGGGAGTCAAATGGTCACGTGACCCGTGACGTCACGCGACCCCAAAAGGTCAAGGTCGTGACCCCATTATCTTTGAGGCGCCATATCTCCATAACGGTGCCAGATAGACGCATGCGTTGAGGTATAACAAGACAAATGGCAATATCGTCATCGAGCATTATTGGAAATTTTTTTCTTTCAGTTCTTAAAATCGAGCAATATTTTATGAACTTCGGGGAGACAATTTGCAATAACGACCTCGACGCCAGTCACTATTAGTATAATATTAAACGGGTCTCAATTAGAGGCCGGGTTTCTAATACAAGCCAAAAGGAGCGAAAAAGCTCTTAGAAAAATACAAAAAATGATACGCTCGAGAAGTACATTGGATTGGTCACAATTATAATATTTGTTGTTGCAGTTTGACATCTGCGTTTATACAACATTAAATAAATTGCTTGCAGTTTTTTTTATATATATAATATTTGGTGTTTTAATTAAATTTGAAATGTCAACTACAAGTTACAACCACAATTGCAATTACAACAACTACTACTATCTCTGGCATCTTAGGTTTGATTTGTTTAATATAATGGAATGACTGCATGTGGGACGTCAAACTTAGTTTGCATACTAAATTTCGTGCAGATGCGTGGAAAAAGGCCGAGTTATGAGCGATAAACGGAATTGAAAATTGCGGCCGCCGCCATTTTGATTTAATACCATTGCCGATTTTGGTCACATGGCCTGTTTTCCGTAACAGGTGGCTGCATTTCTGCAAAATTTATTAATCTAGCTTATCTCAATCTATGGCTACGTTATTCTGTCTTGCGCAAAAATAAAAAAAAATAGCGGCCGACGTCATTTCAAATTTTATTTTTGTTCAATATTATGGCACAGCGATATGTAAGACGTCAAACTTAGTCCACATGCCAAATTTCGTGCAAATGCTTGCAATAGCAATCAAGTTATGTGCATTATGTTATGTGCAAAACAAATTTTGAAATGGCGGTCGCCGCCATCTTACTTAAATTTAGTACCGTTGCCGATTTTGGTCGCATGATTTATTTTCGCTGATGGTTGGCTACACTGCTGCGAATTTAATATACGCCAATCGGCGGCTGAGTTATCATTGTCTGTGAAAAAAATGCAAGATGGTGGCCGGCGCCATCTTGCATTTTATTTTTGTTTAATATCATGCATAACGATATGTAGGACGCCAAGCTTAGTCGTCATGCCGAACTCCATGACAATACTTACAATAGAAATTAAGTTATAATCGATAAACAAAATTTAAAATGGCGGCCGCCGCCATTTTGAGTTTAGCACCGTTGTCAATTTTGGTCACATGGTTTATTTCCGGTTGTTGTTGCCTACACCACTGCAAAATTTGGTTAATATAAGTTAATCGGTTGTTCAGTTATTACTGTCCGTGCAAAAATCTAAGATGGCGGCCGGTGCCATCTTGGATTTTATTTTTGTTCAATATTATAACATAAAGATATGTAGGATGTCAAACTTAGCTCAAATTTTGTGCAAATACGTGCAATAGCAACCAAGTTATGGGCGATAAACGAAATTCAAAATGGCTGCCACCGCCATTTTGAATTTAGCACCATTTTCGATTTTGGTCACATGGCCTATTTCCGTTGGTGATTGGCTACATTACTGCAAAATTTGTTCAAAGCCTCATAGAACCTCTGTGTATTATGTTACTCTATTATTATCAAAGGCCTAACAGGCTAACAGCAAAACTTTTACTAACTGCTGTACTAATTTTTTTGTAAAACGTGCATGTAGGAGATCGGGTCTGTTTCTTAGTAATTATTTCGGCCCTGGATCGGGAACGATATGGCTGAAGAACTTGCAATGCAATGGTCAAGAGACGTCTTTACAATTCTGCCCGAATCCTGGTTGGGGAGTTAGCAGCGGCTGCTATCACGGCGACGATGCATCCATCATATGTGGAAACGGTAACAAACCTTCTATGGTATGTAGTTACAATGTCGGGAAAAAAGTGAACCCCTAGAGATTGTACAATTTAAAATGTCAACTCTAACATATCTCAATAAAATTTTGTACGCTCAATCTTCCGTGAATTGTCGAAGTGATCATTAAATTTCATTAAAAATATTGTGTTTTTTAAATGGAGTTAATCATCACAGGCTGAACGGTAGTTCAAGCCCTATGTTAACGGTGACTTCTCATTCCAATGGAAAAGCCAAAAATTCGACCCTCGACAGAATCAAAACCGCTGACCCGATTGAGATATAATTTGCCACGGTTGATTGCGTCGGCAAAGTGATCTCTCGTGCAAAATTTTATTTAAATCTGCCAAGGGGGCTGCTTGGCAAATAGGTAAAGTATACGCAAAAACTTTTATATTCACCGTGTTTCATAAAAGGCACCCTTTTTTTATAACTCAGTCGAATGGTGATCAATTTGCATAAAATGTTTACCAGATGTAGCTGAAGAAATACAAATTCAAATTACTACAACAAAATATGGCCGTTAGTTAAATATTCTTTGCTAGTCGTTATGTAATGCTGACGTCATAATGTGTCGTGAGTACAAACTGGCTTGTCTGAACTGGTTCTGTCCAGTGGCGGATCCAGAAGTTTGGAATAGGGGGGCGGGATCTGGGGAGAGGGCTATGCCCCCTCCCCAGAAAATTGTTGAGAATGTTATGCAAGAACCATGCATTTTGGTGCAAAATTTTCACTTGTTTTAAAATGCATCCAGTCAATAGGGGGGTGGGCGCTTTCCCCGCCCCTCCCCCTTGAATCCGCCACTCGTTCTGTCAGTAGCTACACTGCTTCGATAGTGAACTTTATCTGGTTTACTGATGAAAATGTTCATTGTGTCAGCACTTAGCAACATGGATGCATAAAATCAGCTGGCTCGCAATCCAAAAACTCATCCATCTCGTTAGCGGAGTGTGCTGGTACACTGTCTTGCTGAAGTGTGTAAAAGTTACGCTATCCCCACAAGTGTGTGAAAGTGATCGTTTTGCACATTTTTGTGGCTACAATGTCAAAACGTCAACAGTTTGTCATCATTAAGCCAGGTAAAGTTCGCCATCAACGCAGGGCAGCTATTCAGCAAGTCTGCCAGCACCGGTTGCAACAAGCCAGTTTGTACTTGCAGCACACTATGACGTCAACATAGTCACGACTGGCAAAGAATATTTAACTATTAGCACATTTTGTCTAAATATTTCGAATAAGTATTTTTTCAGCTACATCTGTTAAAAATTTTGTGTAAATTGATTATCATTTGACTGAATTATAAAAGAAAGAAAAAGAGTGCATTTTTATGAAACATCGTGTATACCTTTTTTCTTCAATGCACCTACAAGCCAGACCACTTAGGGGATTTTTACGCGCAATGGCTTAAACTACCCGGCCTCTCGCAATGAGCAAACCTTTTAGGGTTAAAAAATAAAATATAATAATTAACATATTTATTCGAAAAATTCAGAAAAATTACAATGGCGCATATGGGAAAAATTAAACAATTCTTTAAACGGTTATAGCTCCAGCTGCGTATGAGATAAAGTCGTAATATTTAGTAACTTACAGGGTATGGTTTTCGTGGCCGGCCAATCTATTGCTGTCAATCAAATTTACCCCGAACCCTCCTTGGTTGCCGTGGCAACGAAATTTGAGACAACATGGGCTATAACTCTGCTTTTGTAAAAGATATCTGCGAGATCTTTGCATCTATAAGGGGGAGGTGTTCGGGGTTGGGCTATCGAATGCTTCCAATGAAAGTTTACACTGACCGACCCTCGTTGCCACGGCGAAATAATTTAGGACAAAATGGGCTATAACTCGGCTACAAACTGTAAGAGATATGCCGAAGATCTTTTCGTATAAAGGGGGAGGTTCTGTTCGACCTATCAAACGCTGCCAATCAAATTTTTACCACGACTGATCCTGTTTGCATGGCAATGAAATTTGAGACAAAGTAGGCCTAGTCTATAACTCGGCATGTGTAAGAGATATTTTGCGAGATCCCTACATCTAACAGGGGTTATGGTTAGCAATGACGAAAAATCAGACGCCGCACTATATTTTATTAGACAAAAAGTAAGCATTACGCTCAAATAACGAACTTCGACGACCGTTTGGGAAAGCAGAACCTTAATTGTATTTTTTAACATTGGAAACTGCCAGCTGATTTGGTCTTGACCGTGGTGTTGACATTGGACTTCTTTTAGCGAAACTTGATCTCATCTAATGTCACGTGACCCCAAGAAAGTCAAGGTCGTGACCGTAAAATATCCGCGGTTCGATATGTCAGTAATTGATTGTGATCGCCTGTAGGAAACCAGTATTTTAGTACTAAAAAGCAAATATAAATGTACAGAACATCAGTTTATAGGCTACTTGGTAACGACAATATCCAAGAACACTGAAGTGTATTATGGGTCGTAATGTACCTTCGTATTTTCGATAAAATGAAATTAAAACCGGCCTTTCCAAAACAAGCAACGAAAACCAATCAAGCAGTCCTTCGTCCAAACGAAATCCACTGTTCAATAATATACTAACTATATTTCTGTCAATTCACGGTCATTTCACGAAGACCCTTTCGTCGGCAACCCTTCGTTCAACACGAACTCAATACCAGCATGGGAAACCATCCATCTTCTGGGCCGAAGGTTCCCATGTAGACCTAGCTGAGATCTTGCAGTCACCCAGGACGGAAGACGAAGCAAAAATAGCGGATGGTTACAGTGGCGCTCAACACGTGCGGCAAAAAGAGGTGAGCAACAACCGACAACGAAGTCTACCGAAGCACTAGCAGCGACGCCTAAGAGTGCTTCGCATGACCATACGGTACGAAGCCAGACATCACTTCGAGTTGCCCGAAGGACCTACAAACAGAAACTGAACGACGAATGACCGAATACGAAGAAGACGAAACACTGTTACTAAGTGGAACAGTGGACTTAACGAAGGCATCTACGGAAGCAGTTGGTGTTTCGTCACCGGGGGATTCCGAAAACGACCCCTTTGCCTCACCAATGACGCATTCAAGAGCTTCAACGCTTCGTCAACGACGACATATCGAAGGCTCTAAAGGTCGTGGTCGGAGCGAAGACGTGGTGAAAGGACGAAGACCGAGAGACGAAGACGGCGATTTTCAGCACCGTGTTTCGTCTATACGCCATTTCGGTCGTCGTAGGGGTTTTTATGGGCTGGATCTTGTAGTAGCTGGAGTTCGGCAAGCTGTGATTTGTGAAGGAAATCGAGGAAGCATTTGACTTTGCTTCGTTATTTTTCGAAGACGAAGAGACCGACGAAGACCGAAGCACTCTACTCAGAAGTAGGCCCAGCGGACCCAAAATCTTCGGCCAGGCGTGGACGAAGCACTTCAAGGAAACTTTCGACAAGAACGAAGTCGAGATATCGCACACCGTGCGAGTCATCAACAAAACGAGAAGGAAGTCGACAAAGTCACCAAGCCAAGTCCAAATCAACGACTGCTTCGTCATCTGATAGTCCTTCGTCGGACGACGAACATGACAGGAAGACGACAGCCGTAACCAGACCGAAACATATCTTAAAACCGCCGAAGTTTGATGGAACGACTTCGTTTCAAAAATTCTGGGCTCAATTATTCCGGAATTGTGTACGACACAATCGTTGGGACCGAAGCACCAAACTGGTCTATCTTCGTAACTTGCTAGATAAGGATGTGGCCAAGGTTTTGTGGGATTATGGGAAGGAAGTGACCGAATCACTTTCCGGATTGACGAAGATATTAAAGATGCGTTTCGGAGGAAAGACTTTCTCCGACAAGCATCGAATTGAAATACGAAACTGACGAAGACAGAAGGGTGAGACCTTACAGAATTTGCATTCGGACATACGAAGACTAGCTGCATTAGCTTTTCCGGATATAGAGTACCAAAGCAGAGAGATGATATCGACTGACTACTTTCCGTATGCTTTGGCTGAACCGGACTTCGCGCTGAAGGTTCGGGAAAGATGTCCTAAGGACTTGGAGTCAGCACTACGAATAGCCTTACAGCTCGAGGTATGGACCAAAGACAGCGAAAAGCTGAAGCTAAAGAGTCCAAAGACAGTACGAAAGGAATTAAAGAAAATGAAAAAAAGTAACGAAGTCCAGTACTACGGCAGCATCAGCGACGAAACGCTACCATGAGATGTTGCTGAAGGAATTGGAGGAAAAGACAAAGAGGGTTGAGGAGTTAGAAAGCCGAATACCGAAGTCAAAAATAAACAGCCACACGAAGCACCACAAAAACCGACAGAAGGGCGTATCAGATATATGGAGAATACGAAGAAAGTGGTGGAAGAAATACGGAAGGAAATGGCTGAATTGAGGACTCAACTGCCACAGCCATACGCTGCTAGGCCAGCGACCGAAGCAACTGCTTCGTCCCGGACCGAAGCACCACCGTACCGATATACTTGCCGACGCTATGGTAGGATTGGACACTTTGCCAAGGACTGTCCTTCGCCGACATTTGAAGCAAACCAAGGCCGACTGCAGTCGCCTTCATATACTGCACAAAAGCCTAAAAACGTTCGTTCTGTACGCAGCAAACACTTTAATACGTGCATCGAAGTAAGGTACCGAAAATACCGAATCAACACCCTGGTCGACACCGGAAGTGACATTACCATTGCTGGCTTGGATTGCGCGACGAAGTACGGATGGGCAATGTACGAACACCCAACAAAGTTAGTCAAGTTAGTGAACAACGAAGACATGCTGATAGAAAAAATTACGTACGTGACGCTTCGGGTTGGCAGCCGAAATATCGAGTCCGATATCTTCATCACACCGGATATGATTAGACTTATTATTGGAGTAGACTGGTTGCGGAAGCGACGGCATTTTGTATGGGATTTCGACAACCACCGTATCAAGTTAAGCGACGGAGAATGGATCGATCTTCGGCGCGAAGACGGCACACACAGTCTTCGCCAAGTGTATGTGAACAAAGACATTTCGCTTTCCTTGCACAGCAGACGAAAGTAAATGTCCGAATTATGCACGAAGACATACGAAGCAAGCCATTCATCGGACTGATGGAAGCCGAAGCAGTACAGAATTTGAGACACGTTTACAGTGCCTGAAGCCAAGTTCTCTGGTATTAAAGTGCTGTTACTTAATGACGAAAAGAAAAGTCAGATTCTGACGAAAGGGACAGCTTGGAGAGCTGCATACCCTTCAAGTAATGGACTAAGTATCGACCAAAGCACTCGCTTCGGTGCGGCCCGAAGACGCCACAAACGAAGAGAAGGAAGCTATTGACAAGTCGATGACGAAGTTACCCGAAGACATGACGAATGAGCAGCAAAAGCGGGTGAAAACTTTGCTGTTTTGTTACGGAAGTATTATCTTGACAGAAGAACACGATGTTGGACGGACGAATTTGGTAGAGCACCGAATTGATACTTACAAACACCGACCGATTCGGCAGGCTCTTTGGCTTGATCCGTTTTGACACTTTTAATTAGACTGGATCGATAGCAAAGTTAACGAAATGGTCTGCCACGGTATAATGGAACCAGCCGCTTTGCCATGGGTTTTTAATATCGTACTAGTAAATAGTAAAGAAGGAAGACGGATCGCTTCGGTTTTGTGTCGGTTACCGAAGACCCAACGCCGTAACGAAGCAGGATACGTATCCACTGTCGCTGATTGACAACTGTCTTAATGCTTTGACTGGATCGTCATGGTATTGCACGTTGGACTTTCGCTCTTGATACTATAATATCCCCATTGCCGAAGAAGACAAGGACAAAATCGCTTTTGTCACACGAAGCGGATGTTTTCGTTTCAGTGTGATGCCCTTTGGTTTGACTTGTGCTCACAGTGTGTTTCAACGGTTGATGAACTTAATGTTGTCGGGATTGTCATATCGGTCGTGCCTGGTTTACCGGGATGACGTGATTGTTTTTGGACACAGCTTTGACGAAGCAATTAATATATTCGAAGAGGTTTTCGGACGTCTACAGAAGACCAGGCTGAAGCTAAAACCTTCCAAGTGTTCGCTTTTTCAGAGGTCTGTGGAATTTCTTGGCCACGTCGTATCCGGAGCAGGCATTGCTATGCAAAAAGTCAAAATCGCTGCCATTTGGGATTGGCCTTCGTGCCAAAGCATCACCGAAGTCTCAGCGTTCATGAGACTTAGCGGATGTTACAGATGTTTCGTCCATTATCGCTTCGCCGCTGTATGAATTGATGAAGAAAAATCTGGAGTTCGTATGGACTAGACGATGCCAAGACGCGTTTTATGAGTTGAAAGGAAGGCTGATGTCAGAGCCTATACTCACGTTACCAAAGAACGAAGGATGCTTTATTTTGGATACGGACACTTTAGATTTTGGGTGCCGTACTGTCTCAAAGGCAGACCAAAGCACCTGCCGAAGCACCCGCTTCGAAGCCAGACCGAAAGCCTCGTGTATCGCAATCCGAAAACAGAGTTATCGCCTATGCTTCAGGGACTTTATCGAACGCCAAAAACAAGTAAGAAACAACGTGGAAGGAATTGCTGGCCGTGGTTTTCGGCCTTGAACAATATCGTCAGTATTTGCTGGGACGTTACTTCGTGATTCGCACAGATCACGCTGCGCTTTCGTTGTTACGAGGAACACTTGAACCTATGTCGCAGCTGGCCAGATGGTTAACCTTCATGGAGCAGTTTGACTACGAAGTTGTGCACCGAGATGAAGCCAGACACGGAAGTGCCGATGGTCTAAGTCGTAGATTTCCCGAAGCAAACGAATCGACCGAAAACACTGAAGATGATAAAGCAGACGAAGCACCAGAAGCAGATATACGTGTTGTGACGCAGGTGAGAGGTGCTGCCGTCTCTGTAGGGGAGAACTTCGCCCAGCTACAGCAGGATGATGCCGAGGTCGGAGCCACGGTGAGATTTCGTTTAATTGACGAAGCACCTACCAACGAAGACCTTTAAATCGAAACCGTGTTGACGAAGAAAATGACGACGAAATGGGACGAGTTGAAGGTGTATAATGGACTTATGTTCTGAAACAGAGATAGTCCGAAGAAAGGAGAATTGAACTTCCCGCAGCTGCTGCTACCATGAAGCAAAGTTGACGTAGGACTGCGATTGTGCCACGCTGAAACAGTGGGTAGACACTTCGGGATCCGAAAAACGCTGGACTAAGTAAGACGAAGGTTTTATTGGTCCGGGTGGAAAGAGGATACTGAGCGTTTTGGCCGAAGATGTCCGGAATGCACTAAATACCACCGAGGAAAACTGACGAAGCAGGGGCCGTTGAATCCTGTGGTCGCAGGCACGCCGTACGAACGATGGTATATCGATCTGACAAGGCCCAACCCGAAGAGTGATAGAGGACATATCTGGATTATGACATGATTATTCGTACACGAAGTGGGTCGAAGCATTTCCGCTTCAAAGCAAGGAAGCCGAAGCAGTGGCCAAGTATTAGTGGAGCAAGTGTTCACTCGCTTCGGAACGCCCTTATCAATTTTTGAGTGACCAGGGAAAGAGGTAGATGGACGCATCATGAACGAAGTCTGCAGGCTCTTCGATATTGAGAAGCTTCAGACGACTCCGTGTAAGCCTTCGACAAACCAAGTCGAGAGATTTCACCGGACCATGATTAGCGTCCTTGCCAAAACCGACTCTGAGCACCAGAAAGACTGGGACGTTCGTCTGCCGTTTGCCATGGCAGCATACCGAAGCGCCAGACACGAAGCGACCACCTATACCCCGAATCACCTTGTATTCGAGCGTGAAGTTTGTGCCTTGGTTGATATCGTATTCGGAAGTCCGCATGACGAACCGCACGAAGATTGCGACTCTCTTGTCGAGAATATGAGAGAAAGATTCGTTGCAGCTTTCGCTGATATCCGAAGTACCTTGCAGCGAAACGCTGAACGCAATAAGAGATATTATGACTTGGGCCTGAAGCCGAAGACATTCAAGGTTTGCCAAGGCAACGGGGTCGGTCGGGGAAAAATGCAATTGGCAGCATTTGATGGCCCATCACTGAAAACCCCCTATAGGCGCAAAAATCTCGCAAAAATCTTTTACGCAAGCCGAGTTATAGCCAATTTTGTCCCAAATTTC
>Ga0056128_1009825_pt1 | contig 11965 bp, 7 predicted proteins | sample WorMetLIZISLAND2_FD_71113 | JGI IMG/M metagenome (GOLD analysis project Ga0056128, IMG submission 71113) | Marine gutless worms symbiont microbial communities from Max Planck institute for Marine Microbiology, Germany - Olavius geniculatus... ... | reverse complement strand
ATCTTATACACAGTCAAAGTTATGACCGTTTAAAGAATTGCTTAATTTTCCCCATAGGCGCCATTGTAATTTTTTCGATTTTTGCGAATAAATACGTTAAATATTAATTTCAAATTTTTTAACCTTCAAAAGGCACATCCTTGCGCGAGACCGCGTCGTTTGAGCCATAGCGCGCAAAAATCGGCCGAAGGGTCTGACCTGTAGGTGAGTTTCTGGAAAAAAAAGGTATATGGATAGCTATAAAAATTTTTGCGTATATTTCACCCATTTGCCGGGAAGCCCCCTTGGAGGGATTTGCATAAAATTTAGCATGACGGGTCCCCTCGCCGACGTAATTAACCATGTCAAATTTTATCTTAATCGGGTCAGGGGTTTTGATGCTGCGGGGGGTCGAATTTTTGGCTTTCCCATAAGAAAGAGAAGTCGCCGTTAACACAGGGCTTGAACTACCGTTCAGCCTGTGATAATTCCTGGATGCGCCTCTGGGATTGTCGCCGTGGTACGCAGTGTTGCTGCTGCAGCGTGTCTGCAAAGCGTTGCATGCTCGCACGCATGTCAGCACTGTGTCATCAATTCAGCGAAACAGTTCCGCTCCGCCAATGAGCTTGACAGTCGATAGCTCCCTATGTTTCTCTCCGTCTGTCTCGTTGACGTTTCCGATTTTCTTTTAGCTACAGATCACGGCACGGCACGTGCAGCTGGCAACGGCTGGCTCAGAGCGCGTTGCACAAATCGAACTTGTATTTAAGTTCATGCTTAACAACTAGTTCTCAAACTCCCACGCCATCCACAGTTCTTATATTTATTTTTTTCGTCAACTTCATGAATTTGACCGAAACGAAAGGTCTGAAGCAACGGATGTCGTGGTCTATCAGCTGCAGCCGGAAGCGACTTTTTCCTGCAAACGCAAAGCCCGATGCGAAGCGACAACGCGTACCGGAAGTGACGTCAGACGACAGCCAGACGACGTTGAAGTACACGTGGATCGCCGGTCAGCACATCGCGTGTTTCATCGTCGGCGGTGAAGCTCGTCTGTGTCTGCCGCAGCTATTGCGGTCGGTCGTCGACCGCGTGGACGTCGAGCGTCTGGAATCAACTCGTCGACGTCTGTGCGTCAACCTCGATCAGTGTGATGTGCGTCAGCTGGCCGTGCTACACGACGTCGGCGTGCTTCCAGCGTCAGCGATCAGCTGCGGACTCATCACCCTGAGTGACGCAAACCGACTCGTGGCCGCCCTGTCACAGTTCATCGACGTCCACCGGAAGTGGGCCTGGTCACTATTTTTGGGCGATGACGTCATAGACTCAGACCGAAAGTACCGCGACGACGATGTACTTCCGGTTTGTCATGCGTGTTTCGGCGGCTGCAGTGGACTGCTGAGTCGTCGTTGGGGCCGCGGCGGGGAAGTCTTAGTCCGATGCGACGAGTGCGCCGCCATCTTGTCACCGGAAGCGTTCGTGGTGCACACGCATCTTGCCGACACCGAGTCGCGTGGCACGTGTCATTGGGGTTTCGACTCGCGCCGCTGGCGACATTACGTCATGCTCAGCACGTCGTCCGTGCCGTCGGAAGTCGATCGCCGACTGCAAGTCGCGCTGGATGACGTAAAACAACTTCGCGACGACCAACTTCAGCTCGAACCGATTCCCAGATGTCTACAGGTATATTTTATTCGAAGTTTATACGGCGATAACATGTAAAAACACGTTTATACAGATGTTGTACAGCTGTTTCAGTGTTTCACTTTTTACATCTAACTGCGTTTGCCGTAAGAGTAAAAATATCACGTTAGCCGCCAAAATGTGTGTTCAGATCTTGCAAGACAAATTTTGGCATATCGCGCGCGTTGAAATATGGACGTGGTTATAATTATAACAGACTTTTTCACAGCGTAAATTCATTCGCAAATCCGGATCAAATATCGCATATATAGAATAGTCTAGTGAACATATATCGTCACAAAAATTCGTAAAAAAACTTAAGAAAAAGCAGACCAGTGGAATCAGAGTTGACCTCAAAAAAGGACGCAGTAAAATATCTTTCTTTGCGTTGTCTTGGACGACGGTTTGTAATGATTTCCCAAGTTACGGCCCGTTAGAAATTGTCCTCGTTATTTATCGCTGTAGTCATTACTCGCTACCACATTTGAACCAATTCGTCCGCATAATTACGTCCCACTCCTGATAAATCAATAGAAATCAACGAAAAGTAAACTCGTCATTCTGTTGCTGATGATCACAGACGCAGCGCCTGAAGAACGTTTTGTAATGTTAGCAGCGACAGAATTCATTGGACTGTACTTTATCGATATTCATTCGGCCTATACTGGTTAGGATACTTGTCCAGCTATAAATCTCTCGCTGGGTTCAGCTACACGTGATATTGTGGTTTCATTGACGACCTGTCACCGACCGATGATTGAGCGGCAAAATGCGAGTTTGTCTGTCTGTCCGTCCATCTGTCTGTCTCGTTGAAGTTTCCGATTCTGCTGACGCCGATCTCCATTTAGTTACAGACCACTGCTAGCGCAGTTGACTTAACAATGTCACGCCAACGAAAAGTCGTTTATATGTGTTTACTTCAATTATATAATTTTTTCTCGAATCTGCGCCTGGGATTCAGCAAGGTTTTCCTTTGCTATTGTGCGCAATAAAAATTTACTTACTTGTTTACTTATTTATTTACTAGTTGTTAAGCATTTCGGTTTTTTCGTTTGAAGGCGATGGGTTATGTTAATCTGCTTATTTTGGGACGTGACGATTCAATAAGCCCTTAATCGACAAACCAAAAAATTAGTTCACATCGGTAATATCACATAATATGGAAAATACTATAAACCAGCAGAACACAAGATTAATTTTAGCTATATATAGTTCTCGTTTAAATATAAACTCAACTGTTGTGTATTTTGCATCAGGGAGACTACAGCAGCAACGGCCCATCGTCTTACAAGAATTCCTTGGCTACAGCAGAAATTATCTGCAATGATATACTTCGCCAGATAACCAGCGACAGCAGGTAATCTTGTGTTCAATTTTCTTCTCACATATACTTGCTTACTTACATACGTACTTACTTAGACTTTGATTTTGTCAGAGTATATGCTATTGCTACAATGACCAGATATTAATACCACTTATTTCGCAAATAACCGTGAAAGACATTTAGAGCCATGGTTGATAGATATCCTATAGTCGGAATATTATATCTCAGCTAGCCAGTATGCGATTGTGTATTAGCGACCAAAGTGGCAGTTTGGCTTAGTGGTTACCCCGTTGATATGATATTGCTCAACGAAGTTGCTTTACGTCGGGACCGGTTAATACGTGGATGGAAAATTGACTGTAGGCAAGTAAACCACCTCGGTAGCCAGCCAGCCAAGTCACCTCAGGCTCTGAATTAATCTCCTTGCGCAAAATTTAGTAGCGGCTTCTGGGCCGAGTAATAAAAATGTATGGCGGTAGTGGATATGGACATTATAGCTTTGTATTTAGGCTTACCCGCTGTCTAAGCCGCTTGCTTTGGTCGTCTAAAGGTCGGCGGTCGATTGGCGCGTCTTCTGCATACATCAATTAAGTGAACCGGATGAACTGTCATAATGACTGCGCCGTAACGACAGCATCATTAACGCTGCTGTGTCCGATCCCGTTTATTACTGTGTTAACAGGCCGGCGTAGCTCTAAATGCCTTCGTTTTTTGAGTTAATGACCTGTAGACACGACAGAATGACGGAAGTCGACAACGTCGTTGCATCCAGACACGAACATAGTCGATATCCAATGGCAGCGCCAGTTATTTTGTGACCGGTAAGACCAATGATCAGAATAAAAAGTTTAAATCAAAACAGTACATCGCGCCTGAGCGATGTGAAGTATTTTCCAAAAACATTTTCGTGATCGATATAATCTTGATCTACACTGTGTCTCGGAAAACGGGTTATCAGATTTTAATAGTTTAAGGTGCGAATATTTTTTGACACAACTGGCCATCAAATGGTTGCTCAAGTTCTCATCTCACAAAACATTACCTGGAAAAACAGAAATAAGGAAGTAAATAAGTAAGTAAAACGTAAATTTATATAGCGCATCATCGTCAAAAGCCTTTAATGCCCTGCATACATTAGTACTCTGAAGAGAAAAATGTCTTAAGTAATCGTCCAAAAACAAATATGGTGCGAATAGGATCACGCACTGATGTCTCGGCAGTGAACAAGCGAAATATTCGTTAAAATAAACAAAAAACATCAAAAATTTGTGTTTATTTTTTTTTAGATATGTGGCTCTTAACAGCTTTGATTTCATTGCGTTCGACAGTGCATGTTTATAGTGTCGTGCACTAGTGAATCTATCGGACGCTGTCTAGAAATGCTAATGAACTCAAGAAGCGACTAATTGATGGCTGAAGCAGAACATTCTCGATAGTGCTCTCAATAAGTGCAAAATGCATCTGCCTGCCTGCGTGCACACAAATGGCCGATATTTCGCATATTTATTGTCAACTAGCTGCCAGTTGTCCAGCTTGACAGTTGGATAAACTGTCACAAAAAGTGCTAGACGTTTGAACAAAATGTACGAAATGTGTGTTATTTTAATCTATTCCTATAACTTAAAGCAAAGAAAATGCAGCCTAAAAATTTTAGTTTCTAGCGACATGAAGCTTATAGGCCTATGGATATGCGTTGGGGGTTCGGAGTACAGACAGTGAGAAACGTGTGTGTTTGCATGCTTATTATAACGCATATTTCTATGGCCAGACCGCCAAGATGTCAAAATGGGCGGTTCTAAAAATTGAATAAGCGTTTATACGTGAAAGTAAAGTTTCTTCAAAACTGCATGTTATATGGCCGCGAGAAACGTGTGTACAGAGTGTGCCTAAACGAGGCTACTTTGTTTTGTGTCTTGTAACTTTTCGGTTTTATTTTGTTTTGTCGTCGCGAACGTGCGATGAGCGGGCGCCCTCGGAAACGAAATCCGTATCTACGGGATGCAATACCGGCACGGTCATTGCTGTGTTAGACACGACACGGTGGCTTCCGTTAACGGTCGATATCGACGGAAATGCGTGTCATGTGAACAGTAGCCTATTTCCGTTGTACCCTTTAGGCGATTTTCTGCCAGTACTTAAACGAAAGGTCTATTCAGAAGTGCAGTATAATGTTACCATTTATTTGTAACACTGTACTGAAAATATTATCATAAACTCATGTTTAGTTCTCGCTAGTTTAATTACATTCTTATTATATAAGTTTACGCTTTTTCTCGCGTTCGGCGAAAAAAGTCGCGTGAACATTGGTCCATAACAACAAAGTTGGAGATGTAGACTCAAACCCCTTTAATCAACATTTTTCGAAGACCAAAAATTTGTCATTTAGGGGGTGTTGTCCCCTTAAATTTTACACGTATTAAGAGAATGGCAAAGAATTGCTAGCGCATATTTCAGCGGGGACGGGAGTTTAGCCAACAATTTTAACAATGTACATTTCAATTTTTTTTAAAATCCCGCATATGCACCCCTATAATATTGGTGGTCATTATATAATTTGGGTACACATTTTATGCCCGCACCCCCAACATTTGAAAAGGCATAACGTCTAAAATTCGGTGCGATTTGGGACAACCTTTGACTTTGACAGCGAATAGTTATCTCCGAAACGAATCAAGATATCGAAAGTCGGGAAAACAGCTGATCAACCACAACTTCTCCCATGGTCGATAAAAACCTGGCGAGTAAGTGGAGTATGGGTTTATAACAGGCGGCGTGCTGAGCAACGGGCGTTGCCAAAGCGTTTGTTGACGTCGACACCTGTTCTCAGACGACAATCGATTTCCCATCAATACCTGTCTCAGGTGTCGCCGAACAGGTAAACTAATTGATTAGTTGATTACTTCATTGATATGTAAAAAATACACTGATGGATTCCTTTTTCTTAATAACCTATGAACAGCTTATTATACCCATGATATTTAAGACACTTGGACATTTATTATCACTGACATAAGCACACTAAGCTTGTTGTTAAGGGTTTTTGGTTGGCATAGCAACAGAAGGTCACCAAGGGTCGAACAAATTTGTACTTTATTGTTTTTCAAAATGGTTTTACTAAAGCTAACCAAAATGTCAAACAAATCAATTTTGACCAGCAAGTCCTACGGGAATATATGTGGACTCCTACTAGATTTTGCACTGTGCTAATTATTTTTAACGTTTTAGCTCATCAAAGTTAGTAACGAGTGACATTATGTCATGAAAACTTTGTTACAAAGTTATCACGGCGTCCATGGTAATAACTGCTAGGCAAAACTATAACCACTGATTTTACTTAATGTGATAACTAAGGTTTGGTTTAGATCTTATGCTTATATCTTTCCTGAATAGTGCTGCTATGCAAAATCTTTTTCCACAGCAATCTTCGCTACGTGACAATACACTGCTAAATTTTTTTTACTTAATAACGTATAGACAGATTAGTATAACAATGACATTTAACACATTTATACATTTGTTTTCTACGTTATAGGCACAATAAGCTTGTTGCTAAGAGCTTTTGGTTGTCATAGCAACAGAAAGTCACCGAGAGTCGTAAAAATGCGAAAATTTGTACCTCATCATTTTTTTAAAATGGTTTCACTAAAGCTAACTAAAAATGTAGAAAAATCAATTTTGACAAGCTAGTCCTACGGGAGCTATTTTTTGGACATGTCGACCCACACTATTAACTCTATTTTTTGTCGAATCATTTTAGAGTAGGCAACAGCTTGTGTTTATTCAAGCCTCCATTGTCGAGAGCATTGGTGGTTTCGCCTTATAAATTCACTTCACTTCGCAGAATTCGGCGAAAAGCGATTACGAACTCAGCCGGTGCTTTTGGCTGATCCAACGCAGAAAATCAGCAAAGAAAGACGTAAATCGTTTCGATTCTTAAGTTAATAGACTAACGTACGTACGTGTGCGTTCGTACAGATTTAGCGATGGATTGTTTGCTCCCCCTAACGTGTCGCTGTCACGAAAGCCTTTCATTAGACTGCGTCAGCAACTGATAAGCCTGGAGCAACGAGATGCGCCAGCTTCAGCAACAAATGATTTCACAGCCGCTGATAATGACGTCACTGATGACGATATTAGTGATGTGGAATCTGTCATTTCTGATCGATGTAAGCATAAAATAACTTATCGTCTATTCTCGAGGTCACACGCATTCTTATCCGTCGGTTAAGAGTAGACCTTCAATGTAATTTTATGAAAAACTTTATTACCAAGGTTTTTAAAATTACAAGCAACTTCCACTGTTTTGCCTTCACGCGTTTTTTTGTAATCTGCATTATCTGTTTATCATGGCGTGTTTGCGTGTATTACTGAGTTAATTCCATATGATGAAATGCTTGTGCTATTGTCACTTGTTAAATAAACGCAACTTACTTACTTTTTTACGTAGAAAACTTTGATGCCGCTACCGGATATACGCTATTCTAAGAAAACTAACTCACATCGTGTAATATGTGACTTGTCGCGTAAAATTGTGTATAGTAGAGGCTGACAAAGACGACGACAGGCAGCTGCTGATGGAAATCAACCATGATGGTCTGCGGCAGAAAACTGCTGAAAAGACAGCAGAGTGGAATTGCGCGCTAGTGGATGGTGTTAGAACTTCACCGGACTGGCAGAACGCGCGAGTCGCCAACTTCATTGTCCGTATACTGCTACTTCTGCAGCAGGTCAAACAGTTCGCCTAGATTCCACTTGCTTTGAATGTTTTTAATAGACTCCTAGGTCGAAACGGTAACTTAATAAGTTATACAAATTCATTAATAGGCCTATACCAGTACTTCTTCTTACCGGGGTTGCTGCAGAATTTGTATTACTTATTAATCTACTTACTTGGATTTATGGCTGATTTATAACGCTGTAAGCGACCTTTATTGTCAGGCAGTGTGTCTGTATCCAATTCGGTCTGCGTGCCAGTTTGTTTAACTTGGATTTTGCAGCAGTCGCGAGCCGGGTCGCCTACCGGCTTGCTTAGACATTTTGTTGCACTCGTTGAGCATCACAATAGTCAAAAAAGCAATGGTACATGATGCTGCGTACAAATAAAACGGCGTCATTTCTTTCTTTCATGACTCAGTCGCGTAACAAAAAAATTAAAACCAAAAAATTAGCACATGTGGTTGAAATAATGCTTATTAAAATGCTTGAAATAAACCTATTTTGTTTTTTTTATTTAGAAGCGCCTTTTTAATATAATATGTTGAATTTTTTTTCAGGCTGTCAGCTTGTCGCACAGAGTTTTAGTGCAAGTTCTTATTCTTCTTTTTCTGTTTTTTTTCACTATAGGCTTACATGTTCTATAGGCCTACTGCTATAGTTTTTTTGGTCGTCTTTTAATGTTTTAATAATAGCCACATCGGTTACATCTGCAGTTTGATAAAGAGAAAACGTTTCTGAATGTGGAACTCCTTAACTCCTCAAATTCGTCAATGTCAAACCTTGGCTACCTTCAGGCGTCACTTTAAAAGACCCACTACTTTCAGTCAGCCTTTTCTGCCACCTAGCGTCCATCATCCTATGCGCCCTGATTCTTTCTGAGACTTTGGCGCTTTATAAATCATTTACTTACTTACTTACTTACATACTTACAATGTGTTGCAGGAGCACAGGAGCAACAGATGTCCGCCATGTCCGCCATCAATACTTAACGAAGACGACTGCAGACCTGTCTTGTCATTGGCTGGCGGAGATGTGACGTCACTGATGCTGCTACCAATCAGATCATCAGCCGCTGACGCGTTGCTATGACGACAGCCACTGATGACTTGGATTAAAAAAAAACTGCGAGCAATGATGATTCTGACGATGATAAGCTTCAATAAGGAGCGTCTGACATAAATTTTACCGACGTGACAGACTGTCACCATGTGACTTTCGATATCTGCGTAACGGTACTTGCCGGCTTGCTATGCGCTACTAGACGCCGTACAATTTTAGTCTTTTCGTAACATGATTGCCAGGAATCAAACGCACAACACGTTTTTGTTTTGTACTTTTAACGAGAATAGAAAAAGTAACGCTTGCTTACGGTGTTGAACAGAACTGTCAGAAGGACAGTTTAAAAAAAATTATCAATCTTAATACACAAGTAGGCCTGAAATAGTTGGCACGTGTATTGACTGAGCCTATTTAATAGTCAATACACTATTTTGCTATTCTAAACATTTAAACACCATATTTGTAGGCCTATGTGTAAAATAATGATATTGAGATTGGTATTATTCAACAGCGTTTGACTTTGTCACAGGAAATAAAGTATAATAATAAATTCTAATCGCATTTGGGCCTAACTGTATGTCGGATTAGTTTAGAGTTATTAAGTTTACCAATCAAATGTCTAAATGTTAAGTTGCTAGCGTAATGAGTTGCATCTCTTGCCGCTGCTGTTGCTTACCACGCAAATAATAAACGATATAATGTCAGTATTGACGAGTGTCCAGCCTAGGACAACTCAGCCTCTTACTCTCAACGGGACGAGTAATTATTAACGGTTTGTCCAATGTAATCTACGGCGTAAACACGGTTTACGGTCTGGAGTTGATATCTGCATGCATGCATGCTGCAACGCGAGGGGCAATGGATGGCCGCATATCGTGTTGTGGTTTCATTAGTTCATGCCAGTCGGCTGCTACTTCCGAGATTGTATAGCACTGCTGACTATTAATGTAACGCCAAGGCCCGACAAGGGATGTACGCAGCTTGGCCCTCGGTCTAAGCCCAAATTCCATTTGCTTCCGTTTGTAGTAAACTTGTTGTACGGTATGATCTACAACAAGCTGCCAATATAAGCAGTCAGTAAGTCAAAATCTTTAGTAATCAGCTGACAGACAGCAACTGATAAACATACGAAGTACGAGAGTAAAAACGACGGATAAAATACAGTTTTGTACCACAACAACGCAACGTCCGCAACATTTTGACAACTTATCAAAATGCCGACAAGTCCACAATGACAAATCGAAATAGTGGAGTGCAAGCATTAAGCGTCGGCGCAGAATAAAACGATATTTATCATCGAAATATTGCTCGAGTGGAAAGGACGGGGCGGCAGGAGCTATCGCGTTAATTTCGTGGCGCATGTCATGCATTAAAAGGATGAAGGCGGCGAAGAGGTCATTCGGTGCAAAGTGACGTCATCGACCTGCTGCTGCAACCGTTGTTGATGCGTCCAGCAGCGTTCGATGAGATGCTTCGATCGATTCACGCAAACGTTTCACGTCTCTTGCAACTGCATGGGCGCAACCACGTCCGGAAAGTTACAGTAGGAACCACTTTCCGTCTTTTTCGTTTTTTCTTCTTTTTCTCTTTCTCCGTTTTTCGTTTTTTTTTATTTTTGAGTATTTGGGGAGCGCCCGACAAATGCGTTATGACGTATTTATGAACTAAACGAAAGTATTTCGTAGCAACGAGTGACACATTTATGATTTTTTATAAATAAATTTTGGACAAAAAGTATAATTTAAAAAACGAGGGGGACCAATTAATATTGTCGGACCCGCAATAACAAAAGTTGGAAAAAAACGGGCACCTTTTGGTTTCCATGGTCAGAAAATATTTAGAAATGTGCAAGGGGCTTTATTTTCGAACGTACATTTTCAAGTGTAAAACATCATTTGCGCATAGTCCACATTGCGTCCTAAAACTACAGTTTTCGACAAATTTTTGACAACATTAAGTTTCTTTTCACATTACACAATGAAAGCGAATCAGGCGAAAGAAATGATCTTTTTAAACAAGATTCGGTTTACAGTAATTGCGCCTGTGAACGTCGGCGAGTGTTACGGTTCTTAAGCGAATCATGTGGCTCTTGGACCGCTCGCTTCTAAGTCGTCGCCACGTCTCAGCTAAGCCTGGGTGCGTGCTAGTCGACGACGCCTGAAACGTCCTTTTCCGCTCGGCAACAAAACCCCTTTCAACGAAACACCATCGCCACAAAACCTTCTACACATGATTTTTATACACGACACAGCCAACTGGAGACGTCTTGCAGTCACATCGTTATTTGCAAAAAGAGAAAACATACATTTAAAGTGGAATTTGCCTGCGCCGAAATTGAGTGTGACTGCTTTTTACACTCAACGTTGGCGCAGAGACATCACAACTTGACTGTGTCGCGATTAAAAATCACTGCTCCTTTAAAATATAATTCTTTTATGCCTCTTATGTTTTTTTATGTTTTCTGTACACTTTGTAGTCGTCTTTCTTGGTTTTTTCTTCCACTGGCAGTAATAAGGCAACATAACACCTTAAGCCCAAAGTCCATTATGCTATCTGGTCCGAGACCTGCTCGAAACCTGCTAGAGACCTGCTGGCTAGCAAGTCTCAGACTTGCGTGCGTGTGTGATAGTGTCGTGATAGTGTCGCTTCGTCCAAAGTCCACCATGCTAGCAAGTCAGAAGACTTGCTCGCGTCCATGAACCCCATTGACCTGACCTGAGCAGTGTGACCTTCTCTTCCTCTGACGAATTTAATTTAGTGTTCCACACACTAGGTTCATTCTGTACTGCATTAATTAAATTTTCATTCTTGACAATAATATCTATCGAATTTTGTTCAGTTATTAGGTAATATACTAATATTACTACTGAAAACGATTTGTAGCGTGCCGCACGCAAAAAATGACGTACGGTAATTGACGACTTTCGCACAGTGCCATAACACTAAATAAATAAATTACTGTATCAAAGAAGTGTCGAACAGGTTCGTAAGTCTGTCGTTTTCTAAAGTCCATCTGGCTAGCACGTCAAAACACAGCGAACTTGTCGCGAACCTGCTAGCACTATCACAACATGTCGTGATAGAGCTATCTTGTCCGAGACAGGTTTTTCGAGCCGAAAAAGTCGTCAGCCTGTCGCAGACACCAGCGAACTTGTCCGAAACCTGTCCGAGACCTGTTCGCTAGCACGTGCTAGCGGACAGGAT
>Ga0056128_1009823_pt1 | contig 11967 bp, 8 predicted proteins | sample WorMetLIZISLAND2_FD_71113 | JGI IMG/M metagenome (GOLD analysis project Ga0056128, IMG submission 71113) | Marine gutless worms symbiont microbial communities from Max Planck institute for Marine Microbiology, Germany - Olavius geniculatus... ... | reverse complement strand
TCGACCGTTTCCCCCAACCTCGTCTCTCTTCAGGACCTCCGGTGGTCCTATCCCTTCGATCCCCAAACTCTTCTCTCTCTTCCTCTTCTTCCTACATTCCTACCGCACACAGCGTTTTTTTCCCGGCGCTCTGAGTGGCTGCGCGACTCATGCAAGCTCCTCCCCCTTCAGGGCTTCCCGGCTAGAGTGGGCATCGCCCTCCCGTGCTTGCGACGACGTTGCGTCTCTAGCAGCAAGATAACTAATAAAAATAAATGTATATTTTCCCACGGTCCTACCATTCTTATTTTCCCATTACAGGGCCATCGAATTCTGCCAATTCCAGTTTTCCCCGACCGACCCCCGTTGCCATGGCAACGAAATTTGGGACAAAATGGGCTATAACTCGGCTTGCGTAGGAGATTTTTGTGAGATTTTTGCGCCTATAGGGGGGTTTTCAGGGATGTGCCATCGAATGCTGCCAATTGCATTTTTCCCCAACCAACCCCCGTTGCCATGGCAACGAAATTTGGGACAAAATTGGCTATAATTCGGCTTGCGTAAGAGATTTTTTTGAGATTTTTGCACCTAGGCCTATAGTGGGGGGGTTTCGGGGATGGGCCATCGAATGCTGCCAATTGCATTTTTCCCTGACCAACCCCCGTTGCCATGCCAACGAAATTTGGGACAAAATTGCCTATAACTCGGTAACAGTTGTAATCGGCTTGGCTACTGTAAGACAAAATCTGAAGCGCAATATCTTTGTAACTGATCACCAGTAAGAAAACAGTATTTTAATAATAAAACAGCAAATATAAATGTATAAAACATCAAACACTTTGCTAGTATTACTGTTTCTGTTTCTGTCCATATCCTCTGCAAACTCCTGTGAAGGATATCACGCATTGGCTAGTGCATCTGAGGACCAATGGGACAAACTCTGGCCTATTTTCGCTGCCTACTGCTGTGACTGCTGAGGTGTCTAACAGTAGCTCTGATGCTTCGCGCTCAAAAACAACTGCAAAATGTCTACAACAAACACTACCTGATGATGTTGTGTCAGCATGCAGTGTTAATAGTTTTAAGAAACGTTTTGATTCGATTGGGCGTGGCTTTAGTTTGTATTATGACTATAAATCCGACATCTAGTACCGGAAGTCAATGTGAAAACAGTATTAGTTTAGTTTTATTGATATTTGTGTAAATGTTATCTACTTCGGACGGAAATAGAGGTCTCTTGGCCTGCTTCCGGATATTCATTGATGATGATGATGATGAAACAGAATAATCCCTCAACGTCCAGCACGTTCCTCCATTATCAGAAAGGCCTATAACCATCCCAATATGTATGCAGTTCCAGTTTATGCTATAAACAGTTATGCACTAGATAAACGCTGAAACGGCCACCAACATTCACAACAGTATGTCCCCTGCTAAAAAGCTGCTCCGCTTACCTGTCTATACGACTGCATAAACTGTGATCTTCCATAATAGCTGACATGCAATTTCAGACGTTTGATGAAATAATTTTCAATGTAATAGCAACGACATATTAAATTATTACGTGCCAGCGACATTAAAACAAGTGCAGAAACGCCAACGAACTAACTATAACAAAACATTTCTGATGCAACTTGTTTGTTTACACTTACTCGGCCCGACCCCTCGACCGACCCACTTTCAGGGCGGCACGACCTATAAAACCTTATCCTAACAAGTGCTGTACGTATCCGACTTTTTCCGCTCGAGCGAGAGATATTCGGAACGCTGTAGATTATATCATTATTTACTCAATTATTACACAATTGTTATGTAAGCAAGCGACACCAAAACAGTAAAATATTAATGCTCAAAACCACACCGCGATATTTCATTTCTTGCACCATGCAGCAGTGCACTAGTTACCGGCAAATGTTGCCCTTGCTGTTACTTACTGAAAAAATGTCGGTAGTGCGTGGGCGTGGTCTAATGGAATTGTTTACTGTTTAGTATTTTCGTTTTTGGCTGTTATACAGCGCATATGGTTTAGTTACGAATATATTATACATATGATTTTACACTTTTGATATATACGACATTCTGCTGATGCCAGATTATTGAAAAACAAGAATACATCTGTTTATGGATCGCTCAAGAGCTCGCAAAACATCGTATGTCCCATATCAGTCACTTGTTACACATACACACTAGAGCTCTGCGCGGGCCGGGCGGCCCGCCCCGACCTGTATGGGCCGGGCCGGTTTTGAAAATTTTTTCTAGAAAACGGGCCGGGCCGGGCCGAGTAGTTACGGGGCCGGGCCGGGCCGGTTTGCATAGGCCTGTAAAAATTACAATTTGTCTCAGATTCGCAGATAATGGCGCCATGGACATCTGGACTCTGGCTCATTAGTCTAGGTCGGCACTCGTCAGGGGAGGCAGAATGACGCTCTCTATTCCACGGTGGGCTGTTTGGTGGGCTCCTGCTCCTCGTCTTCTTCTGATAGCGGTGTGGCGGGGATCACTTTGGAGTGGCAGTAGCAAAGCAGGAGACTGACCTTTGCTGAGCAGTATCAGATTACGCTGGAATGACGGCTGTTGCGGCGTTTGCCGTTGGGCCCTACCAGCCAGTAGTGACTCAGTTGTGCGACGTGTGTAGTGCGTACAGTTAGAAAGTTGAGTTGTGTTAGCTAGCGAACCCGAAAATGTCTGATAGTATTTCAGTGGAAGAAGTAAAGCGTAACATTCACGACGGATTGTACAAAACTTTTGAGCGCGACGCCAGAAAAAAACCATTTATGGAAAAGTTTTAGGGGGATAGAACAGGCTGCTAAGAGCAGAGCTGTCGTGTCTTTGTTTTTTCGTCTACGGGCCGGGCCGGGCCGGGCCGAAATATCACAAGTAGGTAACGGGCTGGGCTGGGCCAAAATGACGTCGGGCCGGGCCGAGAAATTTCGGCCCGTGCAGAGCTCTAATACACACAGTGCATAGTTATGTATGCACAATATTTTATTTCAAATGATTCAACATATTTATCAGTCACACCTAGAATGTTTGTCAACATATTGTAACTGATTATTTTTTTTAAAATTTCATTAGTTATCATTGCATTGTGTGCAGCACATCTGGCAGAACTTTATACGAGGTGCTTGAATTACAACAGACTGCAACTGCCGATGACATCAAGAGAGCATATAGAAAGGTAATCATTTCATTACATACTTGCAGGACAGAATGATAGTTTATTGTCATTATCTTTATAAAGAGCATTAATGTGGTGTGAATAATTTATGCATTATTATTTCTAGGATTAATTCAGCATATTGTTAGATGAGTAGGTCGAGAGCAGAATACTTTGCCTGAAGACTGAGACTGATGATATGGAATTGATAGAGAAAACTTAAAGAACTACATCTGTGTAGATTTTGATATTGGTATTTAGTATTATTTCCAGCACTTGCTGAAATTATTTTGGCAAGCTACAATACAAATGAATTTCAAGTATCGTATTTGGTATAGTGAATAATCTGTTTTGAGTACTGTATTAAGTGTATTGCAGATGTTTTGTGTTTTGTGTCTCGATGTATTTCAGCTTGCACTGAAGTATCACCCTGACAAAAATCCGGATAACCCGGAAGCTACACAGAGGGTATTGTTTCTGTGAAATTTTGATGTTATTACTAATACTTTATCATTAATGTAGCAGGTTAACATGCTTTCAGTCGTGCTGTTTATTTGTGAATGGTAGAGGTAAGTAAGTAAGTAAGTAAGATTATTTGTATAGTGCCATTAAAGCTTAAGTGCCACAATGTGCTGGTAATAAGTCAGTTTGCAGATCACATCTTTCAGACCATAGCTAGTATGCTTGCACTTTTGTTTTTACGACCAGCATGTTACTCCCCAGTAATGATACACATCATGTTTTAATTTTTCATCACTACTGAATCTTGGGCATTCATAATTCCCACTGCAGTTGTTAGTGCACCAGAATAATTGTTATGGTAGATACTGATTGGAAGGTTGAAATTGTGTTTTTTCTAACTCTGATTGTTGCGGTTGACTGTCAATCAGTTCCAGGAAGTGAACCATGCAAACCGTGTGCTGAGTGATCCTAGGAAGAAAGCTATTTATGACCAGTACGGCTCTCTCGGCTTGTACGCATGTGAACAGTTCGGTGAAGATAATGTCAACACATACTTCTTGCTGACTAGTCCTGTATTCAAGGTATTTCAGCCAAATGCTAGCTGTTACATTCAGTCTTTTGAAATGTAAATTGCTATTGGATTTATTGTGCTGTATATGTTGGTCTTGTGTTTGATTGTCTTGCTATATGTGATAACAGTGTGGGAACTGGGAAATTGTGGTACGTACTGGTGCCTATAACATTTGACGGAAGTTTTTTTTCTACAGTTACCTGTGCTACAGGAACAAAGCACCCCTAGAGGAAACAAATAACAAACCAAACTCCTGGTCCTGTGTGGCATACCAAAGTGAAATTGAGATGCAAAAAGTCCAAGTCTAATATACTTTGGTTGTGGTCTAGACAACATCCTTATGTCATGTCATGCCCTTATCCTCAGTTGTCACATTTTACTTGTGCGTTCAAGAACAGAATATTACTAGAAATTTTGGGGCAAGGCCCAATGTGAGCCCGCCCAGTGCTGTAAGTCTGATTAGAAGGAAAATTTAGGGGGTTGAAATTCCCCCGGTAGCAAAGTCACATGGCCCGAACTCCAACACATTAGTATACGCAAAACGTGCAGTGCCGACTTAAGTTGGGTCAACATCTGTGCCTGTAACTTTTTTGTTAATGGACCAAACTTCATGAATTTTTTTTGTTAGATCCCGTAGAAATTGTTCTCGATCAAGTTTGTTTCTAAGTTTTGATATCTCGATCGATTCTTAAGATATTCACGGTCAAAGTCGAAAATAGTCTGAAATCAAGCCAATTGTTTGATTTTTTGGCCTTCCCAAATTTCTGGGGTGCAGGCCCCCAAAAATTTGTACATTAGTGATCATGCCCACCCTATGGCCCGTCATGTGGCAAAGTTTCATAGGGGTACTCCATTTACCCCAAAAGCTACAGGCATGGATATGTCAAATTTTAAACCAATTTGGACCCCCTTTGAAAAAAATTGTAAGGGGGACTCATGTTCCCGGTGTGGGTGAGCTAGTAAAACTTGGTCATTCTCTAGCACGTGTAAAAAATTGGGGGCGCAGCACCCCCTAGGGGCCGAAATATGGTCTTCCGAAATAGTCGATTTGGGTGGGTACGATTGTCTTGCTTTGTGTGATAGTTTTTTTCACCCAACACAGGAGGAATCGTGGTACAAAATGTACTTGTTCGATTTTGAATATCTTCATCTGTTGTGGAGATATTCGCTGCCAAACTTTGAAGTTGTCTGAAATCGGGCCAAATTTTGCATGTTTTTGGCTCCTGAAATTTTTTTGGGGAGGGTCTCTCGAAATTTTGGACCTAGATTATAAAATAGAACACACTTCCGAGCATCGTACAAAATTCCGATCAGCTGACAGAGCTCAGAGATTACGCGAGGAAAAAAAGAAAAAAATAAATGCCAGCAAAACTTAAGTCTGCTCCGCAAGCTATCACTTCCGGGCGGAATAATTAGGGCCTACAGTTTTCCACTTGCCACAGAATTTCACAGCGAGCCACTGAATTTGCTAATATAATTTAGCGCAATGCGAGCCTTTGTGATAACTGAAGGATAGAGCTCAGTTTACTTATGAACAGAAAACGACAGTAAGCCATGGAATTTGAATGATTTTGCCATGGTAAGCGGAATTTTGCAAACTGGCCGGTGGAACTGTGGGCCCTAAATGTTATTTAGAACTGTGGAATGAAGTTACTGACAATGCTGTTGTTGTTCCAATGTGTGAATGGATTTTTCTGACATCTGAGGCATGTTCAGTAGCCAAGCTGCTTGGTTACGCTTGCAAAGTTGCCTATTGAATGGGCTGCTTGGCTTGCTCATAGACATCATCATAAACGTCATGAATATTCATGATGCCTACGGGCTTGCTGCATGAAAACATAATGACGGTCGAACGAATAAACTTTCAGAAAGTGAAAATAATTGTTATTTATTTCTTGCGCAATCCATTAATAACAAAACAATGCAATGCTAGCGACATTACTCAAAACATGCCGCACTGACAAGATGAAAATATACAGTGATTTGGACTATTATGTAGTACTGCGTCATACATTGTTTGTATACAAACAGCAGCAAGCGCAAGCAAGCGTGTACACAAGGTGCTTGCTGTGCTAGCCAAGCTGCTTGGCAAGCCATATAAAGCTGCTTGGCTACTGAACATGCCCGTGTTGATGTTTGTTTGATTGATAGGCTGCAGTGTTTATTTGCGGCATCATTACATGCTGCTACTGCTGCTGCTGCTGCTGTTGCTGCTGTAACTTCTGCTGTGGAAGATTTCGGCCACACTCGATGGACGATGACGACTACATGCAGTTTCAGGTTTGTTTCTCTTCAATAACATTATTTGGCAACAGCACCAACACAACAACAGTCTCATGTACGATACTTCTGGAGTCATTTTTATTGCTTATGTCTGCTCCTGTTGCCTACAGAAAATTTTTTAACAGAAGGCAAGACAGCAGCAAGATTTTGTTAAAGTGGTGCAGTACAGTTTTTCTGTGATGTATCATAATTGTTGTATTTGTCGCAGAACGAGGAGGACATAGATGATTTATCGCAGGAAGCTGCGGCAGCTGGCACCACAGAAGGTCCAATCACAGCGCAGCCGATGGCTTCATCACAGGATAGTCGCTCGTACGGTACAATCGACGGTGGCGTATCACATTCATCAGCTGCTGCTGACACAGGGTACCAAGCGTCATTGTAGCCTGTGATGCAGCGTGTGTGCATGTTAATCTACAACGATAGCTGTGAGCGCTACTCAAGCCAGTCGTTACTCGAGCTGTTGGCATTGCTAGTGAGTGAATATGAATGACTGAATGAATGGATGGACAAACAAATGAATTAAGTGATCATTTAATTGTGAGTTTTTTCTCCATGTCAAAATTCTTGTAATCCGTCACTTGAAAAGTGAGTTCCAGTTTATGTTAGAGTGGCAACGTGCAGACAACATAGAGCATACATCATACGGTACTAAATAAATATTCAAATCATGGCAGAAAACTTAATAACTTTTTGGAGAAGGAGTCTGAGAATTTTGACAAATTGAATGCTGCTGCATTCTTTCCTAGTGCAGCTGTTTGGTTGTTAAGACTTTTGTCTACCTACTAACATATTTGGCACTTCATTTGCAGTGTATATACCAGTAATATTGCATTGAGAATCGAGATATGGCCACGCACTGCTTCTGTGTACAGCTGTAGAAGATTAGAACATATTTTTCTCTCCTTGTTTCGTATTGTCATCTGTTTATTGAATCTGCTTGTTTTCAGTGCTTTGCTGCTGTTGTTTGGATGCCAGGGTGGATATTTATCTTGTAAAAGTCCTGTCTCCTCAGCCCCCATAGCAAGACAGTTATTTTGAGGACTTGGTGACCATGTAAAAATGGTTGCTTAAACCATAGTAAAGAATTTATGTTTGTAGTGGGTTTGTGGTATGGTCAGTGATGTTGTGGGTTGAGAGATTTGGGCATCATGTTGCATTTTTCTGACGAACAGTTGCAAATTTTCGATGGATAATGCATGGGTGCTTAAGTTTGCCCACAAATGTGGGATTTTAGCCCCAAATTTATTACATTAGAAACTAAGATTCTGGCAAGAAGAGATATTTTACAGCCTAAAATTTAGGGCTTGCTCCACTCTGCCAGGATCTTACTCTTGACTCCTGATGTTAGTTAACTGTGATCTGGGCAATTAAATTTCAAACTAGAAAGCAGTCATAGTCCGCAGGTACCTCTGCCAAGGCAATGTTATTCGCTAGGTGGCGTCACCATCTTCAGTTTTGCAGCGGTTCCCTTATGCCCCGTTTAACGCAATGGTAACGAAAATTTCAAAGTGATCCAGAATCACTTGTAGTTTATGCCATGCCCGATATACCCTCAAAATTTCAGAAAGATCGGTCCATAACTTTTTGAGTTATTTTGCTGACTCACAGACAAACAAACAAACAAACAAACAAACAAAAACCGACAAAAACATTACCTCCTTGGCGGAGGTAATGACAGTGAATTGTATGTGCAGCATGCACTTAATGATTAGTAGGTATGCACATATTCTGGTGGAACGTACTTCAAAATTGCATTGATATGATTTTGGCATGATGAGTGTGTTGTCAATTGTCATGTTGTCATTTTTGCTCGTGTTGTCTGTGATTTGTATAGGTCATAATTAGGGCCCATTAGGGTTCCTGTTTAACGCTTTATGACGTCATAAATTATAATGACGTCATATCCGCTTAGGCTCATACGTGTTCAGGAGAAACATACATTTTATTGATGTATAGATATTGAAAAATTTTTCTGTCTGAAATATTGACTTGCAAAACTTTTTGAACGCCTCTCGTAGGCATCCAAATTTTGTACTGTTTTACTGGTAGAGTGCTAAAATGCAGTGTTCGAGAGTGCAGTCTGTGAAGATTGTGGGTGCACATTACTGCTGACCGTTGAAAAAATCTCTGACATGATCAGCAGCAAGCCAGCACTTTCATGGCTGTAGCCACAGTCCTGCTCATTTCAGAAAGTCACGTCTGATTGTGGGTGCTTTTTGTAACTTTGTACAATGATCGGCACTGTTATTTTTGGCTGATTAGCAGTCTTATCAGTGCATCTCTACTTTGACTTGTTTTTCTAGTACTGGTTACTTCAATCTCTTATGGTTAACATGTTTTGCTTAATTTAATATTATCAGTTTTTTTTCTGGTAACAAATGAGTGTGATGTTTAATTTTTCAGTGTGACATTGAAGTTGTTTTAGCAGTTAAAATAGTGTAGCTGATCTGAATTTTCCCATTTGGTAAGTAAAACTGTATCTGGTACCATGATGACATTTGAATTTACTGAATTTCATCTCCTGTCTGATACTGTACAATGTACGGTAGATGTAACAGTAACTGCATCACTGCAATTGTTTTATTGCTTTATGAGATGCAGCTGCATCGCATCATCTGGTGTTCAGATAGAATGTATAAATATTGTGCAGCCCACCACCTAGAGTTGTGCATTTATCTCCATCCAACCGCTGATTTTGTGATTTTAAACTGAACATTGGCACATTGGTTAGTTCTGCCATTGAACATTCACAGCAATTTTGGCTTGCATATGCTTTTTGTTTCCGAGTTGGAAAACGTGTTGAGACAGACATATGGACAGTCAATTACTGTGCCATTTTGTAACCCATTTGGAAGGCTGCACATGCACAATAAACGTTATGGTGAAGATTATGTTTTCCATTCACTTCCAAGCTGCATCCTTACACTGCGACACGTAGTTAATTTTGCACACTTTTTGCTCTGCTATTGTAGAACTGTATAGTGAGATAAATGAGTAATAGAAGTAATTGAGATTTAATATTGAAGTTAGTATTTAATGTTGAAGTGAATAATTTATGAATGAAACAAAAAACATCTTTACATAATCTCTCTGTAATGAATGCGATGCTTTTCTTTGTTTTGTGTGCTGTCATTTCAGATTCAGTGTACTGATCAGTATGGTTGCACTACAGTTGTTTATTAATATAGTTTTTTCACACTACCGATTTCATCTTAGCTTTTTGTTTGCCTATGCCTCTCTATCTTATGTGGGTCAGCTTAGCTTTCTGTCGTCCATGGGATGGCAAAATGAGTATCTTAGTTTTGGTCTGAGTAATAATAAATGACAATTGTGAGTGTAGTACTTTGGCTATTTTTTTAGGTCTATCTGTGGCTCAAGCCGATTGGCTTGGTTCATAGGTTGATGGCCATGCAACACTTGCATGGCCGTCAACCTATACAACTCTTGTATTGGCTGTGCCATGATGACCACGTTTACAGTTACTATTTTTACTTCAGATAAGTTGAGTTTATATGCTGTAGTAATAACTTAAACATTCCGATACACAATACACAATAACTGCAAGTTCAGTTGTTTACTTAAATAGATTGTTAGTTTGATCATTTATCAGAATTCAGCTGACGTATTTTTATGTGAGGCCATTGACTCGTGTATAAATGTGCTTTGCTGTAATGTAACTGAAATGTGAATGATGAGGCTAATAATGTACATCACTGGGTGAGCTTAACTTTTGTATCAAACCAAAGTCAAGACTGAATTTTTGTGTATAGCAAATGTTGTGGCTTCAAGACATTAATCTTTGACTAAACTCTCAGCAAGACTTGACCTCACCCAGTGTATTAAATTGTTAATAGGTGCTTCAGTTTGTTTCTCTTCTGTAGTCATTGTTGTCATCGGTTGTTAATGCTTGCTGTCAGTTCATGGTGCGCATTTGTGCATGGCGTGCAGGTTGCAAATAAATAACAATAATAACTGGTTTTGCTGCAACAGACCACTACACAGTACGATGTGCATTACACAGTAGAACACACAAAGAGCAGTTTATGCACACACGCAATGTAACACTGTCAGTTTGTTAGGCTTCTGCTATTACAAGTGCTTTGTTTTACCAACAGTGCCATAGCTTAACCAATACCAGCCGAAACAATGAACAAACAGATATTTATACACTGTGTTTAAAAAACAGTCAAAATTGTTTCTCTCATAACTTTGTTGAATTTTCACCAACTTTGATAATTTTTGGCAGAAAGGTGACCAAAACGATAGAATTGTGTGAGGTGGACTTATTTTCCACCTCACCTAATTTATGTCAACCCACTACCATGTGGAACACAGATGCACCAAATTGTTACATTTCACGGTGCTTACCTTTGCGTCATCAATTCTACAGAGGGCGCCACATGATTTATTTATTTTGTAGTACTAAATATTTTAAGGTGAAAATATCAGACAACAAAATAGCTGACTTATGAGCTTAAAACATGTCTATCGATGAATGAATGCCGTTTGATCAGTCAACCTTTGATTTCACTATCAGTCACTGGCGTTGCATCTAAGCCATTGTGTCCATGTATGCTGGGCACACTGTGACTTTGGGCATAAACTCTGATAACTTGCAAGCGAGTTGTTATACAAACTTGTAATTCTGCCAAATAATGTACATTTCACTTATTGTGTGCCATATAAGTTGTTGCAACGTTTACTGAGACAACAGCTCAGCGTTATGCAAAATTGGAGCATCTGTGTTTCAAATGGTAGTGCGTTGACGTAAATTAGGTGAAATGGAAAATGAGTGCATCTTACATAACTGTATCGTCTTGGTTATTTTCTTGCCAAAAGTTATCAAAATTGGTGGAAATCTGACAAAGTTTGGACAAAAACATGGTGTAGTATTTAACAGAAGTCAAAACGTGATTGTCTTACTAACTTTCAACGTTCCATTGCCAGTGTTTCTAGATTGCAGTGTAATAAACCTGCAGTTAAACTTGCTGCTTGTCAGTGGCCACTGTAGAACTGTAGCAGAGTGTCAGTTTGTAAGGTTTAATTATCTTTTTGATTAGTGTTTAGTTGGTTAGTCTAAAAGTGATTACACGTACTGTGTTTACACACAGTTACATAGGGCTAACACTCGGCGTGATCGGAGTCGATTGCTGGTAACGCCGACACCCAAAAATTTCCGAGGGTACTAGTCCCAGAAGGCAGTTTTTTGTTAGACTTTTGGGTAAATATAACAAGTAGTTTGAGCAAAGCTCACGAGATGCGCGAAAGCATTGCAGGAAAATAACCACTTTTTAGAGGGGTAGTTGTCTTTGACGCTCGCCTGCGCCGGCCTCCTTGAACCTAGGGGGTCGGGACTTGAACTGCTAAAATCGACGTTGAATGCTGAAAATTTCATATGCAGGTTGTCTTGGTCTATCTCCAGCCATTTCATCGCAATTCAGTGTTGAAATGTGCGCTGCATCCAGAAATTGCGAAAAATTCACTAAAAACCTCTTTTTGAGGGGTTCAAGGT
>Ga0056128_1009821_pt1 | contig 11968 bp, 4 predicted proteins | sample WorMetLIZISLAND2_FD_71113 | JGI IMG/M metagenome (GOLD analysis project Ga0056128, IMG submission 71113) | Marine gutless worms symbiont microbial communities from Max Planck institute for Marine Microbiology, Germany - Olavius geniculatus... ... | reverse complement strand
ATTTATGTGAGCGTAGCATCGGCAGTCACTATTTGTGGTAAGGCCTATAGTTTAGTCACAATACATGCGTTACAGACAACAGACGATGACGACAGACCACGACAGACAGACGACACATCACGTCAAAAATTGACTTAGCAGTCGGCAAAAAAGCGAAGAAGCATATTACTGCAGGCCACTGAGAAATATGAAGTGAAAAGTGGTGACAATCACTAAAAAATCTGGGGCGTCGACATCTGGGTATGACACTGCACGTAGATGTGATCTAGATTGCACCAAACTGATACGCTGACATGCGCTGGGTTCGCCACTGTCCGTTGCAACCTGGATACACCATTCACCAGACACGCCCTGCGTAGGCCACTGCACCCTGGATAGCCACTATGCGCCTATACAGTGTGAAGCCTTAATTCCATTACAGCGACTTTCACCGAAACTTGCCCGCGGAAAAAGTCCACGACAAAAATTATGAAAGTTGAGAACACAAATGTCGAGAAGGTTGCGACAAAGTCCGCAACATTGTCGCCCACTTCGTCGCAATGTCGTTGTAATGAAATTTGGGCTTAATTCGCTCGCTCTTCCGAGCCACCAGGCGGCGCCGATGATTGGCTTCCAGCCATGCTTTTAGTGCCAAACCAGTCACTGGCTGCCATACGCAATAAACAGCGTATTATCATGGCCTTACAAGCCTTAGAAATCATCAAATCACCCAAAATTACCTTTCATTTTCGACAGTTACTGGGCATAAAAAAATTGATTTTTGGGCTCCCTCAAAATCCCCTCGATGTATTCGCCCAAAATTCCGTCACTGACCAGCAATCGATGCCCCCTACAAGTGGCCAAAATTTGGTGCACGGACCGTCGATAGCTTTTCGGCTAGACAAAAAAAGTGGGTTGAGCAAATGCCAGGTATAAACATGCAAATTTTCCTCAAGTCGGAGTACGATGACACTCCTCTCACAGAGATACGTCACTCAACATAATATACCTCATCATACATGAACTGCAGCGTGAGTGCTGACTTGCCAACACCGCCACTGCCAACCATGATCACTTTGTGAATCACACTTGCTTGGCTTGCCTTTGTCTTGCTCATCTTTAACTAACAGCTCAACAACAACAAACAAACAAGAAATTTGAGCAAAGCTCACGAAACGCGCGAAAGCCTATAGCAGTTCCTGTTCGCAGGTAATCTAGTCTATCTCCATCCATTTCATCGTAATTCACTCTTTTGCAGTCAAAAATCGCCAAAAAATTACGTTAAATCAATATTTTTAGGGTTCAAGGTCATTCAAGGTCATCGATGTTGACATTCGTAAGAAGCTCCTCATCAGTGCTTGTTATGATAAACAGCATGGCTGTGCCTGTCTGCAACCATAACCACGCTAGACAAGCCAACAGAGTATAAATAACCACTTTTTACAGGGGTACCTCTCGTTGACACCCACGTGCGCAGGCCTGCTTAAATCTAGAGCGTCCGAACTTGGACTGCTAAAATCTACATTCCATGCTGAAAATTTCCTATGCAGGTTGTCTTGGTCTATCTCCAGCCATTTTGGCACAATTCACTTTTGAAATGCTTGTCGCCATGCAAAATTGGTAAAAAAATTCACTGAAAACCCCTTTTGGGAAGGCTCAAGGTCATTCAAGGTCATCGATGTTGATAAATTTAAAAAGCCTTTCACCAGTGCTTATTATGATAAGCAGCATGTCTGTGCCTATCTGCAACCGTGTTCACGCTACACGAGATAATTGTGGTAAAATAACCACTTTTTAGGGGGGTAGCTGCCTTTGATGCCCGCCTGCGCCGGCCTCCTTGAACCTAGGGGGTCGGGACTTGAACTGATGAAATCTACGTTGAATGCTGAAAATTTCATGTGCAGGTTGTCTTGGTCTATCTCCAGCTATTTCGTCGCAATTCAGTGTTGAAATGTGCGCTGCATCCAAAAATTGCAAAAAATTCACTAAAAACTTTTCTTTGAGGGGTTCAAGGTCGTTCAAGGTCATCGATGTTGATAAATCCAAAAAGCCTGTAACCAGTGCTTGTTATGATAAGCAGCATGTATGTACCTATCTGCAACCGTTTTCACATTATTCGAGCCAATAATCTCAAAATGACGTCTTTTTTAGAGGGTACCCCTCTTCGACGCCCTCGTTCGAGGGGAATCCCTGCACCCAGTGGCATGAAATTTTGTCATGATAAACTAGAGACCTTGGGGCAGCTCACAGTGAAGATTTGGTGATCCTAGCTTGCACCGTTTTAATATAGATCAAGAGTGTGACAGACAGACAGACGGACGGACGCCCAGATGATGGCAAAGACGTGCGAAGCATTCTGCTTTCGCACGTAAAAATTAGCAGATTTTCCTGGCACACACAGATGCAAACATTAAAGCATGGTGTTTTTGACCATGTGCACACGCGGTCCGATGTCTCACAGCAAATGTTATTGACCATGCGAGCGCGTATGGCCATCCACTCAAATTGCGCTTAGGCCTAGTTTCCATGCCTGCGCACAGTCCAAACTTCTGAACTCATTTATATGACATCTTGGGTAGTATTACGTCATCTAAGAATGCACATCTTGGGCGGTTCCTTGGGCGGCAGGCTTTCCTAGTAAGCCTAAAGGTTGACATGATTCGAAACTGAAGTATCAGCTGACCACATTACTCAGTACTCAAAATTGTTCTAACCAAAACAGCATCAACTATTTCTAGAGTTACTTTTTTTGCTCAGAATTAACTAATAACAGCAACGTGAACATACAAGCGCCCCGCCCCGAGGATTAGGACAGGCCCCCACGCAACTCTTTGCTTACACGCCGTAGGTGCGTGTGCGGTCTGCGCACGGTAAATAACACTTTCTGACCGCATACGGTAAACATAATCATCGAACATTAAAATAACATCACTGCAGAAAGGCCGATAAGGCTTGATAAGGCCGGTGTAACCTAGAGCCGATGCACTGTTGGTACCGTATGGTCCATGGCATTAAACTATACACAAAAAATGTCAAAAGCCCACTAGTGACAATAACAGCAATTAAAAGTGTCAAGAGCATTAAAGTACAACAACCAAACCTTTTAACAACGGCTAAAACCAAACTTTAGAATAAAACATCAATTAACAACGAATCAATTTCCTGTTTACATTTCAATTATCAAGTATAAGTATGTAAAAGCCGTGAAACGCATGCCAGAGATGAAAACCACGGAGCTATAAACACTCATAAGTTCAAAAGTCCAAATTTTAGATTGTTGGGTTTGTATTTGTTGTGCAATTTATATCACAAATCAAATTTTATTTTACATTTTAATCACAATATTTGGTCGACCTTTAGGTCTAGCCTTAAAACACGATAATAAGTCGTCTGTCTGTCTGTCTGTCGTCTGTAACACTGTAACGCATGTATTGAGGCTAAACGGTGCGTTGTAAAAAGTCGACCATGCTGCCGTTGAATAGGGCGATGAGGAGTTGCTGTAGTGTAACTGTGTAGGCTGCCAGACTGGTAATTATGTTTCTATATCTGCAGCAGTTTACCCGCAATTTTAAATGCAAAATTAGGTTGCAATCTGCAGCTATTACCCACGCGCGTCGAATTACCGTATCCTATCTTGGCGTTAATTGTAACCTTCAATATAGCAGCGGCACCATAGTTGCGTAGCGTGTATGTGATGTAGTCACTCAAGAAATCACTTTCTTTACACGACCGACCGGCAGTCGGACGTTGGCTTTCGGTTTCGGATATAGGCGGTATAGCTAGTCGGCTATAAACCACGGACAGACGAGCAAGCAGACAGACGGACACAACATCCTAACTATAACCTTTAAAAATGTGAGAAATTTTTAAAGTATTTAAAAACTAAAAGCTTATCTCAAAATAATTCAGCTTTTCCAGCTCTGACTAGGGTGCAAAAAAATGTAACGAAACCGTGATATATCGCCGATATATAGTCAAATCGGTATAGCGTGCATCACTACATACTGGAAAAAAATTTTGTCACTTTAAATTTAATAACAATCGTTGGTAATTTTAGTGATATAATATAATTTGATGCATATTAAGATGTAAAAGTAAGGTCATTGGTTAAGACGTTTGAGTTACAGCGGTTGCAGAGCTTGGCAATGGAAAGTGTGTCGACGTCGAACTTTTGTGAGCTTGGCGTCTTTCGTAAGACGAACTCGTCTGCCAAAGATGCCGCAGTGCAACAGGATGTCTCAGTGTGCGTGCCCTTCAGTGATAAATATTTTGGTCAATGCAGTGAAGTAACTAATCTGACAATTAGGACACTATATTTAGCGAAATTTAGGAAGTTTAAATGGTGACATTAAGGATACCGTACTACTCCTGGTAACCTTACGAAAAGGGGTGTGGGTAATATGCGTCTGGTGCGTCTAGTGCATCTAGGTGCGACTAGTGCAATTAAGGTCGAGATAGTCGTTAAAGACAAGGTCAGAGATAGGGTTACGTTCAAGATCAGCGAGCGAGCTAAGGTGAGGGTTAGGGTCAGTTACGTTATTTTGCCTAAAAATAACAGATGCACAAAAGCCACATCAGTTACTTTTAGTTCAGGTATTGTTCGGTTTTGAGTAAGGGAAAAATGATATCAGTAGGGTTAGAGGTAGGGATAGGGTATATACTAATGTTATGTATTTGATTTGGTAAGGGTTACATACGTTACTAGACGCAGACGCACTAGACGCATTTTACCCACACCCCATGAAAAGCAGCATGACAGTCATACTAGATATGCAGTGGATGATGAAAAAAACCTTGGAACTCTTTGAGCTACATTTTGTTATTTGGTAAAAACACATTTATATGGTTTTGTATGTTTAACCATATTGAGTATACGTAGTTGGTCTGATTGTTATGGTATTGTTTGAGTGCAGAGTAGGACGAGAATGCATCGAGCTTTCACCAGAGTTAAACCAACAAGGCAGTAGCAGCAACAGCAACAGTGATACAATGTACAACATGTTACCGACAAGTGGAGATGTAGTGAGAGATTGTAACAGCTCATCACCTGTTTCTAGCAAAGAAGGAAACATGGATGTCAAGCATTTCATAGAGGTGTTGTATATGTTGAAAATGCTCACTTATGTACAGTAACTGTAAAATGTTTAATACAAGCTCCCAGCTTTAACTAGAATATTTTACCTAGAACCTAGAGCTGTTTTGTAACAGAGAACCAACTTTTATAGAGACCTGGCTTGTATTGAAACAGCTGAGTTATGCCCCCAGCTTGTATTAATAGACCCAGCTTTTTTATGTGCCAGGAGTTTTACAGTATATGAGTGAACATATTAATGTGCTAATGTCATGATTAGTAAATGACAATTTTTATACGTTTGTATTCTCTATATAATGAACTGCAGTGTACATAATTTGTCTGTTGTTTGTGTTTCTTGCAATGCTGCAAGGATGTTTGTGAACAGACGCCAGAACCTGTGAGTGTTTTATGTCATTATTTACACATAATTCTTTGTCATAATTTAATTGAAGAGTGCATTGGCAGTAGTGTTGTTACAGTTTCACACTGGCCGAGGCCGGTTGGTTTCAGTTCAGTTTTGGGGAAAAACTTGGTTTCGGTCGGTTTCGCTTGTTTGACCAGCATCAAAACCAGCTGCTGATGTCTAGTGATATTGCGCACGCCCGCCGGGCACTTCGTGGCTCATGGCCAGATGCGTGCGCCAGGTGCCTGCTAAACACAAACTACATGGGTGGTCCGGTGATGGCATTGCTGATGGGGAGAGAGAGAGAGAGAGAGAAGACAAGACAGACCCATGGTGCCTGCTAATGATTAGTTCAGGGGCGTGGAGGCACTGCTGCAGATACTGTTGCTATGGTTTCACGTTTGACAGTTTTTTTGTGATAGGCAGACAGCATGGCATGAGGCAAAGTTGCATTATTACTTCTCAGATCGAGTGAGCTAAGCATTCGTCAATCAGATAGAGGTAGACAGACAGACAGACAGAGATAGAAAGGGAGATCAAACAACATGTGCAGAAACACACGCACGCCGATCACAATGACGTGCAATGACCGATGTCCAGTCGTTGATTAGGTCTACAAATAAGTAGTCTACTTACATGTACACTTGTTAGTAATTAACTCTGCTCCTAGATGTGACTGCAGTAGTTTACAACATTACCGTGTATCAGTTACTATATAACTGCACTCACTGCCGCCACAATCGCTCGCCTCTTTGCAGTAAATATTAGTAACTGGTCACACCATCTCACCCAGCATCACCAGCACCTATGCAGCTGTAAAATGCTGCTTTACTGTCTGACATTAATTAGCAACTCACGGATGCTAAATTGCTTTCTTATACTGTTCCATTCAGTTGTTCTAAGTCTCTCTCTCACCCTCATACACTAGATGCAGCGCCACAGGCGATCTCAGTTTGATCTGGGCAATAACGCCTACAGCCAAAGAAGCAGGTGAGATGAGTCATTGCAGGGTCTAAGGTCATAATTGGGGTTGTTGGGGTTGCATAGTGTTGTGGGCTAATACATGTAGCTATGCGGAATGGTGGATGGCTACATGTCATGTCATCACTGGTTGGATGTGTTTGCTTGTTAACATTGTCATTGTTGAATCTGCATGCAGACTGTCCAGTGCGGTAGACTGCGTGAGAAACTTGTGTTTGTAACGTCGGTGACTTCAGTCCTGATGATGGTCTATGCGTTGGTCAGTGTGCAGTGGCTGTTGCCGTATTACTACGCTGTCAGTGCACCACTGCTGATTGGTCTCCGCATCTGTTTATACATGTACATATGTTTTTGCACATATGTATCTTTTGCATTTGTTACGTTGTTTTACAATACTTTACTTTGCAACCTTAGACATTTGTCACAAATGCAGTGTCTTTGGCCCTGTGTCTGAGAAAAGGGACAACAGTTTTAACATTTATTGTAACTTCTGTCTCTGATGTTGCTAATTAATACTTTGTTAAAGCCCCGGTCACACCGGAGTACATATTCTCTGCTGAACTTTTCTGAGTGAATGATTATTGGCTAATTGACATTGGTCTACAATGGCACATATTATAAACAATTTCAGTTACAATATTAGATGATAAGCTTTGTAGAAGTATTTAAACAATGACATTGGCATTGACTGCATGTAATGTTTGTTTATTATGTATTGCAGAAGACAGAAGTGGCAGTATTTTCTTATGGATTTTTGCTACTTTGGAAACACTGCCCTCATCTTGTATTTATGGTCAGTCTTAAAATCTAGTTTACTGGACTTTTTTGGTCACACGTGCAGTGCTTGTCATTGAACCAATTTTGAGATTATGTTGTGTTAAAAAAGTGTCTCGGGGGTCACCCCAAATATTGTGGTACTGTCATGAGAAATTTGTCACATATTCCAGACATTTTTGTATTTCATCATTTCATCAATTTGGGATGTCTCTGTGGTTGCCTCTGTGCTACATTCGGTGGTACGGTACTGTATCAGTGCAATTAATTGTAAATATAAATTGATCTTACTAGTGTGTTGAACAACAAAAGTGACTGTAGTGGTCAGTCGCTGGTGACAGTTGTTGTGTACTGGGTGACGTGATATCATGCTTGTCTGCACATTTCAGTTATCTGTACTGTGGAGGTAAGAGTTATTGAGCTGTGTACTGTGGCTGCAGAATAATCTACCGGTTGAACTTTGACACTGGAATACCAGTTTCAAACATCAGAACGATTACTGAAGATGTTTTTGTTTGTTAGAGGCTGCAGGACATTGTGACTTTATTTTCAGTCTACACAAGCTATAAGTACACTTTGTCAATGTTGGTTTGTCCAGTATTAGTTGAAGTGGCTTTGTGTTGTTCAGGTTAGCTCCGTATCATTCCCGGTTGTTTCTTGTTATGTTTGGTATTGCCAATGGGCCGCTGGCTTGGGCCACTTACATCTTTAGAAACTCACTCGTCTTTCATGATGTTGACAAGATGACTTCTGTCTATATTCATGTGCTGCCGCTTTTTCTCACATATGGGTCGGTAGCTGTAACTTTGATAATTTGTTACTTCTGCTTAATGCTTTTTACTGGATGTACTGATTTTCTGACATTGTTGTAGCTCCTGATGTGGGCTTAGCAATGTTTGTTTTTTGGCCTTTTGTAACATTTATGCATTCTAAAGCTGAAGTTGTTGGACAGAATGAGATAACATTTTGTATACCATCAAACAGCATTATATTAATTTACTTATGGAGCTTTGGTTTTTAACAAAGGAGAAATTTGGGATGTTGGAACCCCCTTCCCTTTAGTCAAAATTTGCATTGCAGACTGCAACGATATGGAAATGGGTTGTGCTTCTCATTTCATTTTTTTTTGTTGCAGAGAATGCCTGAGCAGTATCAGTGTCATTCTGTGGTGCTTGTTGAATTTTGTTGGAATATTGAAATTGTGATGACATTTGAATGATGTTGGATAACAGATGAGAACTTGATGAACTGTTCTGAAACAGATGAGTGAATTAAACTGATTTTAGAATGACTCTAGCAATACATTGTGTCATAAGAGTGTCTGGGTTCAGCCCCAAAATATTGCTACTTTCTTGAGAACTTTATCACACAGACCATGTCCGGACATGGTCTGTTTTGGCTTTCTATTAATTTCAGTGTTGGATAGTAACAAAGTAGTTCTACTTTGTTACTCTACTTAAGTAGAAGTTTTTGCTTTCTACTTCTACTTAAGTAGTTTTTTGTCAGGCTACTTTCTACTTTATTAAGAAGATTTTTGAGCTACTTTCTACTTGATTTTAGCTGCAGAGTAAAAGTGTCGGATATGCATTTTAGTTTTGTTTGTATTTTGTATACAGGCTATACATGTTAGGATGATTTGAATAGACAGAAAGCATGCAGGTTAATGATTTGACACTAAAACACACTGTTAAGTTTTTAAAGATAGACTACTTTCTACTTAAGTAGAAAATAAATTTTACTTCTATTTAAGTAGATTTTTAGGGTCACTGCTTCTACTTCGACTCAAGTAAAATTTTTGACTACTTTATCCAACACTGATTAATTTGTGATAGCTGTCTTTGGTGGGTGCTTGTTATGATTAAAATGTGCCTTAAAAATTTTGCATTGTGGCACATGTTATATATGCAGTTATAAAGTTATATAAAGGTTAAAAAAGTTGCCTGTAGCTCAAACTACAGAGCATCACCTGCTATATGGGATGGTGTCACCTACTACCTGACCCAGTTGAATGTCCCTTGCCTTAACCTCATCCAGACAGGCTGGTACTTGATTTACCTACTCTGGAGGGATGAAAGGCTGAGTCGGTTGGTTGATGACGTCGTCAGTGACGTGACGTGTGAGTCTGTTCATCCTGTCATGTCGTGTTCATTGGGCGACTTCACTTTTTGACTTAGATTTTCGCTGAGCCTTTTCGCTAAGCCAAAGCTAAAGCTGAACGCTTACTTAGACCAAAGTTCAACTAAATGATTAAAAATGGCGGAAAACCGGTAAACCTAACAGGAAATAAATCAACCAGTTACACTTGGACTTGCTTATTTATTTGCGCCGCGCATGCAAATGACGTAATTATGTAGAGTCTTACCTCATTGTGTAGCCATTACGGCATTTATTTTTGGTACCAGTCTGTTTTAATTTATAAACTATCTGTGTTAGTCGCCCTGTTTTCAAACACTTCACTTTTTGACTTGAGTAGGTACTTAGACCGAAGTTTAGGCTTAGCGAAAGTCTCAGCAAAAGTCTAAGTCAAAAAGTGAAGTCGCCCTATATGCCAAGATGTTTTGCCTGTCCACAGAGTCACACATTCGGCAGTAACCACTTGATAGTGACCGGACTGGGAGTTAAACTCACGTGTTACACCACCAAGTCACAGCCACCTAATACGTGGTATTTCTCCAGATATTTGTAATAATGTTATTGAGCTACATTGCATACAGTGTGGTTTCTGTGTGGCTGTGTACCACACTACAGGATAAGGTGGTACTCCAAGACACTTTCATGTCACTGGTACACGAGCTTCGTCTCTGACTTTGATACACATCTGCTTCATCTTTTCATATGGCTGGTGATCGTGCCATTCGCTTGCTTTGCTCTTCATATGGTAGGTTCTAGAGATTTTGCAGCATTTGCTATTGATGAAATACTATTGGCTCATTTTTGTCGATTGCCTGCCATTACATGTTAGGTGTTTGCCGTCAAAACAGGGCTGCAAAAAACATATTTCAGGAAAAGCTTGTAGGTGTTTTTTTTGGGGGAGGGTGGTTTATTGTACAAAGAACAACACCCACAAAAGTAAGTCATCGAAAAAACATTCTATGAACCATTTCTCTTGTCACGTTGTTTTCTTGAGTGAGTGACTTTATGTCAAAATGCAGAAATCGTGATTAAAATATGAAATCAAATATGATTTGTATGATAAATTGCACAACAAATAAAAATGCATAAAGTTTTGACTTTTGAGTTATTAGGTCATTCCGTATCTATAAGAATTTTGAAGTTTGGTTTCTTGTCATTTTCTTGATTGGAGCACGTTGGCTTCTAGACCACATTCAGTGGCATTTGACTGAAGAGGTTTTTCCTCCACTGGTTTATGTAACAGTTAGCAGCTTCAGCATGTGTTGTTAGTGTGAGTTTGTCATGAGTTTGTTGTCAGCGTTGTCAGCGTGAATGTCTGTGGCTGGTGATTCTGTCAGATTCTGTACCTCGTTTTTGTTTACGGCATTTGCCGGCCTGATCAGAGTTATCTCAACAGCTACCGGTACCTGACCAGCAAGGACAGCTGGATATCAAAGATGCTCGGTCTTTGTGGCTTACGGTGTGTCTGTCTGCTATCCGCTGCTGTCTGTTTCTTCCAAGTATGTAAGTAAGTAACAGCAACGATTAGAGTCTTCATAGTAACATGAGCGTCACTGCACGAAGACTGTGAAGTCACAAAGGGGTGAGATGTGGAACGGATGATTTTTCACACAGTACTCGAAGACAGAGTGATATGTGTTTCAGTTCTTATGCTATTCCAGTAGCTGCTCCCGCCCTCTATTTGCAATACTCTTCCATTCTACGTTCACAATTTTTCTTTTATATGCTAATTTTATTGCTGATGCCAAGTCAGCTTTTTTGATAACTTAGTTTTTGTACCGTTTTAGGCCCCACTGCATCCTCTGCACCTCACATTCTGCAGGTTTCTCAATGATATTGTGCACCGTACAGATTTACTTTTCCTACTTACTTGATGTGTTGTGTCATTGTGTTTCTTCGCTGTATCCTCATCATCGAAACAAGTGGTTATCATTTTACAAATTATCAACCATTAATAAAGTTTTAATCATTAAATTTCTATTTAATGTTACGTCACCAAGAATGCATTATAAAGTAGATGCAAATGTTCTTTTGCTTGTCATTGTATCTGCTTTATTGGCCTATTGATAGAAGTGTCAAAGCATTAATTTTTTAACGCATTAATTAACATGTTATTAACGCACCTAGGTTCGTTGAGAGAAAGATTAGGGGGGTAAGTTACCTCGTGCCCTGCAACGTTTGAGGGGCACTGCCTGTAGAATATAGACAGTTAGAAACACATTTTCCAATGTATAATCAGCAGTAACTGGCATCCTAGCTAGCACAGAAAATTAGAAATCTATTAGCCTGTTGCTGGAGTAATTATTTATTTACAGTGGTAATGGAACAGCAACTACAGTTTAGTTACTTGAATTCATGCGATTGTCAAATAACCGCAGTTTAATGGAATATTGGAACTTTTGCTTCAAAGAATTTAGTAAATTAACATAAATTTACGTATGTGCGTTAATTTTTTTAACGCGTGTTAATTTATTAACGCGTTAATTATTGCGTTAATTTGACAGCTCTACCTGTAATGCATTTCTAGTTGCATGAATTTAATTGAAAATTTAATGATTATTCTAATTTTATTAATTGTTGATTGTGTGTGTGTGTGTGTGTGTGTGTGTGTGTGTGTGTGTGTG
>Ga0056128_1009819_pt1 | contig 11968 bp, 5 predicted proteins | sample WorMetLIZISLAND2_FD_71113 | JGI IMG/M metagenome (GOLD analysis project Ga0056128, IMG submission 71113) | Marine gutless worms symbiont microbial communities from Max Planck institute for Marine Microbiology, Germany - Olavius geniculatus... ... | reverse complement strand
CACACACACACACACACTCACCCTCACACAATGGCGTAGACAGAAGAAGTTTAAACTGCACTAAATTTGGTCAGTTGATTCTGGGGAAAATAATTTAAATTGTTGCAACCAGATCTCACGTTTTAAAACTATAATGCACCAAATTCGATTTCGGCTATGGCTCCGCCCTAGACCGCGCTGGGGCGCTCCTTAGCTGGATTTTAGGGGTTCTAAGAAGAGGGAAAGGATGGGAAAAGAGCAGGAAAGAGGAAGGGAGGGGAAGAGTATGGAGGGCAGAAAAAAGGAGGAGAGGACGAAAGTAGGAAGGGAAGGGAGGTGAAAGCACAGGAAGCCCCCACAATTTGCATTTCTGGTTCCGCCACTGCCTTCACGCGTCACGGGCGCACTTGTGCTGCATATCCACTGCACTATGTCTGCAGTAATGTAATAACGCGTTGATGACGCCATCGGGGCACTCAAGCTACAGACACGTTTTCCGAGTATCTTTCACCTGTCGCGTAACTGTTACGCACCTACGATTTGTTTTTAACTGACAGTTGAGCGTCATCAACCGCGATGATTCACTGATTGACAGTGTAGACCTATAGCTACACGACCAATTGTCGGAAACAGTGCCACGATCTGGTGTTGGAGAAATGAGTGCAAAATATGAATGAATGAGTTTATTTTGCATACTTGCGGCAGGGTAGCCGAATAGCTGAATATTAGTGCAAACAGTGCAAAAACAGTAATGACAGTCAATAAGTGCAAATACGTGCAAAATTAAGTGTAAAAGTGTAAAATTAAGCTTAACATGCATACATACCCCCACGCAGATCACATACAAACCGAATAATCATGCGCTATCAAACAATATCACGTTGTATGATATTGTGCCATTCTGTACAACTAGATGCGGAAAATGTTAGGGACCTAATAAGTCGTCTTCAAAAATAACATTAAGACGATCTAACTTTCAAGTCTCCGGTGATATGCTTACGCTATATCTCAAACAGCTTTAGAATATTTTAGGCGTGTCAAACAAAATTCGAAAACAGGGAAATTTGTAACAAAAGTTGATTGTGATGATAATCTGTAATCAAAGCTGACCCGCGGAAGCAGAAGACGCCGACGCAGACGATGATGGTGGACATGGTGAAAGCGATGACAGCAACGACACCGATCGTCACCACTATACAACAGATGCACACAACGCACATCAACATGCACAAGAGCCTTGAGGCGCACGTTCCATGCACTCGCTTTGATCTGCTGCTTATTTGTACAACACGCTGTACAAAACTTGTACACCAAGTCTACAAGAAATAGAAAGTCTACAGCAGATTCGTAAGTGTATAGCTACAACAAATAGGCCTACACGTTCAAAATTCGATCGCCACAGTGATTAGCCTACCGGTACTGCAGTCATGACCTATCAATTAACCACATCTGCACTAGCTGCCGCTGTGTAGGCATATGATGCGATGCGAAAAAGAGATTTGCGTTGAAAAACTGGCGCCCTCACATTCTGTGCTGACCTTGCGGACGTTGGCCTATAGACATAGTAAGTAAGTAAGCAAAATGTGAATTTATATAGCACATTTCGTTAAATTAACCTCTAATGCATTAAATTAACCTCTAGTGGATTAGTGCTGCATACTAAATCACATTCCTTCTGTTCCAATATATTTCGGCTGTTTTACGTTAATACAGTATGCATTATAGACAGTAAACGCTACCGACTCGTTTGTTTATTACCGTGTGGAAGATGCTCCTCGTGTCCGCCAATTAACGCTTGCTTTCTTGCCGTCTTTAGATCTACCAAACAGCATCACGACGAAGCATTTATTTCGGATCGACCCTCGTACAGTAAATAAATATAACGAAAATATATTTGCAGTGTTTTGATAATACAACTTAAAACATCGGCATTTTGTAGAACTAAAAGAAAATACTTTACGTAAAAAAAACAAAAGTTAGTGACATGCAGATAGGCATACGACGCCGGATATTACTGTCCAGAGCGCAAAATCGTAAGATGCCGGCCTCCGAAGGCCTACATTTCGAGCGAACATGCAGATTTTTATCATTTTTACGTGCAACAGCAGCTACTGCTGTAGCGCGTCTTAGCCATTGCAGTTCTGTCTCTCTGTCCGTCCGTCTGTCCGTCTGTCACGCGGGTGGATCAGTCAAAAACGGTGCAACCTAGGATCACCAAATCTTCACCGTCGGCTGCCTGGAAGACTCTAGTTTCAGGAACCGTAAAGCTTTTCCATAAATTCGAAAGGGGGTTACCCCGAACGAGGGCGCTAAATGAGAGGGGGTAGAAAGAATTTGCGATTTCCAGCCGATACGGCGTTGGCAGAGCGAGACAGGTCACGCCCTCTGGTGAGTACAAGTAAAACATTATCGATAATTAGCCCCCGGTCGTCTGGCGCCCTCTGGCGACTGATTTTGTTGTACTGGGCTTTCAAACATGCACCGCTGTTGCGCGTCCCCTTTGCGTTAGCTGGGTTTTTCTTGTCTGAATACTACCAGGATTGTATAACGATGTTGGAGTACATATCATAGCATATTTTCAACGCTGCTACATAAACGCTAATAATATTGAAATTAATATTTAATTCAGACGCTAAATTTATTCAGAGCATGATACAAAAGCCACAACGAAAATACATAAATCGCAAAGAGGAAGAAAGTCGGGGCTGCATAGGTCGCAACGCCCACTGGTTAGTGTTTCGTCTTGTCAAATTTGCAACTACCACCAGTCAGACATTTTCAGCGCTGTTGCTTGCTTAATTTGGAGCTAGGCCTACTACAATTTACCCTTATGAATTACCATTGTTCCTAACTTTATTTTGTTCTATTTTATAGTTGATCTTAACATTGTCGATAGTTACGATTTGTCACCGTGTCACGTATTATTTTTCACACAAATATATGATAGGCTCTATGATAAATGATACGGATGGAGTAGGATAGCGGAAAGACGGTATAATACTGACGAATGGAGCAGTTGCCGATGACGCCCAGCCATCGGCGTCCGATGCAGCGCAGGTGCCATGTCTGTGACGATGAATGACATCCGACCACCAACTCGTCACCGCTCCGTCTCAACCAGGCGTCGTGTGGGGCTCGCAGGTCCGCGCATCCCACCGCTGAACGCGTACACAACACACCGTAAAGCCAACTCAGCCTTCGATTCTACCGGGTAAGTAAATCGAGTACCAGCCTATGTGGCTGGGGCTGAGACGGGGCACATAACACATTGCCTCAGGTTCAGCCACTGGCTGACATTGTGCACTTTAAATATGCACATATTCACCTATGTCGGGTGGCAGGTAATACTGTGTGATCCCATATGGCAGATGACGCTCCGTAGCTCTGTGATGGATTTCCTGTTGAAAAATTTACACCGCAATTTACCTTTCCCTTTACCGTGTTTCTTCTTATTATGTGGCTGTCATAGGCCGCATCACGTGTCTTGCCCATCCGTCCGTCCGTCCGCCCGTCTGTCTGTCTGTGTATTGGCTCTTCCTTACTCGAAAACATGAGAAACTTAAAAAAGAAAACCAAAATTTGTGCGAACCTTCCTTCTTCAGAGCAGGACTAATCGATGCGCAGATTTTCAGCTGACATGTTCAAAAGTCGATATTAGGGTTTAGGTTGCGCATAGTATGTCGGCACCAGACACCAATATTTACTACAAAACAAGTAACACTTTCTCTGCATCGATCGCGTCATTCCCGTTAGGCCTACACGACGTTATTGAAAGCTGCGCACAAAAATACGCCAAATATACGACCGAACACAGGACAAACTGGTCAAAATATGAAGCCTTTTCGTTAAAGCCGAGCCACGGAACGCAACGCATAGGCCTACACGGTATGGAAATTGACTGAAAGCCGGTGTGGCCGGGAACTGGCGACAGTATGCAATTTGAGTTGATCGGAAAGGGGAAAAGCTAAACGAAGAAGGAACGGGTTGCGGAGGTTGGCGTGGTCGTGGCTGATACGGTTGTCGGTCGAGGCAGTAATTGATTGGCGCCTGACCTCGCTTGACCGCGTACAAAGCACGTCGATATCGACTGGCGGCCAGACCACACACACAGCGAGCGCGCGCGACCACCCGTGCGACAATTAAGCGCTCGATCGTCTTTGACTGCAGGCAGCGACGCATGAATAACGTCGTCGGCGACGATAAATTGAGCCTCCGAGAGGAATAGAAGTGGAAACACGCTGGCTGGCAGACCACAAAGACGAAAGAACTGTGACGAGGTTTGATGGAAGGGTTGACTTGACGTATCGAACAAAGACAATGCGGCTGAGCTAACAGAACGCTGGAATGCATCGCATTGAGTGAATACGTGCAACGCGTGCACTGACTTCATAAATATTTAGCAGTTCGAACGAACCTGGAATGAAAAAAACGTCCGCAGTGAGTCAGGCCAAGAATTATATAGAACTATTCAACCTTTCTCGTCATTCAGTGACAGCCTTGTACAGCATAATAAACAAGAAAGCCAATAAAAAGAAGTAAAAAATCAGTAGCTAACGAAACACCAAACCGCCAAGTTAATTCAGATGTGAATTCACATCTGATGACTCACCAAGAGACTACGCCATTTACACAAAGTTACCATAGTTTTTCACAATATCAACAGAACTGGTTTCGAGCAATTCCATCATGAATGTATTAGCAACAAATTTGTTGTTCTTTTAATTCTCATGCTATTAATTTTCAGGTACTGTTATTCATCAAATTATATTCAGCCTGTCCGTATTATAATTATGCAGATTACAGAGACTGCATCGCAGTGTGCATGCTATTTGTTGCTGCAGATCAGCAAAATGGTCAGTTTCTGATTGCTGTGCGCGGACCGGAGGTTAAACCGTAATGACGTCGATCTGCGTTGCTCATTCGGCGAGTGAACTAGCGTTCCACGTTCCCGGGGTCGAGCCAGCACGAAGGATTCGACGCAACGACGGACCCAGACCATACGATGACGTGGCAACTAATTAATTCGACGGGCAGACGGCGACCCGGAAATTAGATTGCGGCACATTATGCCAGCCGTCGGTCGTCAGCTGGACTCCGGAGTCAGGCGGGAAGAAGGGCGGGGGGCACGGCCGGTGCAACATTGACGAAAGACGACACGCCGGTGCAACGCCAACTAAGTACGCCGTCAACGCGAGGACTGACTACATTACAACAGACTCGATTAAACGACGGACCAACGGACACAGTTCGAGCGTCGTCGTCGCTGTCGACGTGCAGCGAATCGCGCACGAACTACTGAGCCTCCGAGGATGTCCATTCCAGCGCAAGATTAGACCGGGAATTTGTGCAGCACGAAATTATGCACCATTTCAGTCGATGGCGGCATCTGCTTTCCGCGAGTGGAAGTAAACTTGTGCTCACTGGGGGAAAGCAGTTTTTCTTGGTTTGCTGCATTTGTATGTGAAACTCAACTGGGAGAGAGTGGGCGATATCATTAAGGTGTTGTCATACGAAAGACATAAATGCGACTGACCAGCATGTACGGACGTAGGCCTAAGCACCTACGAGTCGCACACGAGCTGAGTGCACTATGTTGTTTATACGACTACAAATCTCTTGTCCCAGTGCTGACATATTATGCGGCCGTCCACAAAATTGGCACACCGGTTACCCTTGCTCGAGGAACGATTACCCCAATATTGGCTTTTCTGTGCGTTTTCGTTTTCTATGGAAACAGACAGACAAACGTACGGACAAGCAAGTCTACACGTAGTGTGGCCAGTAACGGGCACGCGCAGTAACTAGTCTATATGACAAAAAACTAATAAAAAGCCTAGCTGTCGCCAGGGAAGACGCGCTACGGCATATACAGTTCCTGTTGCACTACTGACCATCAAAATCATCCAATGTCAATGATTTTCATCTCATCTGAAAGGATGTGTGCAATTTTTTTGTTAGTGATCAATAATGGCCTTATCTTTTACCGCTTAGCCACAATATATCCGTTACGGACAAACGGACGGACAGACACATCGTGTCATAGACGAGCTTTATAGCATAGGCTTAGTTGTGAGTACGGTGTCGCCGACCAGTCCAAGCCTTGTCAGTGGATCTGATAGTTCATCGTTTCTGCCTGTCGCGCCGCGTTACAGCGAGCAATATTTCGTCGTGTGCAAAGTGCACCGCAGCTAAGCCCCGAGGATGACAGGAAATGACTGGCCGTGGGCTGTGTCGTCATATCTACTGCCGCCCAGTCCAGCCTACATCCACGGGTCGGACGACGTCTCGCCCGCGTGCTGCTTGGCGTAGCGTCACTAACGCTGACTGTCATCTCGCAGATTACTCCCAGATTACAGCAGCAGCAGCAGCAGCAGCAACATGGCATTATTGTGAGCGCAACGACAGCGTCGCATCATTACGTGGGTTCTAGCTTCTATCTATTTCACTGCACTGCATATAACGTTTGCCTTACGCTTCAAGTTAGCGTCGTACAATTAACTTGCTTTAATGCTAGACAATCAATATAATGTGACGGATTATTGATTAATGCATAGGCCCCTATAGAAGGCAGCGAAGACACAGCGTTAAAGGCCAATGATAAACGATTCGAATCCCAGGCTGGGTGCACGACCATACAAGTTCTTCATGGTGTCTTAAACTTGATGCGATATTTGAAGAGTTGCATTTAAAACCATTAATTTTTTTTTCCAAAATGTCGGTCTGTAAGCGTGCAACAAAGTAATAATATGGCTCTCAGGTAAAACTATATAGATATGAAAAATGGGTTACTTATATACACATACAGTACTGACCCTCGAAGCGAACAAGGAAAGTGGCTGCCTGCTGGTCCGGTGAGGTTGCCTGCAGGTCGCCGGTGTAAGTGATAAGTTCAATGACATGACCGATGGACTGATAGACGTCGCGCTCACGCTGACGTCCACCCGGCCCACTGCCAGAACACAGGGACACGTTGCGTCGTCGTCCGCCAGGTGTCTCTCTGTCCAGTAGGTACCCGGGGCATGGAAACTCACTTCCGTCGACGGCCTCGGAGCCGGCAAAGTCAATGACGGAGACGTCGAGGTGTTGTCCTGGCTCGGCGTCGACGATCCACGGCTGGGCGGGCGTACCGCACGCTGAGCCGGGTGAAGTGCTGGGTACATAGGTGAAGCCGCGGCTACTGCTGACTGGCACCGAACAACCACGATCAGCGTCAACAACTGTAACAGCACCACAGCCAGAACAATCGTCATGTGTGGCGTCGTGGCCTGAATTTTATTCTGCCAGAAAACTTTTCTTCTTATCGGAAAATATCCTGCCCAAAATACCACAGTTTTGTGGCTAAAAATCTCCGTTTTGGAGTAAATTGAAAGACAAAATTAAACTTTTAAACACGCATTATCTCAGCTGTTGACAATTTGCAGCTGCTCGTCGGAAAAATGCCAGTTTGTGTCTCTCGCTACTTTTGCAACCGATGACGCCGCTGCATGTCTCAGTATCATCTACAGCATTAGCCGATTGAGTCATTAATTTATGCAACAAATAATCGGAGTTAATGCGCTCGTAAAACGGCTGAATCAAAATTCGTTTAGTAAATTTTTCTCCTCACCCTTACGTGCCGCACATACTATTCGTAATCGACTTCGCTTATCTACAACAGCAAGTAGGCTACTCAACTCAAACATATTGTGGCATGTCCCCTACCGCTTTTACAAACGTAGCTGGCTTCCAGGTAGACTTTGACCTCTTTGTTGCACGGTCGCGTGGAATCGAAGTCTTTGTCTGGAATGCTGATCCTGCACGACTGACGTCCGGAGCACTTGCGGTCCGCTAGCGACAGAACGTTCGACGAACAACCGAGGAACCCAAGCCCGTCCTGAACGCAGCGTCCGATCCGCATTCGTCCGTATTCCGCCGACAGCATAACGACGACCTGCACGACAGTCAGAAGCGGCATTTTCTCACGTAAGTCTACCGGCTCGGCTCCTGGCAGAAAAACAGAAGAAGAATTGGGAAAATATGAAAAAAAACAACTCATGCACACATGCCAAATCTTTTCCATAACACGGTTTTTGGGCCGACCGCTACGCTAAGCTGTAAGCTTAAGGTCGGCCCTTTGTCATGAGTTGTCGACGTCGTCCATCCGTCTATCTGTCTGTCTGTCTGTAACAAATGTATTGTGGCTAAACGGTGCAAGATAGAACCTAAGTTGCTATTATCACTACAAGGACGTGGCATACGCCTTTTCAGATAACAAAAATCATCGACCTTAAATGGCCTTCAAGGTCAGTGACAACCAGTACGGTCGGCCCCCACTCTAGCGACAGCTGGGTTTCTTGTTTTTCAAGTACTTAGTCCCCCTACTTTTGCCTGAGTAAACCTATATGAAAGTACACTGCAAATTTCATACACTGTATTTTTCTTAATTTTATCAATATTCCTTTAGAAATACACTCATTTCTGTGATTTTCGGCGTGTTCAGTTCACTCGCATTATTATCTCTAGAAATTTATACCAAAGTTTTGCCATCAGTGACAAAAACGAAATACAGAAATCAAACTAGCAGCAATTAGTAGCTTGTTTTTGTCAGCAAAATCTAAAATTATAGTGTTTTTACCTGTCTTCTAGAACAATTCGGTTTAAACTCCTCCCATTCGCAGTACTCATTGACGCCTGCCAAACACGTCAATAATAATATCATTATGAATATACAGTCCACAGATATCTAAAAACGTCCCGCTTTGTCATTTTTCATATCTTTGTTAAATATTAACCGATTTTTAATTTTGTTTACTAGCACATACTGTACACAATTATCAATAACGTAGTTGACTAATATCCCACCACACTTTAACTGTGTTGCTACATTACCATGTGAAACATTAAATTTTCAAAAAATCACTAAAATCACTACATAAGCAAAAAATATCTTCTGAAATAATTTTATTAATTTTTATACAAATGTTTAGTTATGTTTAGTTCCACATACATTTTGATGTTTGTAAACCAAAACAAACGATATTATAGTAAAATAATAATTTTTAATACATTGACGATATACTAGTAATATAATGTTCCATTTAGCAGCGAAAACAAGGCTCTGATTAAAAACTTGTACCGGTTCAAAATATATAGTTTTAGAGAGGATACTGGCATAACTTTCGAAAATAAACTCCTATAGGGAAAGACCGGAAATGTTACTAGCAGTAATTTGGGAAACATGCAGCACCGACCAAAAGCATGAGATCGGCAGACTGAAGCATACAATACACGTACTGAAGACAACGTGACCACTGTGAATGAAATGGTATGTTACTAAACCACAAAGGCCAGAAACAGAACGCATTGTTCAACATGCCAAATATCCAAAAAAACGGATCTAACAAAGTATGGCATCGTACAGATCATTCACTGCATTTTTGGTCGGAGACGTATTTTGTTTACCAGCATGCTTTCTGTCTAATTTCTTACATTTATATTTCACAACGTAGTGTAGCAACACAGTTAACGTGTAATGGAATATTCAATAATCATTTTATTGCTAATTGTCTACAAAATGCATTAATTTAAAAATCAGTGGAAATTTAACGAAGATATGGACATTAAAAAGTGGGGCATTTTGGGGGCTACAGTGTACAAATACTAATGTTCTACTGATCTACATACATCGATTATATGGACAAGCAACAAAATTTTTAAAAAAGGATAACAAGACAACGTCCACACGTATACGTAAACTGCCTTCCCAAAAATAGCCCATAAATAACTAACTAAATACTGATGTTTTATAGGCGATAAACTTTTTTTTTAATTTACGGTTATTAGCTAACAAACCTATTACGATACTCGATTTGTTTGTCTGTTTTTAGTGTTTTTAGCCATAAATCCACTTATTTGTTCTGTCTGTAAAGACAGTTTTTGAAAGTAAGTTTTGTTAAAATTGTTTTTAGCTTTCGGACAAACTATGAGACGTTTCCGCTTGCATGCTCTTAAACTTATTATGTATCTTGTGCTTGCGTTGTTAAAAGTTGCGCTTGTCAACTTTACATTAAACGAATATATGATGATGAGAATACTGACGATTAATAATTGTCATTGCAAAAAAATGTAACCAGCAAAACCTTCTTGCGTTTTTTGAATTACATGCGTACATTTTATGTTGAATAACAAGCTAATCAGTATACATGTAATTCAAAAAGAAATGACGGATGATTTTTATTTCACCTAGCGAGAACTAATCAATGCAGGTATAAAATGCAATTAACGTAAAGAATATAGATTTCATTCCGGCACATAAATATTTTAGTTAAATAATTTAAACTGGAAAAGTGCACGATACTGTCCAATTATTTGCGACAGCAATGTATTATTGCGGTTAGTTACTGGCGCTGGTTTGCGCAAGGCACGCGTGTCATTGATGTAGAACAGAATGGCTTGCGTTCGTCATCCACATCATTAGGAGCCAGCCGTCGCACGTCCAAATTGGCACAGTTAGCAAAAGAGCTGTGAAGTTCAGACGTACGTGCCTTTTTGTCAGTCGCCCTGGCTAGAAATCGTGAAAGACTCAAGAGAAAGGTTGCTACTGGTAGGGCTGACCATTGTGAGCATAGGGAGGCGCCGAGTTTTCTATTATTCTACAGAGTGCCAGGGCCACACCATACATGCCAGCAACCCACTACTGTGGCTCTATACTCGTATTCCGCACAGTCTACCCCATAACAGCTACATACAGACATACTTCGTAGCTATGACGAGCCTAAGTAACTATAGACAAAGTGTACTTAACAGAGAAGAAGAGTTTAAGACCTAAGCTAACCACACTATATTAAAATAACTTGCGGGATAATATTTTTTGAAATACGTTTCATTTGAACGCAATAGCACACAGGTCAAATTTGTATTTTGTGACCGAATTCTTCTAGGTTTTTCGCATTTGCGCCAAACTAAACTGGCGCACGTGACTGCATAGGGAGAAAATAAAGACACTACGTAGCCAACTAAAAGTTACAGATATCGTACGAAGGCCTAATAAAACTGCACGAAACTTGCCGGCAGCGTTTGCGGCGGTTCGACGCGGGATGCCGTCGTTTGTTGTTGATATTCCTTGACAACAGAACGTCATTATTGTCAGCAGCCGTAGCAGCATCTCACCGTGTTGCAGCCTGCGGCAACATCCAGCGTCGCAAAGCCGCTTCATCTCCGTAGCACACACAAACGTGACGCATTGCTAACTAAGCTCGCCCTAAAGCTGACTAGGCTTACCACAAAAACATAAATATGTCCGAAAATCAATGTGTAAAAAACACTACGGCAGTGGTTACATTCGCAAAATTTTTTTAAAAACTATTTTGTGGTTTTATTAAACAAGTAACTGCGTCCAAAACGTTTGCAAAAAATGTCTTATGCGGTAAACCATTTCGGCAAATGTCTGCGAGATAGTTCATATAAAATAAAAAAAACAATATGTTTCTTTAAAATGCTTTATTCGACGATAACAGACATTTGATTGTAATACCGTAACCTAACACTCTCCACGTTTCTAAAAAATATCTGTAAAAGTTTCTTCGACATTATCAGTCGGCGTGTTATTTTGCTTTGTCGTCTACAAAAGTAAGCAATATGCATTGCCAGCGTCCATCTAGGTCATTATCGTAGAAAGCATAGCTTAACTGCATACGCACATAAGCACACAGACAGCCAACAAGAGAGGGAAGAAAGGAAAAATATATAACAGCCGAATGCCCATAATTGTGACACATTCGGTCGGGTATGGCGTCGAACGTCGCATAGAACGATGATTCATGTGGAAGCGCCCTCTAGTGAATAGTGACTGCTGCTGGCAGGTGCTTTTCTGATATTGAGATCTACACACTTCGTCGACCGACCTCACTGCGGACAATTCACGTAGAATGTAGCCAATAAGTATGCAAATAACGGAGATGACGAAAGGATGAAAAACGTATGAACGCTGGGGAAGAGAGGGAAGGGCGGG